>Ga0316197_10002572_pt1 | contig 12968 bp, 11 predicted proteins | sample OudBiesiAoxic_MG_FD_204939 | JGI IMG/M metagenome (GOLD analysis project Ga0316197, IMG submission 204939) | Coastal sediment microbial communities from Oude Bieten Haven, Netherlands - site A oxic | ecosystem: Environmental > Aquatic > Marine > Coastal > Sediment | place: Netherlands...
CGATACGGCGGTGATCCCGACCTGGGGATCGCCGGAATCGGTCACTCGGCGGGAGCAGGCGTGCTGCTCATCGGTGGACTCGATGACGCCGCCTACGGGGCCGGTGGCACGTACGACGAGTGCTTTGCCGGCGGTCCCCGGCCCTCGGTACTCGTCCCGATCTCCGGGTGCCACTACGAGTATCAGGGCAACGAGTTCGACTTCGACCCCGTGCCGTTCTCGGGTCGCGATGTCGACATCACCCTCGTGGTCGGAAACGAGGACACCGAGTGTGAACCGTGGCAGTCACAGGACGCCACCGAGGAACTCGACGACGTCGGCTACGACGCAGGGCTCATCGAGGTCGACGGTGGCAACCACGCCAATGTCGTCTTCCACGAGATCGTCGATGATGAGTGGGTGACGGTCCCAGACGACCCAGTCGGCGACGACGTCGTCAACATCATCCTCGACGCCATCGAAGCCGGCCAATAGCCGGACCCCCGGCTCTGCGCATCCGACGACGAGCGAACGGAGCGGCAGTCTCACTTGACGCGTCGGCCGAGCTGCCGGACTCCGGTGACGCGGTCGGGGTCGCCCCGGACGGTGCCGTACACGGCTCTCGATATCAGCGATAGCGGAGGGCTGGTTCGTCGAGGTCGATGGCGGGGAACTGCTCGCGCTCGATGTAGTAGTCGTTCGAGGCGGTCCACGGGATGTGCGTTCCCTGCTTCGCCATCAGTTCGCGACCGCGGATCATGTAGCCAGGGTTGAACTCTTCCTCCGGAACGAACGGGCGGCGCTCCATCTGTCGCTCGTCGTCCGACAGCGTCGGAGTGCACACGGTCACGCCTCGTTGATCCATGTGGTTCAGGAGTCGCACGACGAAATGCGAGATCAGGTCCGCACGCATCGTCCAACTCGTGCGGAGATACCCGAACACGACCGCCATGTTCGGAACGCCGGAGAACATCACACCTCGGTAGGTCACGGTGTCGGCGTAGTCGAGCGGCACTCCGTCGAGGAACATCTCGATGTCTCCGAGCACGTTCAGGGTGAACCCGGTCGCCGTCACAACGACGTCGGCGACCAACTCTTCCCCCGACTGCAGCAGGATGCCGGTCGACGTGAACCGGTCGATGTGGTCGGTCACCACCGAGACCTTGCCCTCGCGGATCCCCGTGAACAGGTCACCGTCGGGAATCACGGCCAATCGTTGGGTCCACGGCAGATACCTGGGTCGGAAGTGTGTCTCGATGTCGAAGTCGTCGCCGAGGTACTCGCGAGCAGCGTTCAACAGCTCGTCGATGACGAAGTCAGGCTGTTCCGCGGACAGCTCGTGGACCACCCGACCGTCGGCGAGGACCTTGCGGCGCATGATCTCGTGGATCCAGGCCGGGTCGACCTCCAACGCTCGGAGTTGCTCGGCGAGCTCGTCGACGTTCGGTCGGGGATAGAAGTACGTCGGCGAACGCTGGAGCATGGTGATGTGCTCGGTCTCGTCGGCCATGTTGGGAATCAGCGTCGCCGCCGTGGCGCCCGATCCGATCACCACCACCCGCTTGCCGCGATAGTCGAGGTCGTCGGGCCAGTGCTGCGGATGAACCACCTCTCCCTGGAAGTCGTCCATACCCGACCACTCCGGGGTGTACCCAGTGGTGTGGTCGTAGTAGCCGGCGCACATCCACAGGAACCCGCAGGTCATCTCGAAGGACTCGCCGGTGTCGCGACGCTCGACCGACAGACGCCACAGTGCATCATCGCTCGACCAGTCGGCGCGCATGATCGTGTGCTGGTACCGGATGTGTCGCTGCAGGTCGTTCTCGCCGATGACCTCGTCGAGATACTGCAGAATCTGTTCGGCCGTTGCAATCGGTGGCCCCGTCCACGGCTTGAAGCCGTAGCCGAACGTGTAGAGGTCGCTGTCCGACCGGGCGCCGGGGTAGGTGTGCTGACGCCACGTGCCGCCGAACGCCGCCTTGGTCTCCACCAGGGTGAACGTCTTGTCGGGACAACCGCGTTGAAGATGCACCGCTGCGCCGAGTCCGGAGATTCCGGCACCGACGATCATCACGTCGACGTGTTCGGCCCCGAGGGGTGCTTCGTTCGTGTCGCCCATGGTCGAGTGCTAGCTGGTGGTGGGGGTCGATCTCAACTCGGCCACAGTCAGCGACGTCGACGCTGCGGCTGATGACGTCGAGGCGCGGATCCGGACCGCCGATCCAACGGGCTCGGTGTCCACGAGCGCTCGGTCTACGATCGATCCTCCACCGTCGGCGCTGACCGGTGTGTGGAACGTGACCGAGATCGACGGAGCACCTGCGCTCGACGAGACGATGCCGACGCTGGAGTTCGGAACCGACGGCATCCTCAGCGGCGATGCGAGCTGCAATCGGTTCAGCACCGGCTACACGATCGACGGCGACGCGCTGTAGCTCGAGCCGATCGCACTGACCGCGATGGCATGCATCGACGAGGGGCCGCGCAGGAATCCGCATTCGTCGCGATCCTCGACGACGCACCGACCTGCGAACTGGTCGATGCGAACCAGCTCCTCACGATCGAGTCGGCGGCCGGCTCGACGATGTCCGCCAGATGCTGAGCCACAGAGACGGCCCGTCCGTCACCGCAAGTAGCGTGAAGGCATGGCCGCCGTCGACGCAACCAGCACGCTCCCCACGATCCGTTCCTACATCGGTGGCCGATATGTCGACTCGTCCTCGGGGGAGGTGTTCGACGCGGTCTATCCGGCGACGAATCGCAAGGTGAGCGATGTCGAGCAGGCCGGCGAGGCCGAGATCGACGCGGCGGTTGCATCGGCGCAGCGGGGATTCGAGATCTGGTCCACGATGCCGGCGATGGATCGGAGCCGGATCTTGATGCGTGCCGTGGCGATCATCCGCGAGCGCAACGACGAGCTCGCGGCGCTCGACACCCTCGACACCGGCAAGCCGATTGTCGAGACGACGACCGAGGACGTGGTGACCGGCGCCGATGTGATCGAGTTCTACGCCGGGCTCGTGCCCACCCTCCACGGTGACACGATCGACTTCCCGGGTCAGGGCTTCGCCCGGATGAAGCGCGAGCCGCTCGGCGTCTGCGTCGGTATCGGAGCGTGGAACTATCCGATCCAGATCGCGATGTGGAAGTCGGGCCTCGCACTGGCGTGCGGGAACGCGATGATCTTCAAGCCGGCGGAGATGACGCCGATCTCCGCCGGTGTGCTCGCCGAGATCTACTCCGAGGCCGGTGTTCCCGACGGGGTGTTCAACGTGGTCCAGGGCGATGCACGGGTCGGCCAGGCGCTGGTGCGTCACGACGGCGTGGCGAAGGTGTCGCTCACCGGCGAGGTGTCGACCGGCAAGGCCGTGATGGCCGACGCCGCCGGGACGCTCAAAGCGGTGACGCTCGAGTTGGGCGGGAAGTCGCCGATCGTCGTGTTCGACGACGCCGACCTCGACAGCGCGCTGAATGCAGCGATGACCAACAACTTCTACTCCAGCGGCCAGGTCTGCTCGAACGGCACCCGGGTGTTCGTCCAGCGGGGGGTGTACGAAGCGTTCCTCGCGCCGATCGCCGAGCGTGTCACCTCGATGAAGGTCGGCGACCCGTTCGACCCCGAGACGATGATCGGACCGCTGGTCAGCGCCGAGCACCACGACAAGGTGATGCGATACATGAAGCTCGCGTTCGACTCGGAGGCGCGACACATCGTCGGGGGAGAGATCCCCACCGCCCCCGAGCTGAGCGACGGCAACTATGTGATGCCGGCCGTCTTCGCGGACTGTGCCGACGACATGGAGTTCGTGGCCGACGAGGTGTTCGGTCCGCTGATGGCCGTCCTTCCGTTCGACACCGAGGACGAAGTGGTCGCGCGTGCAAATGACACGCCGTACGGGTTGGCGGCTGCCGTCTTCTCGACCGACTTCGCGCGTGCCAACCGCGTGGCGAACGCGCTGCAGGCTGGTTCGGTGTGGATCAACGACTACGGAACGCTCCCAGCGTCGCTGCCGTTCGGCGGATACAAGCAGTCGGGCGTCGGGCGGGAGAACGGGGCGAACGCGATCGAGCACTACACCCAGGTCAAGATGATCTACAGCTCCCTCGGCGCCGTCGACAGGTACATGTAGTCACCCGTCGCCGCTCGGCCTCGGCCCATCTCCGAGGCCCGAGTGGATCGATCAGTCGGAGACGAGCTCGCGGACGCGGGCGAGGAGCACGTCGAGTGCTGGTCGATTGAGGCCCCCTTCGGGAATGATCACGTCGGCGTGACGCTTGCTGGGCTCGATGAAGCGTTCATGTGCCGGCTTCACCGTGTCGAGGTACTGGTCGATCACCGACTCCGGGGTTCGTCCCCGCTCGGCCACGTCACGCCGGAGCCGCCGGATCAGCCGGATGTCGGCCGCGGTGTCGACGAAGATCTTCAGATCGAAGCGCTCGCGCAGCGCACGGTCGTACAGCACGAGGATTCCATCGACCACGACGATCCGGTTCGGCTGCACCTCTCGGATCTCACCGGATCGGTTGTGTCGGGAATAGTCGTATGTCGGCACCGCAACCGTGGCACCGTTCGCGAGCGCGGCAAGGTGATCGTTCAGCAGCGGCCAGTCGAACGCGTCCGGATGGTCGTAATTTGCCTGCCGGCGTTCCTCGAGGGTCTCGTCGCTGCGATCGAGGTAGTAGGAGTCGAGCTCGATGAGCGACAGATGCTGCTCGCCGGTCATTTCGGCCAGGCGCTCCGAGATGGTGGTCTTTCCCGAGCTACTGCCACCGGCGACGCCGATCAGGAAGGGTCGTGACACGGCGAGCAGCATAGGGCGTCTCGCTTCGACGGGGTGCCGTGGGCAGTCGCCGCGGCGCGATGGCGTCCAGTTCGCGATGTCTCGAGTCGTTTCTCGACGACAATTTCGTACGGTGCTTGTAATTTGCGTCTCCGGCGGGCCAACCTGTCAGGTGATGCTGTCCGAACGTCATGCCGCCATGCTCGATTTCGAACGATCGTGGTGGAACAACGACGAACCTCGTGATCAAGTGATCCGCGCGCACTTCCAGTGCTCTCCGGACGAATATCATGCGGAATTGACCACCGTGCTCGATGACCCCGCAGCGATGGACCACGACCCGCTCGTGGTGCGTCGTCTCAAGCGGCTCCGTCTTCGGGCTCGCAAACTGCGTCACGACGGAGCCGACCTGGCATCGTCGGGAGGCGGAAAAGGACAGCAGGCATGACGAACGAAGAGGCAACAGTCGGCGCTGGACGCCGCACCCCCCGCCAGGGCGTGGGCGGATCTCCCGTCGGATCGTGGCTGACGATCGCGCTGGCCGTCGTGGCGGTGGTGATCGGCTTTCTCATCCTCAACAACATCACCGACGACGGGGATGCGTCGGGAAGCGATCTCGCCGCCACCGAAACGGGCACCGGCGACGCCGACACCGCCGGCGGTGGAACCGGGCCCGACATCTCGGTCGATGTGCCCGTCACCGAGTCCACCACGACCACGACGGTCGCGGCACGGGTCACCACCGGTGCCTCGGTACTGGTTGCCAACGCGAACACCGTCGGCGGCTCTGCGGGCATCATGACCAAGACCCTCGAGGCGGCGGGCTACACGGTCGTCGACCCGGTCGATGCGAGCGGTCCCAACGTGGCCGCCTCGATCGTGTACTACGACGAGGCGCAAGCTGCGGCAGAAGATGTCGCCAACTCGGTTGCGCAAGATCTCGGTGGCCTCGACGTGCTGGTACTTCCGACGCCTCCGCCCACGACGAGCGGCGACATCGGCGATGCCGGTGTGTTGGTGTTGCTCGGTGACGACGAGGCGGGCAAGACGCTCGAAGAGCTCTCCGAAGCGGCCGAGGAGACCACGGCAGCCCCAGACCCGTCCGACGGGGATACGCCGGCCACCGCACCGGCCGACGCCACCACCGACACCACGGGCGCCGACGAATAGGTCGCTCGAGCCGGGTGTCATCGACGCACTGCCGGTGTCGGCGACGTCGGTTGCTCAGTCGGCGGCGCGCAACAAGTCGGTGACGGCGAGCTCGATCGAGCGCTTGGGGTCGGTCAACGCCGCCTCGAGGCCGAATCTGTCTGCGAGGACCGCCACGTCGAAGCCGTTTCGGTGGTCGGCGATCTGGTCGAGGTCTGCCGCGCCGACGACGGCGGCAACGGGGATGCCGGCGTCGGCGCCGAACTGCACCATCGCTCCGACCACCTTGCCGGTGAAGCTGGTCGCGTCGAGTCGACCCTCGCCGGTGACGATCAGGTCGATGGGCTCGGCCTCGGATGCCTCGATGAGATCGAAGACACCGACTTCTTCTGCGACCAGTTCGACGCCCGGGATCAGCTGACCGCCAAGCGCCGCGAGTGCGCCACCGAGTCCCCCGGCAGCACCGCCGCCTTCGACCTGCGTCACGTCGAAGTCGAAGTCCTCGTCGAACATCTGGACCAGGCGGTCGAGGCGTCGCTCCAACAGCTTGACCTCGGAGCGACTGGCGCCCTTCTGGGGACCGAAGACGGCGGCGGCATCGGTGAAGGTCGTCGTGACATCGCACGCGACCAGCAACTCGACCTGCTTCAGCCGGGCGATCGCGGTGATCGCACGGATGGCGCCGAATCCGCCGTCGGTGGTCGCGGACCCGCCGAGCCCGACGATGATCCGTCGCACCCCTGCGTCGAGGGCGTGATCGATCAGTTCGCCCGTCCCGGTCGTGGTGGCGTCGAGCGCTCGATTCGCTTCGACACCCCCGGCGAGGACCAGCCCGCTGGCTCGGGCCATCTCGATGACCGCGGTGTCACCCGACAGACGCCAGCCGGCGACCACGGGGTCGCCGAGCGGGCCGGTCACCGTCGTTTCCCGGTTCGCTCCGCCGAGCACGTCGAGCAGCCCGTCGCCCCCGTCGGCCATCGGTATCTCGACACAATCGATTCCGAGCTCCCAGCACGCATGTCCGATCGCGACCGCGGCTTCGCGCGCGCTGATCGTTCCCTTGAACTTGTCGGGCGCTGCCAACACTCGCATCGACCGCCAAGCTAGCGGTCCGGGTTCGGCCGTCTCCGAGGACACGCGGCGCCCAATCCCGACCGATGAGGTAAGGATTGCCGGTACCATCGGGGCATGGCTGCGACCGTACGAATTCCCACGACGATGCGACCCCTCACAGGCGGCGAGAAGCAGATCTCGGTCGATCCGGGCTCGCTCGGCGACGTGATCGCCTCGCTCGAGACGGCACACCCCGGTCTGCGTGAACGTCTGCTCGACGACGAGGGATCTCTCCGCAAGTTCGTGAACGTGTTCGTCGACGATGACGACGTTCGATATCTCGATGGCCTCGACACCGTCGTCGCCGACAACATCACGGTGTCGATCATTCCTGCTGTCGCCGGCGGCTGTTGATCCCCGAGCCGACCCGCCCGAGGGTGGGTCCCCTCACGTTCCTGGGCTGACGCCGTGATCGGACTCGTCACCGCGCAGGTCGCGGCGCACCTCGACCCCGATCTGTATCCGCTCGAACGAGCACTGCGCAACCGGCTCGGAGGCGGCGCCGTCACGGTCGTGGCGTGGGATGACGACGCCGTCGACTGGGAAGCGTTCTCGGCGGTCGTCATCCGCTCGACCTGGGACTACACCGACCGGCTCGGCGAGTTCCTGTGGTGGGTCGAACGGGTGGGCCGACTGGCGGTGCTGGTCAACTCGGTGGACGTGGTGCGGTGGAGTGCCGACAAGCGATACCTCGTCGATCTCGCTGACCGGGGGATCCCGATCGCGCCGACGGTGTTCGTCGCACCCGGAGAAGAGCCGCCGACGGTCGACGGTCTCCACGTCGTCAAGCCGACCGTGGGTGCGGGGTCGAGTGGCGCGCGCCGGTGTGAACCCCACGAGGTCGCTGCTCACGTTGCGCTCCTGCACCGTGAGGGACGCACCGCAATGGTGCAGCCCTACCTGGATCTGCTCGACGAGCGAGGCGAGACGGCGCTGTGTTTCGTTGCGGGCGAGTCCGGTGACGGCCTCGACTTCAGCCATGCCTTTCGCAAGGGTGCGATCCTCACCTCCACCGATGTCGAACAGGAAGGAGATCTGTTCGCGAAGGAGGACATCTCGACGCGCGTCCCGTCGGCGGGCGAACTCGAACTCGCGCACCGAGTGCTGTCGACCACAGGCGTCCGCGAGCGCGGCGACGTGATGTTCGCCCGCGTCGACCTCGCCCCCGGATCCGACGACGGCGTCGACACCCATGTGCTGATGGAACTGGAGTTGATCGAGCCGTCGTTCTACTTCGATACGGCCCCGTCCCGGGTCGACCTGTTCGCGGAGCGGCTGATCGCGTGGCTGGCGCGACGCGACCTCGTCGGCCTCGATGGCGCCCGAGATCCGACATGAGCCGTCCGCCCACCGAGCGGCGAACCGTGCGACGGGTGACCGGCCACGATCGCGCACGCACGATCGTCCCGCGTCCGGACGAACTGATCGTCGAGGAGCCGTTGTCCATCCTGCTCGACGGCACGCGGGTATCGACCACGATGCGAACGCCGGGCCATGACGAGGAACTCGCAGTGGGCTTCTGCCTGAGCGAAGGTCTGCTGGCGGGAACACCGGTCATCGGAGTCCGCGCGTTCGCCGAGGACGACGGCGCGTCGACGGGCACCGGGCCGACGGACACGACCGCCGTCGACGTCGAGACCGGGGGACGAGCGCCGACACCGACCCCGCGACTCGGCAACGTGTCGTCGAGCTGTGGATGGTGCGGGAGTGAGCACATCGACGAGATGTACGGACGGCTCGCGCCGCTCGTCGACAGCGAACCGTTCGATCTCGAAGTGATCGGCGCCGTCGCCGAGCGCGCGCTCGGCGCGCAGGGTCTCTTCGCCGCCACCGGCGCCGTCCACGCCGCTGTCGTCTTCGACCGCGCCGGGTCCGTGTTGCTGGCCCGCGAGGACGTCGGTCGCCACAACGCCGTCGACAAGGTGGTCGGCGCACTCGCGCTCGGCGACGGTCGCGTCGTCGCGTTGCCCGCGACCGGATTCGGGCTGTTCGTGAGCGGCCGTGCGAGTATCGAGATGGTGCAGAAGGCATGGGCCGCCGGGTTCTCTGCGGTGGTGTCGGTCAGCGCCCCGACCGTGTTGGCCGTCGATGCGGCACGTCGAGCGAACCTCTTCCTCGCTGGATTCGTCCGCGGTGACGGGTTCAACGTCTACGCGCCCGAATGAGGCGTCGGCGCGGCAGCGCGCCCACCTCGGGGGCATCGCAGGGTCCACCGTCGATAGCCTGGCGGAATGTTGATGGCAGACGGTTTGAGCGTTGTCCACCTCTTCGGCAAGCCCAAGGAGAACTTCGACCGCGAGGGTGTCATCGCAGCGGTGAAGGCCGCCGAAGCCGAGGACTGTCAGGTCATCACTGCGGCGATGCTCGGCCACAAGGCCGACATCTGCTTCATGGCGCTCTGCGCCGACTGGCGAACGCTCCGGGCCTTCCAGACGGCGCTCCGCCACGCCGGGGTCGACGTGGTCGACAGCTACGTCTCGATCACCGAGGTGAGCGAGTATGCGAAAGGCATGCCCGAGGAGATGCTCCGCGGACGGCTGCACCCGATCATTCCGCCCGACGGACTCAACGCGTTCTGCTTCTACCCGATGAGCAAGCGCCGCGAGGGCCACGCCAACTGGTTTGCGACCCCGTACGAGCGGCGCCAGGAGATGATGATGGAGCACGGCAAGAGTGGCCGAGCCTTCGCCGGCCAGGTCGCCCAGGTCATCTCCGGTTCGACGGGCTTGGACGACTACGAGTGGGGCGTCACGCTGTTCGCGAAGAGCCCGGACGTGATCAAGGAAGTGGTCTACACGATGCGCTTCGACGAGGGGTCGGCGCTCTACGGCGAATTCGGCGCCTTCTACGTCGGCTACCTCGACTTCGTCGAGAACATCCTCTGAGGCGGAGCGCTCCCGGTCGGGAGCCCACTCATCTCTGGACCGCAATGCTGCTGTCGAAGCTCTCGGAACCGTCGTCGCCGAATCGCAGGCGGTCGAAGAAGGCGCGCGACGGATCGCCGTCCTGCCCGAGCACCGTGATCCCGGTCGGACCGTCGTAGTCGATGTCCTCGTCGTTGGTGAGACGTTCGGCGCAGGAGGCAAAGTCGCGACACACGCTGCCGCCGTCGGACACCGACGTCATCTGACCTGCGATGACCGCCGGTGAGTCGGACTGGCCCTGCGCAGCGGACAACGCCACCAGGTTCACGCAGTCGATCACCTGGGGCTCGAACGGCGGATCGTCGGCAATGCTCTGTCCGCCGCCGATCACGATCTGAGGTGCAACCGCGACGACGTGGTCGCGGATCGACTCGGGGAGCCCGGCCATCACCTGTCGACTCCCGGCGCTGCGGGCGTCGTCGTTGACGATGATCGTCGACACGTCGATGTCGTCGCGCTGACCCATCCCTTCGAGGAAGCGGGCGGTGTCCTCGCCTCGGCCGAGCACCACCACGGCCTGGGGTGCGGCAGCGACCAAGTCGTCGATGTCGTCGGTGAGGTCATCGGCGCCGACCGCGACGGCGATCGTGTCGACCACGATCGGTCCGTCGAGGGCATCGGCGACGGCTTCGGCGTACGGGCGACCGTAGGCGTCGTCGACGTGCACGATGACGACGTTCACCGCCCCGGTGGCCTGGGCCTCGCCGGCGATCGCAATCGCTTGGAGTGAATCCGTGGCGATGGTGCGGAAGAACAGACCCTCGTCGGGGTAGTCGTCCAACGCAATGGCGGTTGCGGTAGCGGAACACGTGACGATCCCGTCCGCGACCGCCTCGTCGAGCGCTCCGATCGCAGCATTGGACGAGGTCGGTCCGATGATCGCATCGACGCCCGCCGCGGCGAGATTCTCGATCGCCTGGGAGGCGGTGACGGGGCTGTCACCCTCGTCGTCGGTGGCGAACTCGACGGGCTCGCCGAGCACCCCGCCGGCCGCGTTGATCTGGGCGATCGCCTGATCGATGGATTCGGTGAGGACCGCTCCGATGCCGGTATCTCCCGACGGGACCAGCGCTCCGATCCGCAGCACACCATCGTCGACACGCTCGGGAAGGGGTTCGGTGGTCGTGGTGACGACGGTCGGTGCGGGATCGCTCCCCGAACTTCCGGTGCAGGCGGCGATGCCGGCACCCGCAGCGATCGCCATCGCGAGGAATCGCGCTGCGGGGACAGGTTCACGTCGTCGCCGCATCGAGTCGACAGTACCGTCTGACGGGTGACCCCCGACGATCGCCGCTCCCATCTCGAGCTCGCGGCCGAGTTGGCTCCCGAGAGTGTTCGTCGTGGTCGTGCGTACTGCACGGAGCTGGCGCGAATCACCGATGCGTGGGTGATCGGGCTCTTCGGCGACGCAGTCGCCGCACATCCGACCAAACACCGCGTCGCACTGCTCGCCGTCGGTGGCTACGGTCGCGGGGAACTCGCTCCGTACAGCGACCTCGATCTCCTGCTGGTTCACGACTGCAAACCGCGCAAGATGGCGGAGCAGATCGAGCCGATCGCCAGCGCGGTCTGGTATCCACTGTGGGATTCGGGCGTCAAGCTCGGCCATGCCGTTCGGCGAGTCGACGAGCAACTCGATCTCGTCGACGGCGACCTCGATTCGGCCACTGCGCTGTTGTCCGCGCGGTACCTCGCCGGCGACGAACAGATCGCCGCCGAGGTGACCCAACGGGGCCGGAGGTCGTGGGAATCGCAACGGTCGGCGTACCTGACAGCGCTCCGCGCGAGGATGACCGCGCGCCAGGCCGAGTCGGCCGACGTCGCGTACCGGCTCGAGCCCGACCTCAAGAACGGTCACGGGGGCCTGCGTGACGTGCAGACGGTCTGGTGGGCGATGGCCGGCGGACTCGATGTGATCGACCGGGATCTCGATGATCTCGACACGTGTTACGACACGTTGCTGCGTGCGCGCATCGCATTGCATCTGACGACCGATCGAGCCGGTGACGTGATGCGTCTCGAGGACCAGGATGCAATCGCCTCGACCGGTGGCTGGTCGGATGCCGACGCGATGATGGCCGATGTTGCCGAGGCCGGGCGCAACGTCGCGTGGCTCTGTGATGAGAACTGGAACCGTGCGATCGAGCGCGATCCGCAGGCGGACCGCTCGATCGCACCCGGTGTCGTGCTGCACAACGGCGAGATCGAGCTGACGGAGGGGGCCGATCCGTCCGCGAACCCGATGTTGGCGCTCCAGGCGGCGGTCGCCGCAGCCCGCACCGATTGTCGGATCGGACGCGCGACGCTCGCCCGCCTGCGTGACGAGATCGAACCGTGGCAGGGCGACTGGCCGGCGGGCGCGACGACCGAACTCGTCGCGCTGCTGCTGGAAGGGCATCGAGCGATCAAGGTGCTGGAAGCGCTCGACCAGCACGAGTTGATCGCACGGTTCCTCCCAGAATGGGCGCCGGTGCGATCGAAGCCGCAACGCAATGCGTACCACCGGTTCACCGTCGATCGGCATCTCTGGGAAGCGGCGGCCAACGCAGCGGAACTGGCGGGGCAGGTGTCGCGTCCCGATCTGCTGGTGGTCGGTGCGCTGCTCCACGATCTCGGCAAGGGGTACCCGGGCGATCACACCGAGGTGGGCATGGAACTGGTCCGCGAGATCGGCCCGCGGCTGGGGTACGACCGGCACGACGTCGAGACGCTCGTGGCGATGGTCGAATGGCATCTGCTGCTCCCTGACGTCGCCATGCGTCGAGATCTCTCCGATCCCGCAACGATCGATCTCGTCGCCGGTCTGCTCAACTCGGTCGAGCGGCTCGAGTTGTTGCACGCCCTCACCGAAGCCGATTCGAAGGCGACCGGGCCGTCGGCGTGGGGCAACTGGAAGAAGGAACTCGTCGACGAGTTGGTCGTCCGCACGCGGATCGTGCTGGGAGGTGGTGACGTGACCGAGGTCGCGTGGCAGCTGTTCCCGGACGCGCAGACCCTGGAGTTGATGGCGGCGGGGGAGGTC
>Ga0316197_10002573_pt1 | contig 12958 bp, 15 predicted proteins | sample OudBiesiAoxic_MG_FD_204939 | JGI IMG/M metagenome (GOLD analysis project Ga0316197, IMG submission 204939) | Coastal sediment microbial communities from Oude Bieten Haven, Netherlands - site A oxic | ecosystem: Environmental > Aquatic > Marine > Coastal > Sediment | place: Netherlands...
GGGCCGAGTTTTTCTCGATGGGGCAAAAAGGGTCGTCAGCGATGCCGCACAAAAAGAACCCTGTTCTGACCGAAAACCTGACGGGCCTTGCCCGTCTTGTGCGGATGGCGGTTGTTCCTGCGATGGAGAATGTGGCGCTTTGGCATGAACGCGACATCTCACACAGCTCGGTAGAGCGGATGATCGGACCTGATGCCACAATAACGCTGGATTTTGCTCTGGCGCGTCTGACGGGCGTCATAGAAAAAATGCTCATATTCCCAGAGAACATGCTCGACAATATGAACAAATTCCCGGGTCTGGTGATGAGCCAACGTGTGCTTTTGGCGCTGACCCAAGCGGGCGTAAGCCGCGAAGACGCTTATGCAATGGTTCAACGTAATGCTTTGAAAGTGTGGGAACACCGGACAGACTTTAAAGAAGAGCTGCTCGCTGACGCACAAGTATGTGCCGCCTTGTCTAAAGAAGAAATCGAAGAAAAGTTCGACATGGAGTATCACACGAAACATGTGGATACGATCTTTGGGCGCGTGTTCAAGGATTAGGCAGACCCTGCCGCGCGGTCTGTTGTGGTGTAGTTTTAGTTGACCGATCCGGTATGGCTGCTACTCTTAGATGTACTTGAGTGAAAAGGAGAACCGCAATGACGATCAAGACCTTGGCCGCCGCGGTGGCCCTGAGCATCCTGCCCGCGATGGGTTTTGCCTATGAATGCAATTGGGGCAAGCAAAAGCAGGCTTCCATGACATGTGCCGAAGGCAGCGTTTATGATGCAGCCGCAGGCAGCTGTGTGCCCACGACAGGCTAAGCCGTTTGTTTCACAAAAATTTCAAAGGCGCTTCTTACGGAGCGCCTTTTTTAATTGAAGTGCCGCGCTATTTGACCCGCTTAGCAAACAGGAGAGAAAGATATGCGCATTATTCTAGCGGCAGCCTTTGCGATACCGACCTTAGCATTCGCCGACGGCGGTAGCGACAGCCCCCCACCAAAACCCGCAAGCACATGCGAAAGCGGGCAGGTCTTTGACGCGGACAAAGGGAAATGCGTGAACCCCGAGCAAAGCAGTCTTGACCGTGATGAATTATATCTCGCCGTGCGCCAGCTTGCGTATGCGGGACGATATACAGACGCGCAAATCGTGCTCGAGGCACTTCCCGAGAACGACCCCGGCCGATTGACCTATCTCGGGTTTACCCATCGTAAATTAGGCAATCTAGAGCTTGCAATGGTCTATTACCAAGAAGCCATTGATCGCGATCCTGCCAATATTCTGGCGCGTTCGTATATGGGGCAAGGTCTTGTCGAAGAAGGCAAAATTTCTCAGGCAATGGTTCAGTTAAGCCACATCCGCGCCTACGGCGGAACGGGGACGTGGTCCGAGAAATCGTTGCGCACTGCAATCGAGACCGGACAGACCTACAACTATTGAATTAATTGGCTGAAACTTGCTTTGGGTTTCAGCCAAAATTTACCTTTCTGTGTGAGAACAAAACAAGATCATCACAGGTAGGTTATATGTCCGAAATGGTTCCCATCGGGTCTTTTCCCGAAATTGGCGGTGCGGGCTCTCCGCCGCCCACACATCTCAGCCGTCGGGCAAAAGCCGCAATCGTTGTGCGCTTGCTCATTAATAAAGGTGCGGACATCCCGCTAGAGGATCTGCCCGACGAATTGCAAGCGAAACTGACGCAGCAAATGGGGTCAATGCGAACAGTTGACCGTGCTACTCTGGCGTCTGTGGTTGACGAATTTGCGCAAGAGTTGGAAAGCATCGGATTGTCTTTCACGGGCGGTATTGAAGGGGCGCTGAATTCCCTGGACGGCAAAATATCAAAACAGACCGCTGACCGCCTACGCAAAGAAGCCGGTGTACGAAAATACGGGAATCCTTGGGAACGGTTAAGGGATCTAGGGCCGGACAAGCTCTTGCCTGTTCTTGAAACTGAAAGCATTGAAGTTGCGGCCGTTTTGTTGTCCAAGCTTGATGTAAAGCGGGCTGCCGAGCTTTTGGGCAAACTTCCCGGACCAAGAGCGCGCCGTATTACCTACGCCGTCTCTCAGACCAGTGCGGTCACACCTGACGCGGTAGACCGGATCGGGCTCGCGTTAGCCACGCAACTGGATGCGGAACCTTTGCGCGCATTTGAAAACGGCCCTGTGGAACGCGTTGGTGCCATCCTGAATTCCACCACGACGACAACCCGCGACGACGTGCTTGCAGGTCTTGATGAAACCGACGCAGGTTTTGCCGAAATGGTGCGGCGCGCAATCTTTACTTTCGCCAATATTCCGCAGCGGATTGCAGCGCGAGATATTCCACGGGTCGTTCGCGTGTTGGATCAAGAGGCTTTGGTCACTGTGCTTGCTGGCGCAGGCGGCGCGGGTATGCAGGCATCTGCTGACTTTATTCTTGAAAACATGTCTGGACGTATGGCGGATCAACTTAAAGAAGAGATTTCAGACCGCGATACCGTCAAAACAAATGATATGGAGCAAGCCGCCGCAATTATTGTTCAAGCGATCCGGGAGATGGAAGCCGCTGGTGATTTACTGTTGATCGTTGAAGACAGCGACCCTGAATAGGAGGCACACCACCCCAACGCGGTTTAAACACCGCATTTTCATGCTTAGTGGTAATTGCAGAAGCTGTCTCTTGGATGCTTGCTTTGCGATCATGTGTCACTTGTGAGACTTGAGATCACAAAGACTGCGCGTTATCTCTGACCGCGTGCACGGTAGATTGCTGTGCAAAAGAAGCGTGCGACCAAAAGGGGTGCCCCGCAACCATGCCTAAAGCGCCTCCCTCTGCTGGCAAGCGTGCTCTGGATTACCTGAGCAATTTGGCCATTGAAGCGATTATCTCGATCGGACTTGCACTGCCCTATGAATGGCGCATCAAGATCGTGGGCCGTATTATGCAGCACGTCGTCGGCCCGCTAGCAGGGTACCGTGCGCGAGCGCTTGATAATTTGGCGTTGATATGGCCCGACAAACCTTTGGCTGAACGCAAGGCGATCGCGAGCCGATGCCTCAATAATGTCGGGCGTACATTCATTGAAAACTATTCAAGCAAACAATTCCCCGCGCGGCTTGCCAACAACCCGCTTGAAGGTGAGGGCGTCGCAGCCCTTGAAACTGCAGCGGCACAAGGCCGCCCTGTTATTCTGGTCACGGGACATTATGGCAACTACGAAGCCGTGCGCGCAGCCCTTGTTGCAAGAGGCTATGATGTTGGCGGTCTCTATCGGAATATGCGCAACCCGTATTTCAACGCACATTACGTGCGCACGATGGAGGCCTTTGGTGGTCCTGTGTTTCCTCAAGGACGCAAGGGGACCGCAGGATTTGTGCGCCACCTTAAACAGGGTGGGCAATTGGTCTTACTGTTTGACCAACATGTCCGCCGCGCGCCGGTTATGGATTTTCTGGGCAAGCCTGCACATACCGCAGCCTCTGCCGCCGAATTGTCGCTACGCTATGATGCGGTTCTCATCCCGTTTTATGGCATTCGCCGTTCAGATGGGTTGAGCTTTGACACCATCCTCGAGGCGCCAATCGCCCACAGCACCCCGCACCAGATGACACAAGAAATAACAGACAGCCTTGCCCGTCGCGTTGTGCAAGATCCCACGCAGTGGTTTTGGGTCCACAGACGTTGGCGCGTGGCACCCCCGAAAGCCGCCCGCTAATCGAGGCGTGCAGCTGCCAGAATACGCCCCAAGCTTTGTTTTTGAACCAGCACAACGACCGGTAAATCGTCCGGCACAGATACCGCCGCCACAAAATCGGTCTGCGTATCCCACGCCCCGATGACTTGAAGGTCCTGGGCCACATTTATATAGGTGAGGACCTTGCCTGCGTTCTCACCACGAGTGATGTTTGAAACCCTCTCGGGTTGAAACCGGATCATTTGAACCATGAGCGGGCCGGACACGTCCTGCAATGCGCGCACTGCGACATGCATCTGCCCGCCTTTACGTGACAATTCGACTTCGACACTGCGCGGCTGCGATTTATGGGTTTCGATTGCAGTTGCGACAGCCATCGGTTTGGCACCGATGATATCAATATCGCCATTTACGATCATTTCCGGTGTGTACACCGACCGCCGCCCCGCATGTGTTGCGTAGGCTCTTTGGCGTTCAGCGTGCTGGGGATCTGCGAATTCGTCTTTCCAACCGATGTAATCCCAGTAGTCCACGTGCATCGAAAGAGCGATCACATCGTCGCGTTCGGCAAGAATTTTCATGAATTCATCTGCCGGCGGACAGGAAGAACAGCCCTGCGACGTAAAGAGTTCAACCACAACCGGTACATTGTCTGCCTGAGCACCAAGTGACGTGGCACAGCATGTCGCAAGTGCAAGCAATAGTCGTTTCATCTGATTCCCCGTGTGGTCGCCATAACAGTGTCAGAGGACCGTAAAGATTTACCTTTGAAATAACCAATCAAGGTTTGTTGAAAGGCTAGCCGTGTTTTTGCAACAATACATGGTACACAACGGTATACATTTTGACGCAGGGGCACTAATGGGAGTTGAAACAGACCCCTCCTTGCGGCATTGCATGCTCAAGCCCACAGGGACCACAGCTCAGTCGAAGGGAGCCTCCTCATGCCCATTACCGTTGGTCACGATACTTCAAAAACACGTAAGTCACTTACCGTAGGCGCACAAAGCGTCGACTATTACTCTATTCCCGCTGCTACTGCCGCCGGTTTGGGGGACTTTTCGAAACTGCCAGCTGCCCTGAAGGTGGTTCTGGAAAACATGCTGCGATTTGAAGATGGCAAGACCGTTACTGTCGACGACATCAAAGCGTTTGCCGAATGGGGTGCACAGGGTGGCAAGAACCCGCGCGAGATTGCTTACCGACCTGCCCGCGTTTTGTTGCAGGACTTCACCGGCGTGCCGGCCGTCGTCGACCTTGCCGCGATGCGAGATGCGATTATCAGCCTTGGGGGCGATGCGGAAAAAATTAACCCGTTGAACCCTGTTGATCTTGTGATCGACCACTCGGTTATGATTGACGAGTTTGGCAACCCGCGTGCGTTCCAGATGAACGTGGACCGCGAATACGAGCGCAACATGGAGCGTTACACCTTCCTGAAATGGGGTCAGAACGCCTTTAACAACTTCCGCGTCGTGCCTCCGGGAACGGGTATCTGCCACCAGGTTAACCTTGAATATCTCGCGCAGACCGTCTGGACAGACACCGACCAGACCGGCACGCAGGTTGCGTACCCCGACACGTTGGTCGGCACAGACAGCCACACGACAATGGTAAACGGTGCAGCCGTTTTGGGCTGGGGCGTTGGTGGCATCGAAGCAGAAGCCGCGATGCTGGGTCAGCCGATCTCGATGTTGATCCCTGAAGTCATCGGCTTTGAGCTGACGGGCACAATGATGGAGGGCACCACCGGCACCGATCTGGTGCTGAAGGTCGTGGAAATGCTCCGTGCCAAAGGTGTTGTCGGGAAGTTCGTGGAATTCTACGGAGAAGGTCTGAACCGTTTGCCACTCGCGGACCGTGCGACCATCGCCAACATGGCACCAGAGTACGGTGCGACATGTGGCTTCTTCCCGATCGACGGCGAAACGCTGCGCTACCTGCGCAACACCGGCCGCGACGAAGACCGTGTTGCCTTGGTCGAAGCCTACGCAAAAGAAAACGGTTTCTGGCGCGGCGATGACTATGCCCCCATTTACACAGACACGCTGCATCTGGACATGAACACGATTGTTCCCGCCATCTCAGGCCCGAAACGCCCGCAGGACTATGTGGCGCTGGACAATGCCAAGATGGCCTTCAACAAAGAAATGGCCGAAACATTCAAACGTCCGATGGGCAAAGAAGTGGCTGTTGCGGGCGAAGACTACACAATGGAAAGCGGCAAGGTCGTGATCGCGTCGATCACGTCATGCACCAATACATCCAACCCCTACGTGATGATCGGTGCCGGTCTTGTCGCGCGCAAGGCAGCCGCGCTTGGCCTGAACCGCAAGCCCTGGGTGAAAACGTCACTGGCACCGGGCTCGCAGGTGGTATCGGCATATCTTGAAGCGGCCGACTTGCAAAAAGACCTCGACAGCATCGGGTTCAACCTTGTGGGATATGGCTGCACAACCTGCATCGGCAACTCTGGCCCGATCCAGAAAGAACTATCCGAGGCAATTGCCGAAGGTGATCTGGTCGCAACCTCTGTCCTGTCGGGAAACCGCAACTTTGAAGGGCGCATCAGCCCCGATGTACGCGCGAACTATCTCGCGTCGCCCCCGCTTGTTGTGGCCTACGCACTGGCAGGCACTTTGGACATCGACCTGACAACCGAACCTTTAGGACAGGATCAAGACGGAAACGATGTTTTCCTGAAAGATATCTGGCCCACCAGTCAGGAAGTCGCAGAACTGGTCGAGAAAACCGTCACACGCGAAGCATTCCTGACCAAATACGCTGACGTCTTCAAAGGCGACGACAAGTGGCAAAGCGTGGATACAACGGACAGCAAGGTCTACGACTGGCCTGTTTCTTCTACTTACGTACAAAACCCGCCCTATTTCCAAGGCATGGGGCAAGAACCTGGCACAATCAGCAACATTTCGAACGCCTCTGTTCTAGCAATCCTCGGTGATATGATCACAACGGACCACATCAGCCCTGCGGGATCTTTCAAAGACAGCACCCCAGCGGGCCAGTACCTGATCGAGCGTCAGGTTCCCGTGCGCGAGTTCAACTCGTATGGGTCGCGTCGTGGCAATCACGAAGTGATGATGCGCGGTACCTTTGCCAATATCCGGATCAAGAACGAGATGTTGGATGGTGTCGAAGGCGGCTACACCAAGGGACCAGATGGACAACAGGCATCGATCTATGACGCCGCAATGGCCTATCAGGACGCCGGCACTCCGCTGGTCATCTTCGGTGGCGAACAATATGGCGCCGGATCCTCACGTGACTGGGCAGCCAAAGGCACCGCCCTGCTGGGTGTTAAAGCCGTGATCGCAGAAAGCTTCGAGCGTATTCACCGCTCCAACCTGGTTGGGATGGGCGTCATCCCATTCGAATTCACAGGCGGTGCCTCACGCAAATCTCTGGGCCTGACAGGTGAAGAAAAAGTCTCAATCTCGGGTCTGGACACGATCCAGCCGCTGCAAGAAGTGCCTTGCACCATCACAATGGCAGACGGATCAACGAAAGAGATCATGCTGAAGTGCCGGATCGATACAGCCATCGAGATCGAATACATCGAGCATGGCGGCGTATTGCACTATGTTTTGCGCAACCTCGCCAAAGCTGCTTGATCCAGCCCACCTTTAAAAACAAAGCCGCCCCCGGACAGGGGCGGCTTTTTACGTTCAGCACGGCGCGATGCTTATAAGGCAGAAACGCTTTTGCAGTCCGGTGAAAAATGCAGCCCTAGCTTTTGAAGAAGCAAGGGCTGCATACACTTGAAATTTAATTCGTTAAAATACTTGTGGAAGAAATGATATCGCGCCAAGCGGGTAGTGCGTCGTGATGATGTCGCTTAACTGCGACACCGCGACAACACAAAGGCTGAACAAGCCGAGCATCAGAACCGAAACGACGATAAGTCGCTTCCGCTCTTGCTGTGCCAGAGTACGGGCAGTCGGCGGCGTCATTTCAATCAAATCATCAGACGTACAAGGTTCTATAAACATCTTCACCAAACCTACTCGTTACACATTACTGGTTAATTGCGATGGCCGCGCAACATCGGCTGAAAACGGTGCCGATCATTGCTAACGTAAACTGGTATTAAACATGCGGGTCTTTTACTGAAAAACACCTCGGCGACGCCCGGAAAATCGACAATCGCGCTGCAGCAGAACGCGTAAGCGTCTGCACAGGCGATGCTGATAATCCGGACGTGCCTTGGAAAAATGCCAGCAATCTGACACGCCTGAACACCGCGCATCTCTGCACGGAACTCAAGCGATCGAACATAATTGCTGACTGTGATGCGTACCACTTAACACAACCCTACACGTTTAACGCCACCACACTCTGTTTGTACCCGCTTTGGACGAATTCTATCAATTTGTTATAAATAATACTTTTCGATAAATAGATTTACCAATCATGAATGATTTATCATCCGTGTTTGCAGCGCTTAGGAAACAAACCTAACAGACGCGTCGTTTTATCTACTAAGGTGGCGTGAAACAGACTGAAACGCAGTGTTTCTTTGGTGGGAATTTACTGTGCCAGTGCTTTTTCAAGCTCAGGTATGAAGCGCTGTTCGTAATCACTGCCGACCAATGGGCCCACAAAACGGTACAGAACTGTGCCTTCCGAATCGACAATGAATGTTTCTGGCGGTGCCGTGACGCCCCAATCGATCGCCGTGCGTCCTTGCGGGTCAAATGCCACCGCCACAAAGGGATTTCCATCTTCTTCCAGATAGGAAGCAGCGGGATCGTCACGGTCCTTAAAATTTACACCGATGATAGAAATGCCGTCGGCTGCCATTTCCAGTAATTTGGGATGTTCGGCATGACAGGGCGGGCACCAGGATGCCCAAAAGTTAACGAGAGTGATCTCACCGGAGGCAAGCGCTTGGGCTGTGACAGGTTCAAACCCGGGCAAGCCCACGGGCGTAATCGCCGGCGCAGGTTTGCCGATCAGAGTTGAGCGCAGCTCGGTTGAATCTGTTGTGAACATGCCAACACCGGCAATCACCACGAAAGCGGCAAAAATCAGAGGTGGAGCAAGCATCAAGGGCGACACTTTAGCCATCCTGTTTCCCTTTGCTTTCAATCGAAGCCAATTCTCTGCGCGCTTTGCGACCGCGGCGCAACGTTATCACAACCAATACCGCTAAAAGAAACAACGACGCCGCATAAGACGACAGAACTGCGTCAGCGTATTTTCCAAGATCGGGCATCATGACCGTTTCTCCCGTGCCAAGAGAGCCCGCGCGCGCCTTATGCGGATTTCTGTGCCGGTGCGGTACAGTACCAGAGCTACAAAGAGTAAAACGAAACCCGCAATCGCAACCAGCAGCGGAAAGTAGAACACGTCCGCGACGTTCTCTTCTTTGTCGAGGCTAAGCGACGCGCCTTGATGCAAACCCTGATTCCAGAAATTGACCGCGTAGCGCGACAGCACCGCAAAAACCGATCCGACAAGACATAGGACAGACGTAAGGTCTGCTGCTGTGTCGGGGTCTTCAATGGCTTCCCACAAGGCGATGTATCCAAGGTAAAACAGGAAAAGGATCAGGAATGATGTCAGACGCGGGTCCCATGCCCACCATGTGCCCCACATCGGCTGCCCCCAAATCGCCCCTGTCACGAGGGCGATTAGGGTCATGACAACCCCGACCGGTGCTGCAGCCTTAGCTGCCAGTGCACTGACATGGTGGCGCCTGATGATCCAGACCAGAGACGTAACAAGCATCATGAACCATGCATTGATCGCCATCAGCGCGGCAGGCACATGCAGGTAGATAATCTTGACGGTAGACCCTTGGCGGAAATCATCGGGTGTAAAGAAGAACCCCCAAATCAGACCGACGGCAAGGCACACTGCAGCCAGTATCCACAGCGTAGGTAGAATGCGTTCGCTGAACGCGAGGAACTTAACCGGATTGGCATAGCTCCAAAAGCTGCTGGGTCTTTTCGGCTGTGGTTTTTGATCTGCTACTGACATGGCTGTTATCTAGTCATTTGGCTTCCGGCGCTCAATGGGCAAAACGCCACGTTCACCGCAAGTTCACCCGTAAAGCCGCCGCTGAAGCAAAAGGCATAACCGCAATCACCCCAAGGGTGATGCCTGCCAGCATCAAAGCGGGCGTTTGCACATCCATCCCCACAGCGCCACGCCGCGCGACTTCAGCGCCGAAAATCAGTGTTGGGACATAAAGCGGCAGAACCAGAAGAGACATCAAAAGCCCACCCCGCTTGACCCCAACCGTCAGCGCCGCACCAAACGCACCGATGACCGACAATGCCGGCGTGCCAAGCGCCAGCGACACAACCAGCCACAAAAAACCCGGCGCGGGCAGATTGAGCAAGACACCCAAAACGGGGGCAGCAAGGACAAGTGGCAAACCTGTGGTGATCCAATGCGCCAACGCCTTGATCGACAGGGCCGCTTCCAATGGCAGGGGTGAAGTGGCCAGCAAATCAAGCGTTCCATCTTCCCAATCCAGCGCCAGCATGCGGTCCAAAGACAAAAGGCACGCCAGCAGTGCACCCAACCACAGGATGCCCGGTGCAATGCGCGATAACAGCTCGGACTGTGGCCCCACCCCGAAAGGTACAAGAACCGTGACGATCAGGAAAAACGCAAGCCCCAAGCCAAAGCCGCCACCTGCCCGCAACGCCAGCGCTAAATCCCGTCGTAAAAGCGCCTTCACAAGAACGCCTCGTCACTTGCGCCGGCAAGGGCATCTGCGGACGCGCGGTATGGTGTAACGTCAAGAACCTGCGCATCGCCAAGGCCCAGATCGATATGTGTTGCGATCAGTGCGGCACCGCCCTGCCCCAGATGCGCGCGGACGGCTTGCGCGAACATCTCCACCGCCTGTGTATCCAGTGACACAGTCGGCTCGTCCAGCATCCATATTGGCCGCCCCGTCACAAGCAACCGCGCAAGGCCCAAGCGCCGCTTTTGCCCCGCGGACAAGGTGCCCGCCAGACGGCCGCGCAGATCGCCTAAGTCAAACGCCTCAATAGCCGGTTCAATATCGGCACTGCCAAAAACCTCTGCCCAGAACCTGAGGTTTTCATCTACTGTCAGCATTGATTTCAGACCGTCCGCATGCGCTGCGTAGGCGATCAGGTCTTCCGCACCGCTGATCTGACCTGATAGCGGTGGCTGCAGTCCGGCAAGCGTTCGCAAGAGCGTGGTTTTCCCCGACCCGTTAGGGCCACGCAAGATCAATGCAGTCCCCGCAGGCAGATCAAATCCGATCCCCATCAGAACCGGTACACCGCCACGCGCCACACAAAGATCTTTCACAGCCAAATTCATGGGCTCATGGTTAACCTATTGCTGTGTCCGGCAAAAGGTCGATTTCCCTCAGACGGGTATCAACGCGAGCGCGATGCGGCGCCCTTCGCTAAGCAGGATGTTGTACGTCCTGCACGCGGCCGGAGACGCCATAACCTCAACCCCGATCCCTGCTGTCTCTAGCGTTGTGCGCAGGACTTCCGGCAGATGCGCAATCTCGGCACCCGTGCCGACAAACAGCACATCAATCTGGCCTGACAGTGCCACAAGAGAAGCATCATCTTCATACCCGCCCCATGCATTGGCGCCGCTAGGCCCCACAATCAAAGGGCCCTCGAACACCCGCCCGCCAACGCGAAAGAAACCGGGGCCATAGCCATCGATCGGTTTTGCATCGGTATATGAGATTTCGTTCAGACGCATTATGGTCCTCCGCTAAACGTTGGCGCTGGCCGGTGCTTCGTCCCAACCGGGGCGGCAGGCCATTGCGATGCTCAACTTCCAAGCACCTTCCTGCAAAATGCAGATATAGACCGCGTCAATAATCTCAAGGACAGATCCATCCGCCCGCAGCCTTGCTACGTTCTTCATGTCTGCCATCGCGGTGGTGTCGGTGCATGCGCGCACGTCAATACGGTCTATTTCTGTGTGGTCAAACCCATTGGCTTCAAGCACGGCAAACTGCTGTTTAAGGCTTTCAACAAGCGCATCTTTGTTCTGAATATGCTTGGGACCATCCGGCAGCACGTAAACAGCCGGTTCGGTGAAAAGAGCGGCCATGCCTGCGTAATCACGTGCATTCCACGCGGCAAGGTAGGTCGTTATCAGATCATGTACTTTTGCCTTGGTCGACATAGAACCCCCTTTTTCGCAACGCCGCGCCCCCCGCAGCCTAGCCCCAAAGCGGCAAACCTAAAAGAGCGGAGGTGGCGATAATCATATAGGCCACACGGCGAAAGAGACCCTCAGCCTGCGGATCGAAAAGTCGCGCACCGATCATGTTGGCAATCACGTTCGGTACACCGGCGATCAGGCCAAGAACGGCCATTTCCCAGATAAACAGCCCCGACCCCCAGAAGATCGCGATCATCACGACGTCAATCGCCAGAAGATACAAAAGAAAGTTGGCGCGTATCACTGAAATGGGAAGGCGGCTGGACATATAAAGCATGATGACCGGCGGACCCGGTATGCCCGCAAAACCCGACATGAAACCACCAAGTGCACCAGTGGCTACAGTCAGCTTGCCGGTCAGAACCCCTTGGTAACGCCAGCCCGTCATCAAAGCGAACAGCAAGAAAAGCACACAGGCAGACACCATCCAGCCAAAGAAGTCGGCGGACATATTGGCAAGACAATAGATACCAAAGGGCATTGCCAGTGTGGCGCCCAGCATCAAACGGCCCACATCGCGGGGTTTCCCGTCGCGCCATGCGGCAGGCAGGTTTGGCAAAGGCCCTAACAGCTCAGCCATCATCATGAAGATCACGGCCGATACAGGCGACAGGAACGACGATGCCACGGCCATGATAATCATACCGCTGCCAAAGCCTGCAAAGCCACGCACCAGCCCCGCAACGATGACCGAAAGGAATAGCCAGAATAAGCCGTCTACATCAAAAACGCCCGTGAAGGCCTCAGGCATCTATGTTGGCATATTGGTTGCCAGAATTGGCATCCGGCTTTGACCAGTCCCGTTTAACACCCAGATATAAAAGAGCGGCAGAGGCTACAAAGATAGAGCTGTATGTCCCTACAATCACACCCCAGATCATCGCGAAAACAAACCCGCGTATCACGTCGCCCCCCAAGACAAACAGGGATATCAAAGCAAGCAGCGTGGTGACAGATGTCATAAACGTCCGGCTGAGCGTTTCGTTGATCGAAATGTTCAATACCTCGTTCAGCGGACGCTTTTTGTACTTGCGCAGATTCTCCCGCACACGGTCAAAGACGACCACAGTATCGTTCAGTGAATATCC
>Ga0316197_10002574_pt1 | contig 12958 bp, 12 predicted proteins | sample OudBiesiAoxic_MG_FD_204939 | JGI IMG/M metagenome (GOLD analysis project Ga0316197, IMG submission 204939) | Coastal sediment microbial communities from Oude Bieten Haven, Netherlands - site A oxic | ecosystem: Environmental > Aquatic > Marine > Coastal > Sediment | place: Netherlands...
TCGTAGGTTTCCTTCAAGCGCTTGTCGAAAGTGTCATCGACGTTGACCACGCCGCGCAGGTGGATGTTGTGCGCGAGCTCGTGGATCACGATACTCTCGGTCGAGTAGGGATCGCCCGGGTAACCAAGAACATTCTCTTCGGCACAAGAACAGTAGGGATCGGTGCGCGATCCCCCCATCCCACGCGCTCTCGCGTCCCAGAAATCTTTTGGTTCGAGATGCTGCCAACCGGGCAGGTCGGTCGTCCACTCGTTGCAGCCAATCACACAGAAGCGCGACCCGCTCTCGACCATCGCCGCGAGGATATCCGGCCGCAGGGCGAGCATCTCCGTCACGAGGAATGCGGCCTCCTTCAACGCGTAGTCGTTCACGTTCTCCGAGGCCAAGACCGGCAGCCCATTGGCGCTGACATACTTCTTGTAGAAGGGATCGACTTTCAACTCGGCTGGCGGCGCGGTGACTTCGAAGCTGGGTTTCCCTCCAGCAAGAGCTAGTGAGCTAAATCCAACGAGGGCGATCATGGCGAGCTTTCTAAACATGCCCCGTTGTGTACCTCAATGTGCCCGCCGAATCCAGTCAAACCCTGCGTGGATCTCTCACCCGGCGTCGGTGCTGCTCGCCCGCGCCGAGAATGCGGACATGCCGCAGAGCGAGCTCGCCGGATCGATCTTGCCTCTCCGTAGGCAGCTCGTTATCATCAGATTATGAAAAATCCGACACTTAAACTCGCCGTCACCCTCGCCATCGCAGCCTGCATCACCCTCACCCTAGACCTCTGGTCTCAGGACACTGTCACACCCGAGCCCGCCGGGGCAGACTCAGGATGGCAACACCTCGCCCTGGCGCACCCGGCAGATAAGGAATGGAATGACAAGGAACTCGCGCAACAGATCAACCGGGTCGGCCGCGACGGCTGGGAGATGGTCAGCGTGCTGAACTTCAGCAAGGACGGCACGACCAAGAACACGATCTACTATTTTAAGAAGCGACTGTAGTCGGGGCGCGCACGGCCCAACGCATCTTCGCCGGCGCGGCGCGTGGGTTGCTCGCGATCTCGGCCGGGCTGGGGCGGACGATCTCAGTCGCGATCTCGCTGTAGATACCGGTGCGGACCCCATCGCGAAAATGGTGTTTCACCCTCCGGTCCTCACCGGAGTGAAAACTGAGGATCGCGACCCGTCCGCCAGGGCGCAGGCAGTGCGGCAGCTGGTCTAGGAAGGCATCGATCGCGGTAAATTCCTCATTCACCGCGATCCGGATGGCTTGGAAGACTCGGGCGACACTCGCCTTGCGGGCGTCTTCACCCACCCCTTCAGGGAGCGTCGCCTCGATCAGCTTGCGCAGCTGGTGCGTGGTGGTGATCGGCTCCTCGCTCCCAGCGATGGCGGCGGCGATCGCTCCTGCGTATGGCTCATCCCCTCCTTCGACGAGCGTCCTCTCCAGCTTGTGAGGTTTGCAGCGGGCAATCCACTCTCGCGCTGGCAGCCCACGGTCTGGATTCATCCGCATATCTAGCGGGCCGTCGTGTTTGTAGGAAAACCCGCGCTCTGGGTTGTCGATCTGCATTGACGAGAGGCCGAAATCGGCGAGCAAAAAATCCACCCCATCGCCCCACCCGAGCTCGGCGAGTACTGCCGCCAATCCCGCGTAGTTGCTGCGGCGCACGACGAACTGATCCTCGTCGTAGCCGAGCCCCCGCAGGCGTGCCTCGCTGCGGGGCAGCTGGCGGGCATCAATATCGAGCGCCAACAACTGCCCGGCGCCACCCATCCTCTCAAGAATTGCCTGGCTGTGCCCACCGTAGCCGAAGGTGACATCCGCGCCTCTCTCCCCCGCCTGAGGATCTAGCCGGGTGAGGATCTCAGCGACGAGGATTGGCCGGTGCTGACCCGCCGGCGTCCTCCCGGAAGCGATGACCTTGGCGATCGTATCGGGATCGCGTTGCGGGTCCAGCTCCTTGTATTTCTGCCCGAAGCGTCGCGGGTGCGTTCCCTGGTAGCGTTCGCGACGGCGAAACGGTGGCTCGGGGGCGGCGGCATCGGGATCCTTCATTCTGAGATGACAAGCGTCGATTTCTCCCGTCTATTTGGGGATGTCAACGATGGACGAGCCCGCGAGCGAAGACAAGCCAAAGCCGATCACCCAAGACGAGCCAGCCCCCACGCCCGCCAAGCCTGGGGATGGGGAGCCAGCGGCAAAGCTGACACCAGAGGAACAGATGGCCGCCTTCGAGAAGGCGATGAAAGAAGAAGATTGGGGACACCAGCCATGCTGAATGAACCCGGCCCACAGGCCAAGCCGAAGCCAGGGTCGGACGACCCGCTGCACGGCGTCACCCTGAAGATGATGCTCGAGCGGCTCGTCGATTACCTCGGCTGGGAAGAGATGAGCCGTCGCATCGGCATCCGCTGCTTCGCCAACGATCCCAGCATCGGCTCGAGCCTCAAGTTCCTGCGCAAGACACCCTGGGCGCGCAAGAAGGTCGAGGAGCTCTACTCCCGCTACGATTTCTCAGACGCCAAGGACTAGCACGGTGATCGCTGGGCTGCCAGCAGTCGCCCGCCCGGCCTATCTCCTGCGGCTGCGGTCGTCCGCAAGAATCCGCAACAGCTCGCCTTCCATCCCCTGCGCCTGCTCCGACTCGGAGCTCAGGCGATCGTCGGTCTCGCCGATATCATCCGCCAGGTTGAACAGTTGCCACGGACCTTCGAAGCGCCGCCCCTTCGGCGCCTCCCGACCGCCAGAGCCATTGCCTAGCACGAGCTTCCAATCGCCATCCCGGATGGCAAACATTCCTGCCGCACTGTGGTTGATGACGGGCGCCCGCTCGAAGCGTCCGTCCTGACCGCGGAACAGCGGTAGCAGGCTGAAGCTGTCCGGCGCCGCCACGCCCGGCGGCGGGAGTTTCGATTGCGCCACCGCCGCCGCCGTCGCGAACAGGTCGACATGGCAGATCGTCCGCTTGCATTCGCCACCAGGCTTGATGACCTTCGGCCAGCGGACGAAAAACGGCACGCGGTGCCCGGCCTCCCAGACGTCTGCCTTGGTGCCGCGGTAGGGACCATTCGCGGTGTGATCCCCCTCGAAGTAAGACTGCACACCCGCATCTGCGACGTGGTTCGGCTCCGAAGCATCCCTCGTGCGGTGCATGAAGGAACCATTGTCGCTGGTGTAAATCACAATGGTATTCTCGGCGACTCCAGCTTCATCGATCGCCGCTAGAACCTCTCCGACCGTCCAGTCGACCTGCATCACGAAGTCACCGTAGGGGCCGAGCTTCGATATCCCCTGGAAGCGCGGGTGGGGCATCACTGGCTTGTGCGGAGCCGTCAACGGGAAGTAGAGAAAGAACGGCCGCTCAGCCTTGGCGCTCGTTCTGATCTCGTCCGCAGCCGCTTTGGTCAGGTGGTCGAGACTATCGATAATCGAGAAATCTGATCCGAGCTCCCCTTTGCGAAGAAAACCCGGGAACTTGATGGCCGGCTGCGTGCGATCTGGCTTCCCGGTGATCTCGTGACCTTCGATGTAGACATACGGTGGGAAATCGAGCGATGCAGGGATGACCAGCGAACGCTCGAAGCCGACGTCGACCGGCGAGTAATTCAGCGGTTTCGACCAGTCCCACTTGCCATCGGTCTTCTGGAACCCGAGCCCGAGGTGCCACTTGCCGATGACCGCGGTGTGGTAACCGGCCTGCTTGAGGTGGGAGGCCACCGTCGGCCGATCCCGCTCGATCAGCGGTTCACCGTAGCCGTTCAGGACACCAGCCTTGAGCCGGCTGCGCCAGCAATACCGGCCAGTCAGCACACCGTATCGGGTTGGCGTGCAGACGGCTGACGGCGAATGCGCATCGGTGAAACTCATCCCCTGGGCGGCGAGTTTGTTCAGGTTCGGCGTCGGGATCTTCGACTCAGGGTTGAGCGCTTGGACATCGCCATACCCCATGTCATCCGCCAGGATGAAAACGATGTTCGGCCGATCGTCGGCAAGGGCGAGGGAGGAGGCGCAAAGGATCAGGACTAGGATTCGATTGAAGTATCGCATGGTAATTTCTCCCGGAAGTCTCCCACAGTCGATCCAAGGTTCCAAGGAATGACTTGATCGAGAAGAGCGTCAAGATTCAATCGCGACCGCAGAATCGGACCTGCCCCTACGAAATGAAATTCGAGGATATCGCCGGGGACGTGCTGAGGCTAAGAGCTGGACCGGATCGCAGACAAGCAATCGTCGATGCCTGATCGGCGCGCCATCCCCCGCTGACGATCGGGCACCTCATCCCCAGAGCAAGCTTCACCGGAGGGCACGAGCTTGTTGGAGTGCGCGCCCTGGCGGATGTCTCGGCCGACACTAGGCTTGCATGAAACCCGCCACGGTTTACCCTCACGGGATGAGGTATTACCGATTGGCGATTCCAGCCTTGTGGGCAATGGCGATCTCTGGCTGTTCGTCGTTGCATCAAGAACTCCCTGTTGGTGCGGAGGTCGACTTCGACCAGCATATCAAACCGATCTTAGAGAGCCGTTGCCTCCAGTGCCACAACTCGCAATCGATGCCCGGGCGGATCAGCTTCGAATCGCGCGAGCAGGCATTCGCCCCAGGGAAGTATGGCCGCGCAATCATCCCAGGCGACCCCGATAGCAGCCGGATGGTGAGCTTCATCAATGCCCCACGCGATACCGCGGAAGCGATGCCGCAAGTCGGCCACGAGATCTCCACTGACGAGGCCGAAACGATCCGCGAATGGATCGCCGCAGGGGCAGAATGGCCGGCCGGGGAGCAGGGGCAACTGCGCCCACCCGGGTAGGGCGCACCGCAAAGGCGATCCAGTGCCCGCCGCCAGTGCCCGCCCGCTAGCATGAAGACGATCGCCAGATCCGCCCTAGCCCTAGCCCCAGACAACGATGGCCGGATCGTGGTCGGTGGACAGTTCACCACCCTCGGCGGCGTGCCGCGGCGGCGCTTCGCCCAGCTAAACACTGGCCTGAACGCAGACGAATCATTCCGCGGTGACGGGTTCGACGATGAAGCTCATCCGTTCGCCGATCGGACGCGAGATGCCGGCTCGCGGCGCACTCGATCTGAGCGTCGCCGTCACACCCGTCCGCAGCAACCAGTAGCCCCTGTGGACAATGGGTGGAGTGGAGCTAACCCGCTCGTCCCCCCCCGACTCAGTGTCGATCGCACCACGCCGGAAGCGTCGGGAATCGATCGTGTCGAAGTCAGCGACACGACGGGAACGACCCGATCTCTGCAGGTGCAGGTGCAGATCAACGAGCCGCTGACAGGCCGGGAGGCAGAGTTGCGCTACGGGAGATCAGCAACGGCGGCCGCTGGCACCGATACTCGCCACCCGCTCTGCCGGGATCTGGACGCTCCGCTCGGAGAACGACTCCTCGGCTAGGCCACACTGATCGATTGCACACTAGAACTGCGCTCTGAAGCGATCCCCGTGAGCGTCGCCAACTTCACCGCCACGATCCGGCAGGCGGGTAGATAGTTCGGAGGTGGCCAAGTGATTTGCGAACAAGCCCTAAGCAATCACGTCCATCACCGGCTCACCACTCGAGACCATCAGCGGGCGATCCTGCGAGTCGTAGATGAGCGCCTTGGGATCGATCCCTAGCAACTCGTAGATCGTCGCCGTCAGGTCTTCGGGGGTGACCCCGTTCTCTTCGGGCTCGCTCGCGTGCTTGTCCGATTTCCCATAGACGAATCCGCGCTTCACGCCCCCGCCCGCAAGCAGGACGCTGTAGCACTTCGGCCAGTGGTCGCGGCTCGCGTTCTTGTTGATCTTGGGGGTGCGGCCGAACTCCCCCATCCATACGACCAGCGTCTCATCGAGCATTCCGCGCTGGTCGAGGTCCTCCAACAGGGTCGGCAGTGTCTGGTCGGTGATCGGTAGCTGGTAGCCCTCGACGATCGGGTACATCCGCGTGTTATCAAACCCGTGGGTGTCCCACCCCCCATCGTTGATCTTGCGGCCACCGATGCTGCGGGAGAAGTAGCAGGTCGTAAACTTCACCCCGGCCTCTGCGAGCCGCCGCGCCAGTAGGCAGCCCTGCCCATAGGTCGTGCGCCCGTATCTCTCGCGCAGCCACGCCGGTTCTTTCGAGAGATCGAACGCCTCCCGCACCTGCGTGGAGTTCAGCATCGCGAGCGCATTCTTGTAGTAGTCGTCGAGCCCGCGTGCCTGCTCCGAATACTCCAACATCCGCGACTGCGCATCGACGATCTGCTGCAGGCCACGCCGTGCGGTCACACGGTCGAGCGTCAGGTTGTCTGGGAGGCTCAGCTCCGGCAGCCGGAAGTCAGCCTCGTTCGGATCGCGCGGGATGAACAGCGGGTCGTATTTCTTGCCGAGGAAACTCGCGTGCTGCCCGGGCGTCCGAGAGCCGTCGGATATCACGTGCGGGTACGAGACGGCGGTCGGCATCGACGGGTCAGAGTTTGGCGCGAGCTTGCTGACCACCGAGCCGTAGCCAGGGTAGAGGTCAGGCAGATCGCGGAGCCGCTGGTCGTCGCTCGGCGGACGGTGCCCCGACAAGGCGTAGTAGCCCGCGGAGTTATGGTTGTTCATCGTGTGGTGCAGCGTGCGGATCACGGTGCACTTGTCCATGTGCTTCGCCATGCGGGGCAGATGCTCACAGATCTCGATCTCCGGGCAGGAGGTGCGGATCTGTTTGTGCGGCGAGCGAAACTCCTTCGGCGCGTCCGGCTTCATGTCGAGGATGTCGATCTGGCTCGGCCCACCCCACTGGAACAGGAAGATCACCGACTTCGCCCGCGGGGCGATCTTCGCCGCCGCCTGGGTCGCCTCTGCGGCGCGCAGATATTTCGGCATCGACATGCCGAGCAAACTCATCCCCCCGGCGCGTAGCAAGGTGCGGCGGGCGATCGATGTCTGGCGAAAGCCATGGCAGCTGGGGTCTTGCTGGCTCATTTTCTCAGGATAAATTCTTTCGCGTTGAGGAGGCTCCAAGCGATGTCTTCGAGTGCCGCACGCCGGCCGCCTGGTGCGGCTGTCATGTATCCGGCTGTCGCCCCTCGCTCGTGCTCTGTCGGTGGCCGTGTGAGAGTCGCCCAGTAGAGCGATCCGACGATCTCATCGTCGGAGTTCCCTGCCACCAGCATTTCCCCAATCCGGTTGCCGTCCTGCTGCAACAGATGGTTCAACGTCACCCCCCCGGTCAGTTCGAACACCTGACCCAGGGTGGTCTCGTCAGAGCGTTCGGAGTCGGAGCTCATGAGCCGCGCGGGCTTGCCGAACAACTTCAAAAATCGCTCGCCGTGGCCGGGGTCCGACGAGAGGTGGATCTTCTCTACCCCCGGCATGTGGACGGCACGCACACTCTCATGCGCATCCTTAAACTTGAACTCGATACCGAGCGCCCGGTGCGCCGCATCGATCACCACTTCGGCAGGGAGGCGCCGCACGGTGGCTCTGGCAAAATTCTGTTCGTTCCCGACACCGCCAATTCCGCCTGGGTCGGATGACCATTGGTAGGTCTGGGAATTCGCGATCAGCCGGATCAGGTGCCGGGGATCGAATTGCTTCCCGCGCAGTTCTGCTTCGAGATAGTCCATCAGTTCCGGATTCGAGGCCGGGTTGCTGTCGCGCACGTCGTCCACCGGTTCGATCAGTGCCCTCCCCATCATGTGGAACCAGATCCGGTTCGCCTGCACCTTGGCAAAGTTCGGGTGGGAAGTCACCCACTCGGCCATCTCGACGAGCCGGGTATCGCGCGACTCCAGCGCCGGGGCATCCCTGTCGAGCATGCCCGGCTGCGGCGGCTGCTTACTGCGCGGGTGTTTGAGAACCTTTTTCTCGTCGAGTTTGTCCAGTGCCACCAGCTTAACCTTCTGTTCACCACGGAACTGGTGCTTGTCCAATTTGTCGCGGCGCTTGTTCTCGACGATCTCGTAGTCGATACCGTCGAACAGAGCGGCAAATCGGTAGTAGTCGTCTTGCCGCACGTCCTCGAACGGGTGGTTGTGGCAGCGCGCACATTTCAGCCGGCTCCCCAGGAAGACCTGGGCGGCGGCCTCCGCACGCTCGACCGGCTCGCGCAGTGCCCGGTAGAAATTGCTCGGCGGATTCGCATAGGTGCTCCCGGTGGCGGACAGGATCTCGCGGGCGAAGACATCGAGCGGCTTGCCAGAGGCGAGCGCCTCGCGGATCCAGCCATGAAATTTCTCCACCCCTTTCGAGTCGAGCGTCTTCTCTTCGACCCGCAGCAGATCGCACCACTTGAGAGCCCAGAAGTTGGCGTAGTCAGGAGACGCCAGCAAGCGATCGACCAGCCGGCGACGCTTCTCAGGATCCGGATCGGCGACAAATTGTCGGGCCTCATCGGGCGAGGGCAAGGTGCCAGTGATATCGAGGCTCGCCCGGCGGAGGAACAGCGAGTCATCACAGATCGCGGCAGGCAACTCGCGGAAATTCTGCAGTTTGGCGAACACGTGCCGATCGACGCCGTTGGCGGGCGCAGGGCCGCTCCACTCATAGTCGGCAGCTGGCTCGATCAGTGCCGCACGCATCGACGCGCGCCCGTCGAGGTAGCGCACGAACACCGCGGTCTCCCCCGGCTGGGCAAACTCGAGCAACCCGGCCTGATTCACCTCTGCGATCAGCTGGGAGGTCTCGTAGGTCGCCCAGCGGGTCACATCTCGAATTTCACCATCAGAGAATCTAGCCACCACGCGGAGCTGCTCAGAGTTCTCGGGCAGGCTGAGAATTGCGGATGCTGGCGAGACTTCGATGGATTCGACAACGGGCGCCCGATCCGGAATCCCCGGCGCACCCGCGCTGATCCAGCGGTGGAGCACCTCGTATTCAGGCGAATCGACCCCAAATCGTTTCTCGCCTTCGTGGTTCAGCTGGAGCGTCGGTTTTTGTAAGATGTGGCTCGCAGTCGGATCGTCCCGATTGACGTGTTTGGGGTTTTTCAGGAGGCTCTCGAGGTCATCGGTCGGGCGTTCGCCCCAGAGCGAGAGTTTGAGATCGCCCTTGCCGTTCTGGTTCCCATGGCAGCCTCCACCATTGCAGCCCGCCTTCGAGAGCACCGCCATCACGTCACGGGCAAAGCTCACCTCCGCCTCCGCGGAGAAACCATGGCTGGCACCCATCATGAAGAGGACCAGAAAGCGACAGAAGCTGCTAGTGGCGAGGATTCTCACAGCCCAGAAAGTCGGATGGTCTCGCCAGCTTCTCAAGCACTTATCCCAATTCACCAGCCGCCTCCAATCCACTCGGGATAGCGCCCCCAGCGCTTCAATCTCTCTTCGCGCCGCCATCGTCGCCCCACTTCAGATCAAGCTCAGGCTCCACGAGGATATGGGAACCTGCCCATCGTCCGGCGTTCCAAATGGGTCATCGCCTTTTGCCACCTGGCCAGAGCTTGCCGAGACAAGCGCCAGAATCAAACTGCCGCCGTGCACGGAATTGCGGATCACCGGTCGAGCCTTGGGCCTTGATCAGCAAACCGCAATGGATTGAGAAACTCGATGGGCATGGACGCCCGTCCGGAACAGGCAAGATCCGCCAAGACCTCGCCCAACACACTGGAGAATTTGAAACCGTGGCCGCTCAGACCACAGGCGATCGCCACCCGCTCATGCCCTGGGTGGGCACCGACGATGAAGTGGCCGTCTGGGCTGACAGTATATTTGCAGGTGCAGGCGTGGGCGAGCTCACCGGCACAAGCTGGGAAGTGGGACTCTAACACCGCGCGCAGGGCTGCAATCTCCTCGACGCGAGGCGGGTCGTGCGGGGACAAGGGATCGATCTCCTCGCCGGGCTTGTGCTGCGCTACCTTCAATCCGGGGTCGCCGGGGAGGATCGGGAAACCATAGTGTCCGTAGGGGGGCTCCGATTCGATGAACCAGCACGGAAACCGCCCAGGGGAGAATCGATCCGCGTCACCCAACGGGCGGAACCACGCCAACACCTGGCGGGTGACCTTGAGTTCGATCCCAAGCTCCTGGGCGAGCCCGGCGCTCCACGCCCCTGCGGTAAGGACTAGTTTCTCAGTCGTGTAGCGAGCCTTGTCAGTCACCAGCTCGACATGATCCGGGTGGGAAGTCCAAGAGACAAGGGCCTCGCCGGTCTGGATTGTGGCCCCCGCTTGACGGGCGGCGGCGGCGTGGGCGAGCACCGCTCTCTCCGGAACCAGGAAGCCCCCGCACGCCTCATAGAAATGGAGATGATCGGCCGGCGGCTTGATGTCTGGAAAGCGCGCGATCACTTCCTCGGCGGAAAGCAGCGAGTGATCGAGTCCGTGCATCCGGGCCGCCTTCAGCGAGCCGGGGACGATCGCCCCGTCTACCGGCCCGACATAGAGCCCTCCGGTCACGTGAAAAAACTCATCGGTGCTAGCCCGCTGCAGCTCGTCCCAAAGCTCGTACGCCCGCCGCAGCAGCGGGACGTAGTCCGGGTGTTCGAAATATGCCTGGCGGATCATCCGCGAGTGACCGTGGTGCGACCCTTCGGTGTGCGGAATCTCAAAACGCTCGACCCCGAGCACCCTCACGCCACGCTTCGCCAGATGATAGCAGGCCGCGGATCCGAGCGATCCGACACCGGCGACAATCACATCATAGTCCCGATTTTCCTGAGGCGTCATGGAAGGAAATGCCCCTGAACATGCACCGGGAATCTCAGGATGCGAGTGGGAGCACTTACAAAATCATGCCGATCTTGTAATGGCCGGCGCTGGCCGGCGCGGTATCTTGGGGGCGTCGAAACATCATCGCCCACCCACTCAACCCCCAGGAAGGAACATCACATGAGCCAAGAACCATTTGCAGACGATCAGCCAGAATACGAGAAGAACGCCGATGGGGAACAGAAAGATCCCTGCGAGCGAATCTTTAAAAGGATGCGTGACGCTTTCAAGAGTGGGACGGCAGAGGCAAAACAGAAGGCGAGGGAGAGCGCCCCCGACATAGAGTCTCCATTCGGCAAGGCGGCCTACGCAATCTCCTATGGCGCCGCCTTCGGCAGCAGCTTCGGCATAACCATGGCTCAGGAACTCGTATCCGGAGTCATGAAGGAGGGCGGAACGGAAGGGTTCAAGGACGGCAAGGCAGCCGCGCAACGCGCGGTGAAACCCAAACAGGCCAAGGAGGGCGGAGAGGTCGTCGTGGAGGCGGAATACACCGCCCCATCGTGATTCTCGTAGTTCCCGAGTGAGTGAGGGATGGCGGAGGGGAGCGGTATGAGCCAACGATTGGCGATGGAGGTCCGTGGGAGCGGCTCCGGCGCCGAGACGGACCCCTTCGCCAAACTTACAACCAGCAGCTCAAACGCACGATCTATGGATGGTATTAGATCGCCTTCTCCAAGCAGCCGGCAGAGCCCTGGATTGCCAATGCGCGCCACGGATCCACAGCCATCTCCCCCGTGGATCCGTCTAGCCGATGGGTCACCACTTTCATCTAGACTTCATCCCCCCTTCGCGCTCCCAACATTGCCCAGCGATGCTGCCGGATGTTCAGTGATTCCATTGCCTTCATCCTGTCCACCCGCTGCCCCGCTTCCATCACCATCAGTGCCGTCGGCGGACTCTTCGCTATACTGACGCTTGGGTCGCGCCACATCCGCTGGTTTCTCCCACTTACCGTGCCTGCGACGGGTCTCTTCATCGACGCAACACTACTCGCCAACGGATGATTCATGTGCTGGCAGCCGGTCATCGCCATCCCGCTGCTCCCCTGGGTGGCGCGGGATCTTCGCCCCTCGCGAGCCCATCGGGCCAAAGCCTACATCGATCTGTGCTTGGGCGCAGTGATCCATGGGAACGCAGCATTCGCTTGATCACTGCTGATCTTCGTTCTGACGCTCGTGCCCTACCACCCCGGCTGATCGCTGACCTAGCTCCTCGCGCGCGCGACAAAAACGGAACTGCCCGCACTTGATTGAAAGCCCCCCCGATCGGCAAGCGTATTCCTCCCCCATGCACCCTTTCCTATCACGAGCCATAACACCACTAGACTATCTGCGCCGACGCTGGAAGAGAATCGCACCGATTACAATCATCGCCAGCGCCGGCATCCCGCTCCTCTGCGATCACCACATCGCCTCCTCCGCCAAGGGGCGATGCCACACCGACCTCGACGAGATCGGCGATCAGCCACTAGCACTGCTGCTCGGAACCGCGCGCGAGTTCAATGGGGCCAGAAACGGATTCTATACAAAGCGCATTGAAGCAGCTGCCGCGCTATTCGAATCGGGGAAGGTCCGCGGGATTCTTGCCAGCGGAGACAACGGCCGAAGCGGCTATGATGAGCCCAGCGACATGAAGGCGGACCTGGTCGCGGCCGGTGTGCCAGAGGAGTTCATCACGCTCGATTACGCCGGTTTCCGCACTCGCGATTCAATCGTGCGGGCGAAGAAGGTGTTCGGCCAGACCAAGCTGATCATCGTCAGCCAACGCTTCCACGCCGAGCGCGCCCTCTACATCGCCCAGGAGCTGGGGGTCGAGGCGAGAGCCTTCATTGCCGCAGATCCCGTATCCCGTGCCTCAAACGCGCGCGTGCGAGCCCGCGAGATCCTCGCCCGCACGATGGCAGTCGCCGATAGCTTCATCGATCGCCAGCCGAAGTTCCTCGGAAAACCCGAACTCGTAGCGCTGCGGGATTGATCGCGCAGATTTCGCAGGCAAAATTCCTTACCTTGTCCAGGCACTGGTAACCCATCAATGCTAGTCTGCATGCCAGGCATGCAGTTGACAGGATACGTATGAACTGCCATGATTGTTGAAGAAAACTGCGATTTACTTGATGAACGACTCCGCCCCCCCTCTTGCTGAATGCCCTCGAACGGTTGGACTGACTGATTTGCAGAAGGTGATCTTGCCCACTGGCGTTCCTCCGGGTGGGATCTGTTTGCGGGATGCTGGGCGGATGCACCGTCGGCTTACTGGGGAGTATGGGAACTGTTCGCATTTCCATGTGATGA
>Ga0316197_10002575_pt1 | contig 12950 bp, 9 predicted proteins | sample OudBiesiAoxic_MG_FD_204939 | JGI IMG/M metagenome (GOLD analysis project Ga0316197, IMG submission 204939) | Coastal sediment microbial communities from Oude Bieten Haven, Netherlands - site A oxic | ecosystem: Environmental > Aquatic > Marine > Coastal > Sediment | place: Netherlands...
GCCAGCCTGTCTTCTATTACCTCACGGGTCAATACTTCAGGACTTAATCCCAATGTCTGGGTTATAAATAATTCTTTACCCTTCTCATCTAAAGCAATCCAATCAGATTTGGTGGCCCCGCTATCTACTATTAAAATCATAAAACTTTTATTAAAAAAGAATCCTCAAAATAAGCAAAACTTTGCTTACTTTGAGGATTCTAACGCATAAAATTAATTAATTACAATGTAGAAATATATTGTGCAAGATCTAACAATTTATTAGAATAACCCGCTTCGTTATCATACCAGGAAATTACTTTGAAAAATTTAGAATTTAATTCAATTCCGGCACCGGCATCAAATATACTGGTACGGGCATCTCCAATGAAATCCTGAGAGACCACGGCCTCATCTGTATATCCCAAAATACCTTTAAGTTCGCCTTCTGAAGCAGCTTTAAATGTCTTTTTAATGTCTTCATAAGAAGTATCCTTTTCCAAACGAACCGTTAAGTCCACAACAGAAACATCAGCTGTAGGTACCCTGAATGCCATACCTGTAAGTTTTCCTTCCAAAGATGGAATAACCTTGGTTACCGCTTTGGCAGCTCCTGTTGAAGCAGGTATTATATTTAACAAAGCACTTCTACCACCTCTGTAATCCTTGCGTGAAGGTCCATCAACGGTAAACTGTGTAGCCGTAGTTGCGTGTACAGTAGTCATTAATGCCTCTGCTATCCCGTAATTATCATTCAATACTTTGGCCAGGGGAGCTAAACAATTTGTAGTACAAGAAGCATTTGATACTATTTTATCTGAAGCTTTTAGTTCTTTATGGTTTACTCCCATAACAAACATTGGGACATCTTTTGAAGGCGCTGAGATCACTACTTTTTTAGCACCACCGTCAATATGGTATTGTGCAGTTTCCATACTGGTAAAAATACCTGTACATTCAGCAACGTAGTCCGCTCCAACTTCATCCCATTTTAGAATTTTTGGATCCTTTTCACCTGTTATTCTAATGGTTTTCCCGTTTACAACCAAATTGCCATCCTTAACGGCAACAGAGCCATCAAAACGACCATGTACCGAATCGTATTCCAATAGATACGCAAGGTGCTCCACATCTAATAAATCATTTATTGCTACAACCTCTACATTATCTCTTTTTACTGATTCTCTGAAAACTAGTCTACCAATTCGACCAAATCCGTTAATTCCAATTTTTAGTGTTGACATTTTTTATTGTTTAAGATTAAAACTATATAGTCATTATATCAGAAACCCTGATGAGTTCCTTGTCAATTTTTGATTTTCCTTTTATGGCATCGCCTACCGGAGTAAATGTAATTTGGTTATCAACGATTCCCGCCATCAAATTTGTTTTACCTTCCAAAAGAGCTTCAACAGACTTTACTCCCATCCTACTGGCCAGTACCCTATCAAAACAAGAGGGGGCTCCGCCTCGTTGCATATGGCCAAGAACACAAACCCGAACATCGTATGCAGGAAGATTAGACTCTACGAATTCCTTTAGCTCATACACATTTTTACCTGTGGTTCTATCTCCTTCAGCTACAACTACAATACTAGAAGATTTTCCCCTGGCTTTACTACGCGTTAAAGAATCGAGCAGCCTATCTAATCCCAAATTCTCTTCCGGAATAAGTATCTCTTCAGCACCTGCACCTACTCCTGAATTAAGGGCTATATGGCCTACATCCCGCCCCATAACCTCAACAAAAAAGAGTCTATGATGAGAACTTGCAGTATCTCTGATCTTATCAATGGCCTCTACAACTGTATTAAGAGCGGTGTCAAAACCAAGGGTGTATGTTGTTCCAAAAATATCATTATCGATTGTTCCCGGAATTCCAATAAAAGGCATTTTGTATTCTTCATAAAAAGCGAGGGCTCCCGTAAAGCTGCCGTCACCTCCAATGACCACAAATGCATCGATATTATTAGAAACCAACTGATCGTAGGCCTTCTTACGCCCCTCCGCTGTCCTAAACTCGGCACATCGGGCAGATTTTAGAACCGTACCGCCTTTGTTAATTATATTATTTACACTACGGGCATTCATTGGAAGAAAATCCCCTTCTATCATACCCTCATATCCTCGATATATCCCAATGCAATCTTTTTTAAAATATGCACATGTACGTACTACAGACCTTATAGCTGCGTTCATACCAGGAGAATCACCTCCTGAAGTAAAGACCGCAATTTTTTTAATTTGTGAATTCATTAAAAAATTTAGAACTGCAAAATTACTAAACTTATAGCAGAAAAAGAATTAGTCAAACCCTTAATTTAACACTTGGCTACCCCTCTTTCTCTAGAGTAGTAAATTTCCTTAGTTTACCTGCAAAAATACCCTATTTACGACTGTTTTGAGCCTTTTAAAATTCGTAAAAAAAATGACAAATCAATCAAGTTAAATTTCATCCTCAAATAAAATAACAAAACGTCTTAAAAAAGTTATTTCATAGTAAAATAAGAGCGTGCTAAATAAATATATTCAATGCCACTTTTAATCATTCGTCATTATGAATAAGGGTAACATTTCAAAATTTTTGTAATATGGATGAAGTTTTGGGCGGTTATAGAATTTGTCCACATTTACAAACTTTTTAGTTTCTGTGACAACTTCGATTGGTACATGATCGTAGCGTCCATTTTTTAATACCACCATCCGGCCATCAATTCCTTTAAGTATTAAATCGAGCGCAAGATTACCATATGCTGTTGGTACCACTGAATCAATGAAATCAGGATCGCCACAGCGGACCATATAACCTAGTTTCTGATTTATTACATTAACACGGTTTCCATTATTATATTTAGGAGATATTTTTTTTAATGCAAGAGAGACTTCATCCCCAATACCACCAAGCTTAGCATGGCCAAAAGCATCTTTTTCCATACCCTCAAATTTCATTTCGCCGCCTTCAAAGGTGGCACCTTCAGAAATAAGTACTATTGAATAGTTGCTTGGATTTTTATTTCTATCCTCTGTAAGCAACTCGGCCAGCAATTCTATATTGAAAGGTACTTCCGGGATAAGGCATCTATTGGCTGCTCCTGCCAAAGTTGGTAGCATAGCAGTAAATCCTGCATAGCGTCCAAAGACTTCCAATACCAGAAAACGTTCATGAGATCCTGCTGCTGTTCGCAGACTATTGGTAAGGCTAATAGTCCTGGTAACACATGTGCTAAAGCCAATACAATAATCTGTACCGGGCACATCATTATCCATGGTTTTAGGAATGGCCATTACCTTGACACCCTTTTTGAACAAATGAACCGCATAACTAAGCGTATCATCTCCGCCTATAGCAATCAAATAGTCGACACCGAGCCAATCAAGATTTTTAATTACCTCAGGAGTAAGATCATTTACCTCTTTATCATAGGTGTCTCTTAAATGGGCCGGGACCATTAATTTTGAAACATGACTAGCCCTTGTCCTCGATGTATGAAGGAAAGTTCCCCCTGTCCTTGCCGCCTTGTTTACTACAACCTGCGAAAGTTCTATAAAATTATTGCTGTTGTCGTGCTTGCTGTTTCTTTCAATGTCTATTAAACCTCTCCATCCTCTTCTAAATCCAATTACTCTGTATCCCTCTCGTATTGCTCTGAAGGTTACAGCTCTGATTGCCGGATTAAGTCCGGGAACATCTCCTCCGCCGGTTAAAATACCGATAGTGCCTTTAGTTTTCTTAGTTTTTGCCATGTTATATTCTAATTAAATTTTTAATTCAATTCACTTAATACCTTGAATTGTTAAAGTAGTAAATTATGACGATAATCTTATTATTGTTGGGCAAAAAAACTCTAAAATCAACCTTAAAAATGCATTAATCGGCGTATCTTTATCTGTCGATTGAAAACACAATAATTATGGCATTTAACATTGAGAAAATTTTAGGCAAAGAATCTAATTACCTGTTAGATCACAAGTGTAACACGGTAAAAAAAGAAAATCTACATCTACCCGGTCCGGATTTCGTGGATCGTGTTATGACCTCTTCAGACAGAAATCCTGTCGTACTCCGAAATATGCAAACTCTTTTCAATAACGGACGTATGGGGGGCACCGGATATGTTTCCATTCTACCTGTGGATCAAGGGATAGAACATACCGCGGGTGCATCATTTGCGCCAAATCCTATTTATTTTGATCCTGAGAAGATTGTTGAACTTGCTATAGAAGGAGGTTGTAATGCTGTTGCTTCTACCCTTGGTGTTCTTGGCTCTGTGTCAAGAAAGTATGCACATAAGATTCCATTTCTTCTTAAGTTAAACCATAATGAATTACTTACATATCCAAATAAGTTTGATCAGATTATGTTTGCGAGCGTAAATCAGGCTTTTGAAATGGGATGTATTGCTGTTGGTGCAACAATATACTATGGCTCGGAAGAAAGTACCAGACAAATTCAGGAGGTTACTGAGGCTTTTGAATACGCTCATGAACTTGGAATGGCAACTGTCTTATGGGCTTATTTACGTAATCCTGGCTTTAAAAAAGACGGTACGGATTATCATGTTTCTGCAGATATTACCGGGCAGGCCAATCATTTGGCGTCTACAATCCAGGCAGATATAGTAAAACAAAAGCAAGCGGAAAATAACGGAGGTTTCAAAGCCATAAACTTTGCCAAAACCCACGAGAAAGTATACTCAGAATTAACCACAGACCATCCAATTGATCTTACCAGATACCAAGTAGCGAATTGCCTTATGGGAAGAGCAGGCTTAATAAATTCCGGCGGTTCGTCTGGGGATAATGATTTGGCTCAGGCCGTTAAAACTGCCGTAATTAATAAACGTGCCGGCGGTATGGGTTTAATATCAGGAAGAAAAGCTTTCCAAAAGCCAATGGCTGAAGGAGTTGAACTTTTAAATGCAATTCAAGATGTATATTTAGATGATAAAATTACAATTGCTTGATTATTAATATTTTATCATAGCTTATATAAACATAATTTAATCATAAATCACAAGTCTCTTGATAAAACACCTCTGGAAAGGGGTGTTTTTTTTGTGCTACTCAGATTGAGGGATCATAGTTTTGGAACATTCGGTTTAGAATAAAATCTTACTAAACTATCGTTACCCATAACTGCATTAGGAACGGTGTTTGATGCCTGAGGTTCCTCTTCTTCAGCTTTTTTACTAAATATCTTTTTCATTAGTTCTTTAAAACTACTGAAATCTACCTCATAGGAAATACCAATCCCTTGGGTATATCCCTGCTGTTCTGCTAAAAACTGTTCTATTTGGTTTTCGCGGTTAAAGATCTTGGCCCGGAGCGTGCCTTCTTCATTTAATAATACCTGCACTTCCATATCTCCGGCAACGACAGTTTCACTTACTCCGCCTACCGGAACTCCGAACCTGCCATTAAATAAAACTTTGTCACTTATTTGTGTAGATACTGTGACTCCTATTCTGTCTTCCGTAGAAATATCATTAGGATCAAGATAACCTTGCTCATAGGTTACACCAAAATCAAATTTATCATTGTTATCATCAAGGACCTGGTTTAATAAGCCCGAAGCGGTTTGAATTAAGTTTCCGGTGATGGCCTGCTGATTTATACCTGATCCTTCACTTACGAAAGTTCCCTGGGCTAATAGAAAAAATGCATTTCGCTCTTCTATGGTTGGATCCTGGAGCCTGTATTCCAATTCAGATTTTACAGTAGAACTAGTACCAGGAAATTCAATACTTAAATCTATTGTCGGTCTTTCTAACTGATCCGTGAGCCTAATGATCACATCTGTAGGGATGCGTCTGCTGTATCCGGCATTATCCAACAATGGAGCCGGATTCGCATTCAGCGAATATACTGCTTCCATGTCTAAAGTGGCATCAAGTGGAGAACCATCCCATACTATACTTCCTCCCGGTTTAACGCTAAATGTTCGGTCAATAATTCCCCCAAATTTGTAATTATATTCACCTGTCACAACCACAAAATCACCAAACATATTAAACTTGCCATTGGTATTTATCTCAATATAAACAAGACCTGCACCTGTTCCTTTTAATGAACTCCCGGTCTGAGGATCAACTACAATTTCTACCTCCGCATCAGGGGTTACATCTAAATCGAAACTTAATTCTAAACCATCGTATGCTTTTAACTGACGCTGCAAATCAATACTTTCATCTTCATTTTTATTTATAAAGGTGATAAAAGAATAATCCCCCACCGAGGTTACATCGCTTATGGGTATTTTTAAAGACGTTCCTCTGGCCGTAGAACCTTCGAAATTAATATTCAATGCATTAGACGGACCAAATATTCGTCCTGTACCGTTTACAAAACCGGAGCCGTAGTAAAGTTCATCTTCATCAAATTCGGTATTAAGTATTAAAAACCTGTCGTTTATGGTATTTATGTCTAAATCAAAATTCCATTTCTTAAAGAAATTATGAGTTATGTTGCCATCTAAAATCGCCTGTGTATTTAAGCTTACATCGGTTAGTGTTATATTCTGAAAGTCAAAGGTCTGATCAGATAATCGTACCACTGAATTTGCGCCAAAGTCGTAATCCACATTGAGATAAGGTACAGAAAGACCCGCATTATTCATAGTTAAAAGACCATCAATGTATGGGTTTCTTATATCGCCTATTATTTGAGCAGTTCCATTTAGCTTGCCGCGAATATTGGAAACAATATCCTTGCCCAACGGACTAAAGGGTTCCATATTAAAATTACTGAATGTTGCCACCAGATCTGCCTGAGGTATTTCTGTGCCCCTTGTAACCTTACCAAAAACACCAAACTTTTCTAATCCGTTTTCCTTAATTTGAGAATTTACCGAAAATTCAGAAAGGTCCCGGTTTCCAACAATACCAATAGTCAGGTTACCCAAATCTATGTCGTTTACACTAAAATTAGAAATGTCCAAATTACATACCGGCAAATAAATATTGTCTTTTTGAAGTACATTGAGTGTACCATTTATTTCACCTTTCAGATTAAGGCTATCAATTGCGGGTGTTATTTTGTTCAGGGAGACAATTTTAAATTGAAGTTCAAGATCCTTGTAGGTAGAATCTGCAAGCTGGCCCTTAAGCCTTATTTGTTCCCGGTTATTATTATTCATTACTATTTCTTCAATAGTTATACTATCCAGGGTACTGTTCACAATTACTTTGTTCTTACTATTGCTTTCCCTATTCAGGACCCATGTATTACCCTTAAAGCTGATATCCGATTTTTTTAAGCCAATTACTGATTTGTTGCCCGGATTGAACGTATGGTAAAAATTCAGATTATAACTATCATCATACTCACTGCCCCCCTTAAATTCAGTTCTAAAGAAGAGTGTGTCATTTAAAGTGGTATTAATCAAATTAAAATCTTTAACATCATAATATGGGGTGGAAACATCCTGAACAGCGAGATAGGTGTTAAAAAGTGGGTTTTTATTATCAATTCTGAAATCAATGCTATCTAATTCTGTACCATATGCTGAAATATAAGGCGATTTAAAATTGAGTTTAAAGTCTCCCTGATCCGCGATAATATTACCCCGGATAAAAGTATTGGGGCCAAAAGCAACCTCAGGAAAAAAAACCTCAACTATTTTATTATAAATCTTAAAATTAAATGCCATTTCCTGACCTCCTGAAATTTCAAATGGCTTGTAATTTGTGTAAATGCTACCAATAGAATTTCTGACCAGACGCCCCAGTTCCCTTACTTTAAATTTCCCCTTCATATATCCGGTAATAATATCAGGAGAATTAATTTCAATTGTCCTGGTGGAATCTTCAGAAAATGTGGATTCAATTTTGAAATCCTCAAAGTAATAGGTGTTATTAATATTCTGATAATTTGTTTTTGTAAACGTTATATCCCCTTCAATACTTTGAAAAGAACTACCTGTAATGTCCATATTTACATTACCCTTAAATACGGAAACACTGTCATCTATAAAATTTAATATTTTGAGATCTGCATAATCCACGGAGGCATTGAAGTTAAAACTACTTTTGTCTGAACTAAAATCTGCAAGTCCCTCAAAACTAAACTTCAGGTTCTCATCGTTACTTATTAAAGACCCATCAAACAGCTGATCCTTTAATATTCCTGATATCTTGATATCTTGATAATCGTATTGATTGAAATTAACACTATACACTTGTCCAAACACTTCGGTATTCAGATTCTTACTTACAAAACCTCTACCCTGAACATTGACGTCGACAGTTGTTTTACCAAAACTTTTTTTATCTATAAATCGACCTAAATCAAAATCAATTAGGGACACAAATCCTTTATAACTCGCATTGTCTATATTATTTATTTCAGAAAGGGTAAGATCCACATAACTGCTACCTATAGCTGTGTTAAGGTTTGCTCGGGTTTCAATAGATTTTTGGGTAATGAATGTTTCACCCCTAACGGTAAACTGTCCTAATTTTTGAAAAATAGAGGGAAGTGATTTACCTAATATTTGCGGCAACAAGGATCTTAACTCGTAATAGCTGGTTGTAATATCTTTTATCTGGGCATCGAGCTCAAAAGGATTGTCTTTGGTAAATAAATTTTTAAAATTAAAATCTCCTCTAATCCCTGTATTATCGGATTGCAGAAACAGACGTTCTATATTCAAGTCATTTAAAACCCCATTTACATTTGCAGAAAAATTCACCAATTTGTCTGACCCGAATTGGTTCCACAATAAATTTATTTCATCCAAAGCAACTGAGGAATCTGTAAAATCTGCATTTAGATTTACCTTGTCTACAAATTGCACCAAATCTTCCCTCACATAATTAAATTCGAGATTGCCAACAATATTAGATTTGGGAGTTCGGATTTGTAGTGAATCAAATTGCATTTGTTCCTTGGTATACTTAAAGCTTGTAGCGAGTTTTTCAACATCGATTCCCAATGCACTTTTAAATGATAAATCTTCGATGACGGCAGTTACTTCCGGCCCTAATATCATGAAATCAGTAGCTTCTATGTTCAGGTCTCTAAAGTTTAAAACCTCTACTTTTTCCTTATTCATGTCCGTTAACCGGAACGTGCTATTATTTATTTGGACATCCGATGAAGTGAAATAGAAGGGCGGCTTATTGGGGTCTCTGGGTTTTTTGTTATCTAACTTATCCACAAAAACACCGAGATTATTATCGTTTTCTCCTTCATATGTTTTTAGATTAAAAAGTAGTCCCTCTATATCTATATCTCCAAATTGCAATTTCCCATTAACCAGATTTCGGACACTCAAAATAGAAGTAGATAATTCCTGAATATATATAAGCGTGTCCTGCTTATAATCTTCAACATAAACATCCTTTAATGCAGTGTCCCATGAAATAAGTGATATTCTAAGTCTGTCTATATTGATATTGGTGCCAAACTCCTTGTTCAAAGTTTTGGTGGCGTACTTTGCAAGCCTGGTTTGAATTGCCGGTAGAGATAGTATTATAGTGCCAAAAACGCAAGCCAGAAGGAAGACTAGAAGCGTTCTTACGATTATTTTTCTCAGTTTTTTGATAGGGCTATTATGTTTTACCTTTGTACTACCAATTTTTGTTCCAAACCATGAACGATAAACAAAATATTTATATTCTGGCTATTGAGTCATCTTGTGATGATACATCAGCGGCTATTATGCATAATGACAAGATGCTTAGTAACGTGGTAGCCACGCAAAAAATTCATGAGGCATACGGAGGGGTTGTACCGGAACTTGCGTCAAGAGCACACCAGCAAAATATTGTTCCGGTTGTACACCAAGCGTTAGCCAAAGCAAATATCGACAAAAAACTAGTATCGGCCATAGCATTTACCCGCGGACCTGGACTATTAGGTTCTTTACTTGTAGGAACTTCATTTGCAAAATCACTTTCTTTAGGTCTGAATGTGCCATTAATAGAGGTTAATCATATGCAGGCACATATTTTGGCGCATTTTATAAAAGAAGATGATAGAAAAGTTCCCTCCTTCCCATTTTTAGCTTTGACCATTAGTGGCGGACATACTCAAATAGTTTTGGTCAATGATTATTTTGATATGGAAATCCTTGGTGAAACACTCGATGATGCCGTCGGTGAGGCCTTTGATAAGAGCGCAAAAATTCTGGGCCTTCCTTATCCCGGAGGACCTTTTGTTGATAAGTATGCTACCAAAGGAAACCCAACCGCTTTCCCCTTTCCAAAACCAAAAGTTAAGGGGTTAAACTTTAGTTTTAGTGGCTTAAAGACCAGCATCTTGTATTTTATTCAGAAGGAAACACGTAAAAACTCAAATTTTGTTGAACAGAATTTAAATGACATATGTGCCTCGATTCAATTTACAATCATTAACATATTGATGGATAAACTAAAGAAAGCTTCCAAGGAAACCGGTATCAAAGAAATAGCAATCGGAGGTGGCGTTTCGGCCAATTCCGGAATTCGTCAGGCTTTGAAAGATAGTGAACTGAATTTCGGATGGAATACCTATATCCCTAAATTTGAATACTGTACCGACAATGCGGCGATGATTGGTATTGTGGGCTATTTGAAGTATATTGATGGGGTCTTTAGCGATGAGCGAATTGCCGCTAAGGCCAGATATACTATTTAACAAATACCAAATTATGAATGGCCTATAACGAGGAATTGGCGAAACGAATTGGACTTGCGTTGAAACTATTCCCGACATCCATATTCCGGGATTTCCAGGAAAAGAAAATGTTTGGAGGTTTGGCATTTTTGTATCGTGGTAAAATGACGGTTGGTATTATGAAAAATGATCTAATGGTTAGGGTCCTTGCTAATAAAATGAATGCAATACTTTCCAAGGACAATGTCCGCCCCATGGATTTCACAAATAGGCCCTTAAAAGAATTTATATATGTTTCAGAGCAAGGTTTTAATACTGAGGAACAGCTTCAAGAATGGATAGAATTAGGACTTGAACATGCTAGAAGCAAATTGAATGATAAATAACTAAACTATTCTTTAAATAACTATGCAATTATTCTATAACCCGGCGCTGGAAGATGGCGACAACCTATTCACTTTTAACCAAGAAGAGAGTAAGCACATTATAAAAGTCTTGCGAAAAAAAGAGGGAGACGAAGTATATATCACCAATGGGAGAGGAGATTTTTTTACTGCTCAAGTACTGATTGCCGATAGTAAACTTTGTAAAGCTTCAATTATTTCAAGGCAAAAGAAACATCCAAAAATGTTCAGGCTCCACCTGGCAGTTGCGCCCACCAAAAGCATGGATCGTTATGAATGGTTTCTTGAAAAAGTTACAGAAATCGGAGTACATGAAATAACTCCTATCCTATGTGATCGTTCTGAACGCAAAATCGTTAAAATGGAGAGACTTCAAAAAGTAGTGCAGTCTGCTATGAAACAATCAATGCGGACTTACCTTCCCAAAATAAATACGCCTGTTTTATTTAAGGAATTTATCGAACGAAAACATAAAGAACTCATTTTTATTGCCCATTGTGAGGATGAAGAGAAACTCGACTTAAAACGATGTATTGCGGCAGATAAAGATGTAACTATTTTAATAGGTCCTGAAGGGGATTTTTCTACAAAAGAGATTAAAGGGGCTTATGACAAAGGTTTTCTGCCAATAACTCTTGGCGAAGCACGTCTCAGAACCGAAACGGCAGCTATTGTGGCCTGTACCGCCGTGGCATTGATAAATAGTGGCTCTTAAAGGTTGTTGGCTCTATAACCTTCTTATAGTTCCTGCCTTAATTTTAAAATTAAAAGCCTTAATTATTAATTAATACCTAAGGGAAAATATTTTATAAATTAAATTTATTATGGCGATTGTAGTATCTTTAGATTTATGACAACTGACCCTTTTTTATGAAATTACTTCCCCTTTTTTTTACCATTTTATGGATACTGAATGTAAATTCACAGGAAATCGCAATTTTGAAATATAATGGCGGCGGCGACTGGTATGGCAACCCAACGGCCTTGCCTAATCTTATCCGGTTTTGCAACGAAAATATTGATACGGAAATTGAACCCAGACCTCAAACGGTGGAGGTGGGCAATCCAGAAATTTTTCAGTTTCCCTTTTTACATATGACAGGCCATGGAAATGTATTCTTTACTCAGGATGAGGCAAATAACCTAAGGACTTACCTGCTTTCTGGCGGATTTTTGCATATTGACGATAATTACGGAATGGAGCCCTATTTAAGGAAAGAAATCATCAAAGTTTTTCCAGAGAAGAAACTTGTTGAAATTGCTGCAGATCATCCAATTTTTAAGTCCCGTTACGAATTTCCTCAAGGATTGCCTAAAATCCATGAGCATGATGGCAAAAGACCTCAGGCTCTGGGTGTATTTCATGAGAACAGACTGCTTTTGTTATTTACCTTTGAGTCTGATCTGGGTGATGGCTGGGAAGATCCTGAAGTACATAACGATTCAGAGGAAGTACGTCTAAAAGCACTGCAAATGGGTGCAAATATCATCGATTATGCATTTAAAAATTGAACCATGAATTCAAAGATGATTGCTGATGGAATATTGAGAGCTGCAGCTGTTATCACAGCTATAGTCATTATCTGCTATTTCTTTTTCAAAATCAGCACACTTTTAATCTATATCACCATCGCAGTTATTATCTCACTGATTGGACGACCAGTTGTGGTATTCCTAAGAACACGATTGAAGATGAGAAATACGCTTTCGGTAATTCTAACCATGATGTTTTTTTTAGGCATTGTTATTGGGATAGTATTGATGTTTATACCCCTATTAATAAAACAGGGGCAAAACCTTTCATTATTAAATATTGATGCATTACAACAAAATCTTGAAAACCTGTACCATGAGGTGACTAGCTATTTTGGAATTACAAATGTCGACATAAGAACCCAGCTTCGTGAATCCAAGATATTTTCCCAAATTAATTTTGGCGTTATCCCGGAATTCTTAAATTCTGTAGTGAGTT
>Ga0316197_10002577_pt1 | contig 12936 bp, 9 predicted proteins | sample OudBiesiAoxic_MG_FD_204939 | JGI IMG/M metagenome (GOLD analysis project Ga0316197, IMG submission 204939) | Coastal sediment microbial communities from Oude Bieten Haven, Netherlands - site A oxic | ecosystem: Environmental > Aquatic > Marine > Coastal > Sediment | place: Netherlands...
CGAATGGAAGGGCCGTCGCTCAACGGATAAAAGGTACGCCGGGGATAACAGGCTTATCGCATCCAAGAGTTCACATCGACGATGCGGTTTGGCACCTCGATGTCGGCTCATCACATCCTGGGGCTGAAGCAGGTCCCAAGGGTTCGGCTGTTCGCCGATTAAAGTGGTACGTGAGCTGGGTTTAAAACGTCGTGAGACAGTTTGGTCCCTATCTTTCGTGGGCGCAGGATATTTGAGGGGAGCTGTTCCTAGTACGAGAGGACCGGAATGGACGAACCTATGGTGTTCCAGTTGTCGCGCCAGCGGCATGGCTGGGTAGCTAAGTTCGGAAAGGATAACCGCTGAAAGCATCTAAGCGGGAAGCCCACCCCAAGATTAGATATCCCTCCCGATGGAAACATCGGGACTTAAGACCCCTTGAAGACCACAAGGTTGATAGGCCAGGTGTGTAAGTCCAGTAATGGATTGAGCTAACTGGTACTAATCGGTCGTGCGGCTTGGCCATAAAATAATTTGCACAATACTAACCGTGGGCATTAAATATTATCCGAATTGTTGAATAACGAAATCGCTTTTAACAATGTAATCGATTTTCGGCGGCGATAGCGAAGAGGTCACACCCGTTCCCATCTCGAACACGGCAGTTAAGCTCTTCAGCGCTGATGGTACTGCTCGGGTGACTGAGTGGGAGAGTAGGACGCCGCCGAATTTTTCTAAAAAAACCCGTTGCCATTACTGGTAACGGGTTTTTTAATGCTATTCAATGATATTCAAATTTCAGTTGGTTTAGCGGACGTTTCGATTTCCGCTGAGGACGATTCGTTTTTCTGATCATCTTTGGCTGGCATGTTCTGGCTTTCCGAAGAATTGTCCTCCCTGCTGGCAGGCAGGAATTTTTCCCGTTCTTGTTCTATCTTTTTTAAAATCGCATTTATCGTTTTTGAAATCTCACTGATTTCGTTTTTTATATGGGTTTCATTGGGGTCAGGCATTCTTTTTCCTATGATTGGGCCAGTTGTATTTTAAGGGAACACAATAATCTTCACAGGGGAGATACCCCGCGGTCATAAATATAATCGTAATAATAATAGAGGTATTCCCGATCAAACAAGTTGTCTGTTTTGTCGATGGTTGGTTTATTTTTAGACTGGGGCAGAACGCGATGGGCCATCCACATATCCTTGGCATAGCTATAAAGAATCCGTGTAACGACATCAGGGCTATGACAACCTTCTTTGTTTTCCTGAATAAACGATTCTGTTGCAATGATGACCGTTTTTATATTGCGAATGTACTCGGTATCGTCGAGTCGATCTGAAACTAAATCATCGAGGATATGATCGATGATGCGTTTAATGATACCCTCAATGGCGTCGATACAATTCATATGGACGGATCCATTACTTTTTTCCTGCTATCTGGGCCGAACAGAAAATTAATTGGTTAAATTAAAGTTGCCCTTTAGCTTGTCAAGTATTTGGTTTCCTTCGGTTGATAGATTCCAGGAACCAATCGGACAGTTTACGGCTGTTGATTCGTGTGGTAGTTTGTCCCGATCAGAAGGATTTCTTGGCCAATACCAAAGAATCCAATGTTTTCAATGGAGCCGGCGAGCGGAGTTGAACCGCTGACCTGCTGATTACGAATCAGCTGCTCTACCATCTGAGCTACGCCGGCCTTCTGATCGGTAAAAATTTGATACTTATTTTATGGTTCAAAATCAAGAAAAAAATTCGATAGATACCCTGTTTGGCACTATTTCTAAACGGAATGGCCCGATTTCAATTACGGGACTTTCCGGTGCTGAGCAAGCCTATTTTATCAACCGGCTTTACCGCAAGCTTAAACAACCTATGGTAGTTGTAACGGCTGGAGTGGAAACAGCCAAACAGCTATTGAATGACCTGCGTTTTTTCAGTACGAGCATACCCCCGTTCCTTCATTATTTTCCCCCTTACAATGTCACTCCGTTCAAGTTACTCTCTTACGAGCGCAATACCGCCGCCGAGCGAATTGGCACACTGTATCGTCTGACCGAAGGAAATGGACCACCTGTGATAGTGACCACGGTTGAGGCTCTGTCGGGACGACTGATTCCCAAACGGAACCTTTTACAGTATGCCGATTTATTAATGGAAGGTGAGCAGCTGGATCGCGATCAATTTGCGGAAAAACTGGTTTACGGTGGATATACCCAGTCCGTCCTCGTGGAGGAGCCTGGCGATTTTTGTTTGCGTGGAGGGATCATCGATGTTTTTCCGCCCCTTTCTCAGGAACCGATTCGAATAGAGCTGTTTGGTGATAGCGTCGATTCCATACGATCATTTTCCGCAACCACCCAGCGATCGAAAACATCATTCGGCGAAGTGGTTATATTGCCATCAAGCGAGGCTATTTTCGAAAGTAAGCAGATCGAAGAGATTAATACCCGACTGAGGTTGCGTGCCGCCGAACAGGGATTAGCAGTTACGCGGATACGAGAGCTGGCAGGGCGGCTGAAAACGGAAGGCACGCTTTCCGATATTGAGGGTTTTCTGCCGATTGTTTATCACGCTCCGGACACCTTATTTAATTATGTTTCGGAAATGGCACAGTATCTGTTGATCGAACCGGCGGACATGGCACAAGTGGCCGAAGATCTGGCTGGAAAGCTTCATAGTGACTATGAGGCCGCTTGCAGGGAAAGCCGGCTTTGCGTTGAGCCGGATAGCCTGTATCTGACGTGGTCCCAGGCCGTTGATCGTTTGATTGCTTACCGGCCGATTATGTTGAAACGGTTGTCCGTAAATACCAGGAAGGATCTTCAGCTTGGCCCCGAAATCCAAATAGAGCTGGGCGTTATTGATAACGGATTGGTAAAAGCAGAAATGGCTTTTATACCGGACGGAAGGTCGCTTTTTCAGCTTTTGTCAAAATGGATTCTATCGCAAGAAACTGCCGGATATACGACAGTTGTTGTTTGCCATACAAGGGCCCGGGCCCAAAACCTTAAAGAAATACTCAGGGCCTACGATATTGAACTCGTATTCACTGAAACCATCAGCGGTGTAAAGCAGGATATCGAAAAAACTTGGGCGGTTGAGGGACAATTATCGGCCGGGTTTGTCTGGCCAGTGGAATCGCTGGCCGTTATTACCGAGGATGAAATTTTTGGTACCAAATTTTTTCGTCAAAAACGACCAGTGACCCGGCGTCACTCTCCCCCTCCGGACATTTCGGATTTAAATGCCGGTGACCTGATTGTACATTCCGACCACGGTATCGGCCGTTACGAAGGATTGGTAAAGTTAACTATAAACGCGGTTTGCAACGATTTTTTATTGATCGTCTATAAGGATGAGGACCGACTATACCTCCCTGTCGATCGAATGGGTATGATTGAAAAATACATGGGCGTGGATAATGCTTCCCCTAACCTTGATAAAATGGGTGGCTTGTCATGGGCACGAGCCAAGGCCCGGGTTCAACGCTCGGCGGAAAAGATTGCCGGTGAATTGCTTAAAATATATGCTACCCGGAAAGTCTGCGACGGTTTTGCATTTAATGACCCAGCCATCGGGTATCAAACCTTCACGGCATTATTTGCTTTTGAAGAAACCCGGGATCAACAACGGGCGATTGAGGACGTGATGGCCGATATGGGCAAACCGATTCCCATGGATCGACTCGTCTGCGGGGATGTCGGTTACGGTAAGACCGAAGTGGCCCTGCGAGCCGCTTATAGGGCTGCCGATAATGCCAAACAGGTTGCAATGGTTGTTCCCACAACGATACTGGCGGAACAGCATTTTTCCACTTTTTCCACCCGGTTTAATCGGACACCCTTCACCGTGGCCTGTTTGAGTCGCTTTAGATCCGTGCGACACCAGCGGGAGATTCTCAATCGACTTAAGACGGGAGGGGTTGATATTGTCATTGGCACCCATCGGCTGTTTTCCAAGGATGTGGAGTTTAAAGACCTGGGGCTGGTGATTCTGGATGAAGAACAGCGTTTTGGTGTAAAGCACAAGGAAAAGTTGAAACAAATTCGGTCAACGGTAGACGTCCTGGCCCTAACGGCTACGCCCATCCCACGGACCCTTCATCTTTCAATGACCGGCGTTAGAGATATCAGCATCATTTCCACCCCGCCGGAATATCGGCAGGCCATCGTTACCTACGTTTGTGAATTTGATGAGATGGTAATAAAGGGTGCAATTCGAAAGGAGCTTGAACGTGGCGGGCAAATTTACTTCGTACATAATGATATTGCCAGTATTGAACGGATGGCTGGACGCCTTAAGCAACTGGTGCCGGAAGTGCGGATAGATATCGCCCATGGGCGTATGAGAGAGGAAGATCTGGAAAACACCATGTATCGATTCAAAAAAGGCGACGTCGATATGCTTGTGTGCACTACTATCATTGAGTCCGGCTTGGATGTGCCTACGGCGAATACGATGCTCGTCAACCGGGCGGATCGATTTGGTCTGGCACAGATGTACCAGCTTCGGGGACGGGTGGGACGTTCAGATTGGCAGGCATACGCCTATTTGATTATCGCACGGGAAAGCGGTTTGACCAAGATGGCCCGGAAACGGCTCAGAGTGCTCATGTCACATAGTGACTTGGGGTCCGGATTCCAGATTGCCATGCATGATCTCAAGATTCGTGGTGGGGGCACTATTTTAGGGGCGGCCCAATCCGGTCACATTGCTGCCGTGGGATACGACATGTTTCTTAAATTAATGAAAGACGCCGTCACTAACCTCAAGGGGGAGACGACCATCGATCCCTTGGAGCCGGAAATCAATCTTCCTATGGCGGCGCATATTCCCGAACATTACATGCCGGATATTGATCAACGCCTGACTACTTATCGAAGGTTGTCCCGAATGACGGCATCTGAAGAGGTGAAGTCCATCAAGCGGGAGCTAAAAGACCGCTTCGGTCAGTTACCCGATGAAGCGGTGAACCTGCTGATAAAGATTATGCTTAGAATTCTGGCAATTCGGGCGGGGGTAAAACGTCTCGATTTGACAGAAAAACAGCTCACTTTGTTCCTGTCGACCGCTCACCTGAACCACCCCGCGGGTATCATTGAATGGGTTACCAATATCGGTAAGGATAACGGCGCGGACCTTTCACCGAATGATGTCCTAACCATCCGGATTGATGCCGGCCATATCCATCGCATTCTATCCCGGACGAAAAAAATCTTGAAAGAAATTATCCGGCATGTTAACTCGTGATCACCTTTAATCACCTGTTTTTTGGCTTAATTCTACTGTTTTCAACGAATATCGAAATGACGTCGTACGGTTAGTGCATGGATTTGAAATTGAATAAACCTGGAAGACAACAAAAGCGCCCGGTGTGTTGGCCAGACCCTCTGAATGATATCGCAACCGGCATGATTTGTTCAGGAAAATCAGAGAGACAAGCAACGAGCGGGTGGGCACATTGGGTGCCGATGTTTTTTTTTGTTACCGTTGTGGGTATTATTGCGACGGCCGATCCACTTTATGGAGGGAAAGTTGTCGACCGTGTCATGGCGATCGTGAATGATGAAATCATTTCCTTATATGAGCTGGATCAACGGGTTCGGCCCTATGCAAAAAAAATTAAAAATACGACATCTTCGCCGACTGAACAAATCGAATTGCTCCGAAAAGTACGCGAAGAAAATCTGAATCTGTTAATTGATGAAAAGCTGGCGGATCAGGAAATCAGGCGACTCCAAATCAGGGTCGGGGATACCGAAGTTGATCGAGAAATTGAACGCTTCAAATCGGCTAACCAGTTAACGGATGAAGACTTTCAAGAGGCATTGGCCACGCAGGGAGGCAGTCTTGAAGAGTTTCGCCGGGAAATCAAGAATCAAATATTAAGAGCCAGGTTGGTTAATTGGGAAATTCGTTCCAAGATTGTTATTACCCATGAAGAAATTGAGGCTTATTACAATTCGCATCCGGAAGAATTTGGGTCTGAAAATAAATATTTTTTAAAGAACATTCTGATGAATGCGCCGGCAATTAAAAGCCAAGATGAAGACACTGAGGTGATTAATCGATTAAATCGCATCCATGAAAAACTAATGGATGGAGAAGCATTTGATGCCATGGCGCGAGAGTATTCACAAGCACCAAATGCCGTCGATGGCGGCTCATTGGGCCTCATCAGCAAAAGTGCTCTGGCTCCTCAAATCCAGGAAGCGCTTGCGCCTCTAAAACCCGGTGAATTTACCGATATCATCATAACCGATCAAGGTTATCAGATTTTTTATCTTGAAGACATTGAAACTCATTCGGCTGATCATTTTGAAAAAGTCAAAGATAAGATTGAAGATAAGCTTTACAAACAGGTTATCAACCAACAATATGAAAAATGGCTGCAAGATTTGCGAACCCGGGCGCATATCAAGCTGATCAGATGAATGAAAAGGCAGATCAGCGCACCAGAATTTCTTTCGGACGCTTTCTTCAGAAGACAAGACTTGAAAAACGTATTCGCTTAACGGACGTGTCCGAAGAGACCCGTATTCGGATGCAAATCCTGCTGGCCATTGAAAAAGAAGAGCATGATAAACTTCCGGCCGAAACATATGTTAAGGGATTACTAACAGCCTTTGCCAAAGCGGTGGGCGCTGATCCGAGCGAGGTGCTCCGACGTTATGAAAAAGATCGCCAGGTCTTTAACGACATGGCCCAGTTTCAATCCGGGCTTAAAAAATCCAGGGCCGGAGATTGGCTGCGATTAGGTTGCGTCCTGGGATTGTTGTTGATGCTGGCGGCCTTGTCGATCTATTTTATGACGTTCGTTGGCGGAAAGATGGACCTGGGAGCGAATTCCAGGAGGGAGTTGGCAGGGGAAACATCCGAGCGGACTGGAAAGGTTAAGGGGGGGGGGCTATCTGAAGAAACCCTTTCGAATGGACCCAGCAGCCATGCGGAATCCGTCAATAAGGATGAAAAGCAAACGACTTCGAAAGGGGCACTCAAACCCAAATCCGATGATACGGATACGACCTTGGCGGATGACCAAAACAATGAAAACTCTCGGGTCAGTACAGATGGATATTTATTATCCATTCATGCTGTCAAAAATACCTGGCTGAAAGTGATTGCCGATGAGCGGGAGGTGGTTAAATATCATTTAAAAATGGGAGATCGACTGGACCTGACAGCCGTTTCACGATTTAATATTCTAATCGGTAACGCCGAAGGAGTTCAATTAACTTTAAATGATCGACCTTTTCCAGTGAGTGGAAAGAGTGGTCAAATAGTCAATATCGAGATCCCCTGACTTCAGGGAGATTCTTTCTATTGGTAATGCTGATTGCTAATAATATGGGCGATATGCAAAGGTTTTCATGAAGAGCTCAACCAGACTCAAACCCGAATATATTCTGCAGGCTGATCCGACCAAACGGCTGGCCGATACCATTAAGCGACTTTTGCGTCGCAATGCGTATACCTCTTTAAAGAAGATCGTGGGTAAAACCCACGCCGCCGATTTGTCTTTAGTCTTCCATTCGCTCACGATCTCAGACCAACACCGGCTCTTTGACATGATATCGGGTCCTGAACAAAAAGGCGTTTTGTTCAGCGAACTGGATGAAGACGTTTTTCTCACTCTGGTGGCCGACATGACAGTGGAATCCTTGGTGGAGATTCTGGAACAAATGCCCACCGACGACGTTGCCGACCTGATTGGGCGATTCCCCCTTGAAAAAGCTGATGATATTTTAAAACGGATGGACCTGAAAGAATCTGAAGAAGTAGAAGGGCTGCTCCGGTATGATGATGAAACGGCCGGTGGCATTATGGTCCCCGATTTCATCGCTTTAAAAGAGAATATCACGGCCGCTGAGGCGATTCGTTCCATTCAGCAAGAACACCTGGATGTGGAGATGCCTTTTTACCTTTACATCGTAGATGACCATGATCATTTGGTCGGGGTGAGTTCTCTCCGACAATTGGTTGTGGTTTCTCCTGATGCCCCCTTAAAGACGATCATGACGACTGATGTGCTCTCCGTCAAAACCGACATGGATCAGGAGGAAGTAGCCAAAATTGTTGCCCGGTATGATATTTTGGCCGTTCCGGTAGTTGATGATGGTAAACACTTGGTAGGGATTGTGACCGTTGACGATGTGATTGATATTTTTCGGAAAGAAGCCACCGAAGACATTTTGAAGATGGCCGGTGTCGGCGAGGAATTTGTTGAAACCAAATCGGTGTTGAAAAGCACCCGTATTCGTCTACCATGGCTTTTTGCCAGTTGCATCGGTGGCATTGTTGCTTTTTACGTTATCGGTCACTTCGAGGGTAGTCTGAGTCGCCTGACCTATCTGGCGGCTTTTATTCCGGTTATCATGGGGATGGGGGGCAATATTGGTACCCAGTCCTCGACCATTGTGGTTCGCGGATTAGCCACCGGGCGATTCAATATTAGAGATATGGGTAGTGTGGTATTTAAAGAGTTGGCCGTCGGATTAATCCTGGGTACTTTTTACGGCCTCCTCATCGGCTCGGTAGCGCAACTCCAATACTCTACTCTGGGTTTGACAACGGCGGTCGGTCTGGCTGTGGTCAGCTCCATGTCAGTGGCCGCTTTTGTCGGATCGATGGCTCCGATGCTTTTTGCACGAATGAATATTGACCCAGCGGTTGCCACCGGCCCGTTTGTGACCACATCCATCGATATCGTCAGCGTGTTTTTTTATTTCAAGATCGCAACGACTTTGTTGGATATTTAGGCCATGGCGGTATTTACCACCCGGTCGATTGTATTAAGACGTGTTGCCTTCGGTGATTTCGATCTCATTGTGACGCTTCTTACCTTGGACCGGGGGAAAATAACCGTGGTGGCCAAAGCGGCCAAAAAAAGCATCAAGCGATTTGCGGGTGCCTTGGAACCTTTTGCCCCGATCGAGGCGGTGTGCAGCAAGGGCCGGGGGATGCCGATTTTACAAGAAGCCAGTTTGGAACACCCCCTGGCCAATATACGGCTGGATGTCGGCAAAACCGCCTATGCCAGCTATTGGACTGAAATCATTGATATCTACCTCGAAGAGAATCACAAACAAACGGATCTATTTCGATTGCTTTACTTCACTTTGACTGGCCTTGACGAAGGGGGACGATCCGGTGAGATGTGGAGTATATTGTTTATGATGCGGTTTTTGATTCTGGCCGGTTTGGAGCCAAGTTTCGATCAATGCTTTGTTTGTAAAACCGGTGTTGAACGATCCGCAGCATTTTATTTTGACCTAACAAAAGGTGGCATTATTTGTGAGCGCTGCAGTTTAAGCCCATCGGGCAAGATACGCCTGATGAAGGGGACCTTAAAACAGCTTCTATGGCTTGGCAAGAAAGAGCTGGCGCAGGCGGTCCGCGCACGTTTTAACACGGGTTCTGTTGATGAGGCGCTATCTTTGCTGGAAGCGTTTTTGCCCTATCATTTGGGGAAAACTCCCCGAAGTCTCAAATTCCTGAAAAACCTTCGATTCGATGCGGCGGGCCTCTGATAACATATTGATGATTATAAATCCAAGGGGATGTGGTTGATGGAGGAATTTGCGAATGATCCGTTGGATTATGGCGATTTTGGCCGAATGCTTGCCTTAGGCTCTATAACTGCATCGGCTCCCTGCCGGATCGATATGGGAGGCACTCTGGATATCGCCACATTGCATTATCCCCTGCGGTCGTTTCATCCGTTAACGGTGAATCTGGCGGTCGATCAACGTACGCGAGTCCGCCTTTCGACTTATACGCCTGGCCGTATTAAGGTGAGTTCCCGAGGATTTGATTCGGCCGGATTTAATGCTGATGAAGTTCCATTCGATCATCCCCTGGGGTTGATGTTTGCTGTCGCGGCATATTTTGGGGCTCATGGTGTCCATGTACGCATTGATTCGCCGTCCCCGCCGAAAAGCGGTCTGGGTGGATCTTCGGTGGCTGTGGTGGCATTGGTGGCGGCATTTGCGCGACTGGGCGAGCGACAAGGTCGAAAAATGCTAACCAAACGCCAGATTGCCATGTTGGCGCATGCCATTGAATCGGCAGTAAGCATGGTGCCGTGCGGAATTCAGGACCAACTGGCAGCCGTTTACGGAGGAGTGAATGCTTGGGAGTGGCACGCTAACGGCAGTGGATCAAATTTTACCCGTCGGATCGTGGTGAAAAAAGCCAACCATCAGCGCTTTCAACAGCAAATTTTACTGGCCTATAGCGGGGTGCAGCATGTATCGAGCGATATCAACGGGCAATGGTTACGGCGGTTTCTATCCGGTAACGATCGGAAGGCCTGGTTGAAGATCATTGCCTGCACCCGCCGGTTTGCTCATGCCCTGGCTGAAAATGATATCAAATCCGCGGTGGATGCCATGAACGAGGAAGTCGATACTCGACGGAAACTTACCCCGGCGGTGTTAGGCAAAATGGGCGAGGAACTGGTGGGGACAGCCATCCGTTCCGGTTGTGGGGCTCGATTTACCGGTGCCGGGGGGGGTGGCTGTATCTGGGCTCTGGGCGACGTTGACCGTATCAGGGCCCTTAAAACTCGATGGATGGAAGTATTGTCCACCCATCCGGAGGCTCAATTGATTGAATATAGTATTGACCACAAGGGGGTTGTTGTAGGATAAACTCATGAATTGACGATCAAGGGTATTAGAATGGAAAATTTATCCCTGATCCCTACCCAACGATTTGCTTATGTATTGAAGAAAATATAAAAATTGAGGGGGAAAATGAATTTTCAGAATGTTATACACACTCTTGAGTCTTTCTGGGCGCGTAAAGGTTGTGTGGTGATTCAACCATACGATCTGGAGGTCGGCGCCGGTACCTTTCATCACGGCACGACCCTTCGTGCGCTGGGGCCTGAACCGTGGAAAGTGGCCTATGTCCAACCTTCCAGACGCCCCACGGACGGCAGGTACGGTGAAAATCCCAACCGGTTGCAGCACTACTATCAGTACCAGGTGCTTTTAAAGCCATCCCCGTCGGACGTCCAGGAACAGTACCTTCAAAGCATGAAGGCGCTGGGAATAGATCCCAGTGAGCACGATATTCGTTTTGTGGAAGACGACTGGGAATCGCCAACTTTAGGTGCCGCCGGGCTGGGATGGGAGGTCTGGCTGGACGGAATGGAGGTGACTCAGTTTACCTATTTTCAAATGGCTGGCAGTGTGGAGCTTCACCCTATTTCGGTAGAACTCACTTATGGGCTGGAGCGAATCACTATGTACCTGCAGGGAGTGGATAATGTCTACGATCTAAAATGGAATGATGACGTTTCCTACGGTGAGGTAGGCCATCGGCAGGAAGTAGAACAGTCTACCTATAATTTTGAAATAGCCGATGTAAAGATGCTTTTTCAATTGTTCAGTATGTACGAGGCTGAATCTAAACGAATTATCAAAGAGGGCCTGGTACTGCCGGCCTATGAGTTTTGTCTGAAATGCTCACATACCTTTAATCTGCTTGATGCACGGGGGGCCATCAGCGTGGCTGAACGGACCGGATACATTGGCCGCATTCGAAATATGGCCCGGTCCTGTGCGGAAGGTTATTTAGCACAGCGTGAGGAGATGGGGCACCCCTTGCTAAAAAGTAGAAACTAAATGGAAAAAACGTTAAGAGATGAGGAACGCGAAAATCTGCTAATGAGGAGATCATGGATAAATTACTGCTCGAAATAGGTACGGAGGAAATTCCCGCTGGGTATATCGAACCGGCTTTGAAAGCTATGGCGGATGATTTGACCCAAAAGCTTGCCGTAGCCCGGATTGACAGGGGTCAAGTAGAAGTGTTCGGTACGCCGAGAAGGCTTGCGATTACAATCGATAATGTAGCGGCTAAGCAACAGTCGCTGTCAGAGGAAGTGATCGGGCCACCTGAAAAAATTGCTTTCGATGACAGGGGAAAGCCCACGATGGCGGCCCGGAAATTCGCCGAAAAGGTCGGTGTGGCCGTGAATCGGCTTAAAGTCAAACAGACAGACAAGGGGCGTTATCTGTTTGCAAAAAAAACCGAGCGAGGATTGGCCACGCGGACATTGCTTAAAACAATCCTACCGGAGGTTATTGAATCGGCACCATTTCCCAAACGGATGAAGTGGGGGGAATTACACATTACCTTCGCGCGTCCCATTCATTCGGTTGTAGCGCTGTATGGCAGCAAAATTGTGTCGTTTAAAGTCGGAGAAGTCAAGAGTGGACGCTATATTAGGGGCCATTATTTCATGCAACCCGACAAAATTAAAATTGATCACCCTGACATGTATGTCCCTGCCTTGAAAGTAGCCCGGGTGATTGTGGATATTGAGGCTCGCAAAGAAGATGTAAAAAATAAAATTGATGAAGCGGCAGCCGGGATTGGCGGCAAGGTGTTGCCTGATAGTGAACTGCTGGACATTGTTACTCATCTGGTTGAATATCCGGCGCCGGTGATCGGTCGATTCGACGATGAATTTCTGGCCCTGCCACCCGAGATTTTGATTACGGCCATGCGCGAGCATCAAAAGTATTTTGCTCTCATTGATGATAAGGGTAAATTGCTACCCGCTTTTGTGGCAGTGAATAACACGGTTGCCAAAGATATGGATCTGGTGGCTGATGGCCATGGTCGTGTGATTCGTGCACGTTTGGCCGATGCACAGTTTTTCTATAATGGTGATACGGCCACTCCCATGGAGGCATGGGTGGAAAAATTAAAAGGGGTTACGTTTCAAGCCAAGCTCGGTACCATGCATGCAAAAGTACTTCGGGTGCAAAATCTGGCGGAAATGCTAAGCGAGAAAGTTATCGAAGATAGCCCCGTCGATTATGCCCCACCAGCCTTGGAGGCCTATGTCTCGCGGGCGGCATTGCTAAGTAAAGCTGATTTGGTCTGTGAAGTCGTGGGTGAATTCCCAAAGCTTCAGGGCGTGATGGGAAGGATTTAC
>Ga0316197_10002578_pt1 | contig 12935 bp, 14 predicted proteins | sample OudBiesiAoxic_MG_FD_204939 | JGI IMG/M metagenome (GOLD analysis project Ga0316197, IMG submission 204939) | Coastal sediment microbial communities from Oude Bieten Haven, Netherlands - site A oxic | ecosystem: Environmental > Aquatic > Marine > Coastal > Sediment | place: Netherlands...
CAGAAGTTAAGTCCGTAAACGCCGAAAGTACTTAGGGGGCAGCCCCTTGGGAGGATAGGAACTTGCCAAGTCTTTTTTATTTTTTGAAAGAAAGAAGAAAAAATATAAATAAAATAGTAAATAAGAAAAGGGGAATCCAAAAGGGTTGCCCTGTTCGCTTTTTTGAGGTATATAAGTAATTATGAAGCAAAAATTATTTTTAGAGATTATAACAAAAATCAGATAGTCTTACTTTTATTAGATAATAACTTTAATTTTTGAAAATCATGTTGTTGTTAGGATTGTCAATTATATTATTGAAGGTATTAGTTTATACATATACTCAAAAAGTATATTTAGGAAGAAACACCGCTAAACAAATTAGAAAAAATATCTATTACATGTGGATTGTAGGACATGAAAAATTTAATTTTAGAATAATTAATAGATTTAGAAGCGAGAAATTTAGAGATGAAACTGATAATATTTTTTAAATATTCTTATGTTTCATATGGAAAAAAATATGTTAAATATGAAAATTATTTTTTTAATAGGACAAAAATAGAAGCCAATGTGCGTAAAATTTCATTTGTTGGTCTAAAACAATTAAGGATTATTCTTTTAGTAGACACTTTACACTCTTAAGTAATATAATATATTAAAAGGATGGTGTGTAATGGAAAAATATGATAATAACTTTAAGAAGAAGATTGTTAAATTAGTTCATAACAAAATAAAAAGTAAATTATGGAATAGCTTCTAGCACTTTAATTGGTTGAGAAAAACAATTTTTGGGAAAATTTAAAAAGATTGCATAGTTCAAATGGGAATATGAGTCCCATAAATTTTGAAAAAATACGAAGAAAAATTATCAGCTATATTGAAAATAAGACTATTTTAGAATCAGTGATATTTTGTAGTTCTTTAGAATAATCAGATTTAGTTGAATAAACTAAAAAATTTGAATATATTTCAAGATAAGTTTTTCATACAAGTTACTTCTAAAAAAATATTATTACTATGAGGATATTTTTATTTTAGGAATAAGGTTGTTGCAATAATCTGCTATTGAAGTAGTCAAAGCTACAAGAAAAATAAAAATTCCACAGTGTTAATATATTTTATACTTAAGATATAAAATATTTATAGGATATTTAAAATAAATAAGAAAGGAGGGTATGGTAAGTATCCTATATACTTATCATACAAAGGAAAATGATTATATTGGGAATAGAAACATCGTGTGATGAAACTTCAATTTCAGTTTTGAAAGATGGAAAAGATATGTTGTCCAATCATATTTCATCACAAATAAAAATACACAAGGAGTATGGGGGAGTTGTGCCTGAAATAGCTTCAAGACATCATATTAAAAATATAGCAACTATAATGAAAATTAGTTTAAAGGAAGCTGGCATAACTTTAGATGATGTGGATTATATATCAGTGACTTATGCACCAGGTCTTATAGGAGCACTTTTAGTAGGAATTTCATTTGCTAAAGGAATTTCTTATGGGAGGAATATACCGATAATACCAGTTCATCACATAAAAGGTCATATCTATGCTAATTTTTTGGAACATGAGGTGGAACTGCCTGCAATCGCATTAGTAGTATCTGGTGGACATACAAACATAATATATATTAATGAAAACCATGAATTTTTTAATCTAGGGGGAACACTGGATGATGCAGTGGGAGAATCTTATGATAAGGTTTCGAGAGTAATGGGATTGGGATATCCTGGTGGACCAGTAATAGACAAACTAGCATATGAGGGAAGAAAAGAGAATATTCAGATTCCAGAACCAAAGGTTGGGGATTATGAGTTTAGCTTTTCAGGGATTAAAACTTCTGTAATAAACTATGTAAATAAGATGAATATGAAAAAACAAAATTATGATCCTGCTGATATAGCAGCTAGTTTTCAAAATAGAGTAGTGGATATATTATGTAAGAAAACTATTAAAGCAGCTATGGTAAGTGGGGTAAAGAATATTCTTATAGCAGGAGGAGTAGCAGCTAATTCATTATTAAGAAAAGAACTTCTAGAAAGGTCAAAATTAGAGGGAATTGAAGTTTTTTACCCATCTATGAAATTGTGTACTGATAATGCGGGGATGATTGCAGTAGCTGGATATTATAAGTTAAAATATGGAGATTCAGATAAAGTATTTGCTGATTTAAAATTAAATGGGATAGCTAACATGGAAATAGAGAAAGATTAAGATTTAAGAGGAGGGCGACTCATAAGTAGATTTTCTACTTGAGTCACCCTCTTTTTTATTTGTATATAATTTCAATAAAGATAATAAAATTTTGTTTGATTTTGCCAAATAAGAGATCATTTCTGATAATCTCTCTTCAGGTTATGTGCGATGGAGATTATACCCAATTCAATATTTACCTTTTCACCCCTCTTAAGAGGAATCTTCTGAACGTATAAAATTGCCTTTGATCAATCCAAAGATCGCTTCTACTCCTGCACGACGACGCTTATGTAATTTAGTACCTTTTTCTGAGCAAAGGTTTACACGGGCTATTCTTTTGTATTCTTCCAGAGGGACATTCACTACCAATATTTTACTAAATTGATCTCTAGTACATTTATTTTTAATCATACAATCGTAAGTATTACCAATATTGGTAATACTTAATTTCCTATAAATATCCATTTTTGTTTTTGGTTATAATCTCTAAAAATAGTTTTTTCTTTATAATTACTTATATACCTCAAAAAAGAGAATAGAGCAACCTTTTTGGGTCACCCTCTTAGCTATTTAATAATGAGAGTTAATTGATTTGGATTTTTAGGTATAGAACTCAAGTCAATTTGTTTTTGATATTCATATGACTTTACTTTTATATTTATATTTTTTGTGTTTTCAGGAAAATTTAACAATAAAATTCCATTAGAATCAGTTTTATAGGATACTCCTTCTATAAAAACATTTTGATTACTCAATGGGATTTTAGAACTGTTTAATAATTCTAAATGAATTCGTATTTTTCGACTTTGAAGAATGATATTTTTGTTTATGACGTCATTTTTAGTTAAGGCAAAAACATTTGAATAGTAATACTGATAGTTTTGTGTTGCTACACTAATAAAATAGTTATCATTTATTTTTATATCAGAAAATTCATAATACCCATTTTGATTAGAAATAGTATTTGCAATAGTTTTTCCTTGAAGATCCCTAAGAGTTAGGTTTAAATTGCTTAAAGGAGTAAAACTATTACTTATTGTTCCAGAGATATTAGAAAGATATGGTGTTAGAGAAATATTTAACCCAGAAAGATTAGAAAAACGTTCTAACTTTGTTACAGTACCAAATGCTTTATACCCATTTTTTTCTACTTTTATAAATAACAAACCTGGGAGAATAGGTGTGGAAAAATTTCCAAAGTCATTACTTTTTAAGTTAATAATTCTACCGTTATTATTTACTATAATATTGGCATTTGAGATAGATATACCTTTATCATCTGTAATAATCCCCTCAATATGACTAAGTATTTCTTCTGTATTGAGAGTAAGATTATAAACTTCTTTTTGAGCTGTAAAATCATAGATTAAGTTTTGATTATTTTTTAGAATAAAACCAGGTTTTTTAAGTAATATTTTATATTTTTTTGGTGGTATATTTAAAAAAAATTTACCTGCAAAAGTAGTAGTAGTTTCATAGGAGTTGTTATCAACATCTATGAATGAAATTTTGGTACCTCCAATAAATTGATCTTTATTTTTTAAGACTCCGTGGATCCCTACTTGTAAAGTAGGGATAGATATAACTATGTTTTTATTGACGGTAGAATTAAGTTTAAGACCTCTAAAATAAAGATTTGGATAAGATTTTTTTTCAATAATAAAATCATATACTCCATCTTTTAGTTTAACAGGAACGAATGTATTTTTAAGTTTTATTTTCTTTTCAATCTCACCATTTTGAAAGATTAGAAGGGTGGTATCTTTAAGTGGAAATACCTTACCAATGTTATCTTTAAAAAATTTGATTTCCTTATTTTTAGAAGAATTTCCTATTATAAAAAAATTATTTTTAGAGAACTTCATGTCTATAAAAATATGTTTGGATTTATCACTAAATTTTAATATTTGTTTATTTTTTATAGAATTTTTTGTAGAAAATATAAACTCATAGGTTCCTTGTAAAAATTCTATGGATTTAAAATTTCCTAAAAATGGTACTTTAATGTATTTACTTGTTCCTATCTTGCGATATTCTATCAAACCATCATTTATAGGAAATTCAAATGTAACATAAGAAGTACTTAACGGCTTCATTATAAGGGTAAAATTTATAGAACCATCTATTGAGTTTTTGAGAATGAAAACTTCCTTCTTATAACCTTCTTTGGAGATAGAAATATTTAAAATTTCATCTAAGAGGTCAAAGGTAACATTACCTTTTGAATCACTTATTTTAAGTTGATTATTGATACTTATAATGACTTCTTTTAAAGGAGTCATATCTTCTTCTATTATTTTGATTTTAATAGAGTAAGACGAAATATTTAATATTATTAGAAATAAAAAAATTAATTTTTTCATAGATACCTCCTTGATTAGAACATTTTAATTAATTATACATTATATCTATCTTATTGAATAATAATATTTTAAAAATTTAATAATTAGCAAAAGAAGTAATTTGTTGAGGAGGATTGAAAAAAGAACTTAATGTGGTATAATTATGAATGAAATCAAAAAAAAAGGATGATAATTATGAAAGAAATGAATGACTTAGATCTATTGGATGAGAAAGAAAAAAAAATGAAAAAATTATATAACATTCAGTATCAAAAAAAATATTATCTAGGTGAATATAGAGAAAGGATAATTTTAGCTTTAAAAAAAGATCAATTAGTGGAAGATGAGGTTTATTTAGAAGTAGTAGAAGCTATGAAAAATAATCATGCTAAAGTTTTAAAATTGAAAAGAGATATAGGTCTGAAATATCTAAAACCATATATAAAAGAAGCAGAAAGATTAGAATTTAGATATGAACTTATAGATGGTCTTGAATATTTAGGCGACATAGGTCTTGTAGTAGTTTCAGACAAAGCTTTAGATAATGAAGAAAATGAATTAGTTATAAAGGATATGGATCAAGATTTTTTAGATGTAGGGTTAGGTTATGAGTTTTCTAAAAATCAAAATAAAAGTATTTGTAATGAATGTTACCTTAAAGTTGAGGATAAATTACCGTGTTACTTAAATAAATTTAAAAGACTTAATATTATAGATAAATTATTAGGAACCAACTGTCCGGTATGTAGAGATAGAAAAAAAATAGGAGGAAATGAATAAAGATGATAGGAGCTTTTAAAATAAAGGGTGGAAAACCACTCAGTGGAATATTGAAAGTAAGCGGGGCAAAAAATGCAGCTCTTCCAATAATAACGGCAACAATAATAGAAAAAGGAACTCATATTTTACATAATGTTCCAAATCTAAGAGATATTGAAACTTTGATGAAGTTATTGGAAAGTTTAGGATTAAAAACTGAAAAAATAGGAAAGAATAGCTATAAAATTATAAATAATGGATTGACTAATTTAGAAGCTGAATATGACCTAGTAAAAAAAATGAGAGCATCATTTTTAGTTATGGGACCTATGTTAGCTCATGCTAAAAATGCTAAAGTATCTCTCCCTGGAGGTTGTGCTATTGGATCTAGACCTGTAGACTTACATTTAAAAGGGTTTGAAGGATTGGGTGCTACAATCGAAATTACACATGGATATGTAGAAGCTAAAGCTAAAAAATTAGTTGGTGGTCATATTGTTTTAGATTTTCCAAGTGTAGGTGCTACTGAAAATATTATAATGGCTGCAGTAAAAGCAGAAGGGACAAGCACCTTAGAAAATGTAGCTAGAGAACCTGAAATAGATGATTTATGCAATTATTTAAATGCTATGGGAGCTAAAATTGAAGGAATTGGAACAGGAAAACTAACCATCGTCGGCGTAGAAAAATTAACTCCAGTAGAATATTCTATTATGCCAGACAGGATAGAAGCTGGAACTTATATAATTCTATCAGTTTTATTTGATGGAAAAATAAAAATTAAAGGGGCTATTCAGGAACACTTAGGAAGCTTTGTTGCAAAACTTGAAGAAACAGGAGTTAAAGTGAAATTCAATGGAGATTTAGTTACAATAAAAGCCGAGATGAAAAATTTAAAATCTGTAGTAATTAAAACGGCTCCTCATCCAGGATTCGCTACGGATCTGCAGGCACAGTTTATGACATTATTAGCTTTAATACCAGGAACTAGTGAAGTTAAGGAAACTATATTTGAAAATAGATTTATGCAAGTTCCAGAGTTAAATAGAATGGGAGCAGATATTCATATAGATAGACATGTGTCGATAATAAAAGGCGTGGAAGAATTTAGTAGTGCAGAAGTAATGGCTAGTGATTTGAGAGCAGGAGCAGCACTTATTATAGCAGCCTTAAAAGCCAAAGGTGAGACTATAATAACTAGAATATATCATGTAGATAGAGGATATGAAGAAATAGAGAAAAAATTACAAAAAATAGGTGCAGATATAGAAAGAATTAAGGTGGAGATGTAAAAATGGAAAAGATAATAGGGATTAATGCTGTAAATGAGGCGATAGAATCTAATGTAAATATAGAATATATAGAAATATTTGTAGGAGTAAGACCTGAGCAGGTTTCTAAATTAAAAACTAAAGCGAATAAAAAAAATATAATTATAAAAAAAAGTAAGAAAAAAATAGAGAATTCTCAAGGTGTTGTAGCTTATATAAGTGAATATGACTATTATATAACTTTTAAAGAGTTTTTGGAAAGTGCTGTGAAAGAGGAAAAATCTATTGTACTAATTTTAGATGGAGTACAGGATCCAAGAAATTTTGGAGCATTAATAAGAAGTGCAGAAATTTTTGGTGTTAAAGGAATAATAATACCAGAAAGAAATTCTGTAAAAATAAATGAAACTGTAGTTAAGACGTCTACAGGAGCTATAGAATATATGAATATAATAAAAGTTAAAAATATAGCAGAAACAATTGATCAATTAAAAAAATATGATTTTTGGATTTATGGTGCAGAAGGAAATACAAAAAAATATTATTATGAGGAAAATTACCCTAATAAAGTAGCTTTAGTTTTAGGTAGTGAAGGGTTTGGAATAAGAAAGAAAGTAAGGGAACATTGCGATATTTTAATAAAAATACCTATGAAAGGTAAAATAAATTCATTGAATGTATCGGTTGCAGGTGGAATTCTACTGTCGGAAATGTCAAAAAATCGATAATAATTTTATAGAAAATTATTTTTAATAGGATTTTAACGGGGGTAAAAATTTTGGAAAAGATAATGGGATTTGAAGTGACTGAAGAAATATTAGAGGAAGCAAAAAGTGGAAATGAAGAGGCTGTAGGGATGGTTGTGGAAAATTATAAAAGTTTTGTCATGATGAATGCTAGGAACTATTTTTTACTGGGTGCTGAAAGAGATGACCTTATTCAAGAAGGGATGATTGGATTATTAAAAGCTATTAGAGGATATGATACTGCTAAAGCAGCATCGTTTAAAACTTTTGCTACAATTTGTGTGAAAAGACAGATAATAACAGCTATAAAAAAAGCCAATTCCAATAAGAATAAAGCATTAAATACATCTATTGGTATAGAAAATCAAAATAAAGAAACCAATAGAGAGATAGAATATTTTAGGGGATTAAAATCTTATCAATCATATAATCCAGAAGAACTTGCTCTTTCTAAAGAACAAATAAATGGATTAAAAAATTATCTTGAACAAAAGTTAAGTCCATTGGAAACTTCTGTTTTTAGGTATATGGTAAAGGGATATCCATATAAAGAAATTGCAGTAAAAATGGATGAAAAAGTGAAGGCAGTTGATAATGCTATCCAAAGGATAAAAAGGAAAAGTGAGTTATGGTTGGATACATATAAAGGGCTAAGTTAGATTAAAAAACTATCTTAAATTCTTTATGATATAAAAAATAAATATATAGAGTAGGAGCGTAGTAAATGAGAGAGTATATGTTCAATAGTATTGAAAAAAAAATGCAAAAAACATGGGACAAAAAAAAGATATTTAAAACAAAAAATAAAGTTGAAAGAAAAAAAAATTATTATGTATTAGAGATGTTACCTTTTCCATCAGGAAAACTTCATATGGGACATGTAAGGAACTATACTATTGGGGATGTAATTGCTCGATATAAAACTATGCAGGGTTATAATGTTCTTCACCCAATGGGTTGGGACTCTTTTGGGTTGCCAGCAGAAAATGCAGCTATTCAAAACGGTGCACATCCGGCAGAATGGACAGTTAGAAATATAGAATATATGAAAGATCAATTAAAAATGTTGGGACTTTCATATGACTGGGATAGAGAAATAGCCTCTTATAAACCTGATTATTATAAATGGAATCAATGGATTTTTAAAAAGATGTATGAAAATGATTTAGTATATAGAAAGAAATCTACAGTTAATTGGTGTCCAAAATGTGGTACAGTATTAGCTAATGAACAGGTAGAAGATGGTAAATGCTGGAGACATGGGGAAACAGATGTAATTCAAAAAGAATTGACTCAATGGTTCTTTAAGATAACTAAATATGCAGATGAACTATTAAAAGGACATGAAGATATAAAAGAAGGTTGGCCGGAAAAAGTAATTACTATGCAGAAAAACTGGATAGGTAAATCTTTTGGCACTGAAATATCTTTTAATTTAGAAGGATCTGAGGAAAAATTACCGATGTTTACTACTAGGATAGATACTCTATTCGGTGTTACATATTGTGTAATAGCACCAGAGCATCCAATGGTCGCAGATATTTTATTGGAGAAGCCTGAGATCAAAGGTGCAGTAGAAGATATGAAAAATGAAGATATAATAGTTAGAACCGCAGAAGGAAAGGAAAAAAATGGAGTATTTACAGGTAGATTCCTAATTAATCCAATAAATGGTGAAAAAGTAGAACTTTGGATAGCTGATTATGTGCTTATGAATTATGGAACTGGAGCTGTTATGGCTGTACCGGCTCATGATGAAAGAGATTTTGTTTTTGCTAAAAAATATAATCTGCCTATGAGAGTAGTTATGAATTCTGTAGATAAAAAGACTAAGGAACAAATCAAAATAGATGTGAATGAAATGGAAACCCCATTTATTGGTAAAGGTGTTATGACTAATTCAGGTAAATTTGATGGGATGTCTTCTAAGGAAGCGTTGACAAAATTGGCTGAATATGTGGAAAAATTAGGATTTGGAGAAAGAACAGTAAAGTATAGATTAAAAGATTGGGGGATATCTAGACAGAGATACTGGGGAACACCTATTCCAGCTATCTACTGCGACAAATGTGGAATAGTAATGGAATCAGATGAAAATTTACCTGTTAAACTACCTATGGATATTGAATTTTCAGGAAAAGGAAATCCACTGGAGACATCGGAGGAATTTAAAAATGTAACTTGTCCAAAATGTGGAAGTGCTGCAAAAAGAGAAACTGATACTATGGATACTTTTGTAGATTCATCTTGGTATTATTTGAGGTATTGTGATCCCCAAAATACAAATTTACCCATAGACAAAAAAGTAGCTGACAGTTGGTCTCCTGTAGATCAATATATTGGAGGAGTAGAACATGCTGTAATGCATTTATTATATTCTAGATTTTTTCACAAAGTACTTAGAGATCTAGGGCTTTTGTCTACAGACGAACCGTTTAAAAAATTATTGACTCAAGGAATGGTATTAGGACCGTCATATTATGAAAAAAGTACAGGAAAATATTTATTCTCATCTGAAGTAGAGGTGAAGGATGAAAATTTATACTCTAAGGCTACAGGTGAAAAATTGACAGTAAGGATAGAAAAAATGTCAAAATCTAAAAATAATGGAGTAGATCCACTACATATTATAAAAGAATATGGAGCGGATGCTGCTAGACTATTTACTATGTTTGCTTCACCACCAGAAAAAGAATTAGAGTGGAATGAAAATGGGCTAGCTGGTTCTTATAGATTTTTAAATAGGATTTGGAGGATGGTTGTAGAAAATAAAGAATACCTTGAAATTGGGGATATAGATTTAGAAAAAGTTTCTAAATCCGATAAAAATGTAATCATGAAGTTACATCAGACTATTAAAAAAGTAACTGCATCTATCGAGGATAACTATCATTTCAATACATCTATTGCTGCTAATATGGAATTGATAAATGAATTACAGGATTTTAAGGTAAATAAACTAGATAAAGGTGAAACAACTAGTGAATCTAAAAAAGTATTTACTGAGACAATAAGAACGATGATAATAATGTTATCACCCTTTGTTCCTCATATTACCGATGAATTATGGTTAGAATTGGGAGAAACGGGACATTTGTTTGAAGTGGCTTGGCCCATTCATGTGGAAGAGTTAACTATTTCTGAAAATATGCAGATAGGTATACAGGTAAATGGTAAATTAAGAGCAACTTTAGATGTTTCTAGAACTGTTACAAAAGAAAAACTTGAAGTTTTAGCTTTAGAGGCTCCTAATGTTATTAGATTTATAGAAGGAAAAACTATAATCAAGAAGATAGTTATTCCGGGTAGAATAGTGAATATAGTAATAAAATAATAAGAAAAATAATCTAAAAAAAGAAGATGATTTATAGATTTATAGATTTATAGATTTATAGTTGACCTCTCTACTTTTAGATAAAGGTATTTAGAATATTACACTACAAATAGTGTTGGGTTATAACTTATTTTAGAAAATTTATGCCTTATAGACTTAAGAGTATTAAAAGAATTAGAACTTTTAATAAAAAAAATCATAGAATAACATTTAAATATAAAAAATTAGAAAAATACTAAGCGGGACTAGAGAATAAAGGACTTATAATAATGGGGGGGAGAATAGCATAGATAATACAAAAAAGATATAAAAAAACTTTTTAAAATATTGACTTTTTGTATTGCGTATGATATCATTATCTATGTTTGTGAGCGAATTTTAGGCTCATGCACCACAATTTAAGATTGTGGGAGGATAGTGATTCCGATATGATGAGTGGAGGTGTAAAGAAATGAGAGTAAACATTTTAATGGAATGTACAGAGTGTAAAAGAAGAAACTATAGTACTTCTAAAAACAAAAAAAACACGGATGGTAGAATTGAATTAAAAAAATACTGTAAGTGGGACAAAAAAGTAACTGTACACAAAGAAACTAAGAAGTAATTTTTGGGGAGCATAACTTAACAACATGCAGTTCAGTGGCTCAATTGGTAGAGTAACGGTCTCCAAAACCGTGGGTTTAGGGTTCGAGTCCCTACTGGACTGCCATTTTATACTTTAAGGTGGTTAATATGAATACTTTGTTACAGAATGTTAAAACTGAATATAAGAAAGTTGTATGGCCTAGCAAAGATGAAACTGTTAAGTCTACATTACTTGTTGCAGCTATGAGTGTCGCAGTAAGTGTCTATGTAAGTGCTTTTGATCTTATAGCTTCGAGGATACTTAAAATGATGGGTACCTTTTTTGGAGGGTAATTAATGGAAAGAACAATAGAAAAAAAATGGTATATGATTCATACATATTCCAGTTATGAAAAAAAAGTGAAAGCTGACTTAGAAAAAAGAATTCAGACACTTGAATTAACAGATAAAGTTTTTAGAATAGTAGTTCCTGAAGAAGAAATAAAAGAAGTTAAAAACGGAAAAGAAAAAATTGTTTTTAGAAAATTATTTCCAGGATATGTAATGCTAGAAATGGAAGCCGTTAGAGAAGAAACAAACGATGGTATATGGTATAGTGTTGATTCTGATGCATGGTATGTAATTAGAAATACTAATGGTGTAACAGGTTTTGTTGGTATTGGGTCTGATCCTATTCCTATGGAAAATGAGGAAGTAACAACTATTCTTAGATTTTTAGGAGAAGAGGGAGAAGAAAAACTTAAACTTAAAGAAGAAATTATAATTGATTTTAAAATTGGAGATATGGTAGAACTACTTGAAGGCGGTTTTGCTGGAAGTGTTGGAGAAGTTAATAATATTGACTTGGAACATGGAAAAGTGAAAATAATGATAGATATGTTTGGTAGAATGACTCCTGTAGAGATTGGAGTTAATGATGTTAAGAGAGTAATGTCTTAATACAAAGTAACTTATAATCTTTTGAAAGGTGGGAGAGTAAATCATTAAAACCACAAGGAATTATGGAGGTAACAAAAAATGGCAAAAGACGTAATCGGATTAATTAAATTACAATTACAAGCAGGAAAAGCGAATCCAGCACCACCGGTTGGACCAGCATTAGGTCAACACGGTGTAAACATTATGGAATTTTGTAAAGCATTCAATTCAAAAACTCAAGATAAGGCTGGATTTGTAATACCAGTAGAGATCAAAGTATATTCTGACAGATCTTTCACATTCGTATTAAAAACTCCACCTGCATCAGATTTATTAAAGAAAGCAGCTGGAATTAAATCAGCAGCAGCAAACTCAAAGACTGATGTTGCTGGAACAGTAACTTCTGCACAAATTCAAGAAATTGCTGAAACTAAAATGGCAGATTTAAATGCTGGATCATTAGAGGCAGCTATGAGTGTAATTGCTGGATCTGCAAGATCAATGGGAATCAAAATAGAGGGTTAATCTTAATTTAATATTTTAAATTTCAGTATATATCACATTGTTGATAATTAAGTGGTAGGACGCAAGTTCGCTTAAGCCACATAAGGAGGAAAAGTAATAATGGCAAACAAAAAAGCTAAAAAATACGTAGAAGCTGCTAAATTAGTAGAGGCTGGTAAATTATATGAAGTTAAAGATGCATTAGAATTAGTTGCAAAGACTAAAACTGCAAACTTCGTAGAAACTGTTGAAGTTGCATTAAGATTAGGAGTAGATCCTAGACATG
>Ga0316197_10002579_pt1 | contig 12933 bp, 15 predicted proteins | sample OudBiesiAoxic_MG_FD_204939 | JGI IMG/M metagenome (GOLD analysis project Ga0316197, IMG submission 204939) | Coastal sediment microbial communities from Oude Bieten Haven, Netherlands - site A oxic | ecosystem: Environmental > Aquatic > Marine > Coastal > Sediment | place: Netherlands...
GTGAGTTGCATTCCGTCTCCGGAGTCGCCGGCGAAGCGGACGACAAGGTGATCGAGAACCCGGTCGTCGCCCGCCGTGTCCGACCGGTCGATCGTGTCGGTCATTTGTGATTCCCCCATCGAAATCCGTTGTTGGTGTTGGCTCGCCATTCCCAACGGCGTAGTGACTCACCGTAGTCACTCGTCCTGTCGAGAACGAGACAGGAGCGCACGACAGCGTCGGCCCCGAGGATGCAAGACTCCGGGTCGTGCTCTTCGACGAACTCGCTCGGGTCTCCGGCGCTGTCGCGGCGACGACGAAGCGCAACGAAAAGGTCGGACTCCTCGCCGGTGTCCTGCGCGTCCTGACGCCCGAGGAGATCGAGCCGGCGGTGGCCTTTCTCGTCGGGACCACCCCGTTGGGCCGGATCGGTGTGGGCTGGGCGACGATGTCGAGTGTCAATGCATCGCCGGCCGAGGTGGCGACCCTGAGTGTGCTCGACGTCGACCGGTCGTTGCGATCGATCGAAGCGATGGGTGGCGATGGGGCGCACGCCGCCCGCCGTGGTGCGCTCGCACGGCTGCTCGGGGCTGCGACCGCCGACGAGCAGCGACTGCTACGCGGCATCCTCTCGGGCGAACTTCGTCAAGGCGCTCTCACCGGTGTGCTGACCACTGCCGTGGCCAACGCCGCCGACGTCCCGGTCGGGGCCGTGCGCCGCGGGGCGATGATGGCGGGCGACCTCGGCGCGGCAGCTGTTGCGGCGCTGACCGGAGGACGAGTGGCGCTCGACGCGATCGATCTGAAGCCACTTCGTCCCGTGCAACCGATGCTCGCGAGCCCCGCAGCCGATGTCGCCGACGCGTTGTCGGCGATCGCTCCCATCGACCTGGACCAGGGCGCTCAGGTCGACTGGAAGCTCGACGGAGCGCGCGTGCAGGCGCACCGGCTCGATGGGGAGGTGCGTCTGTTCACCCGAAACCTCAACGACGTGACCGCCCGCCTCCCGGAGGTCGCCGAGGTCGTGCGGGCGATGCCCGGTGGCGACCTCGTCCTCGACGGCGAGGCGATGGGCCTGATGGACGACGGCTCGCCCAAGGCTTTTCAGGACTCGATGCGCGTGGCGACGGCGCTCGATGCCTTCTTCTTCGACGTGCTGCTCGCCGATGGCGTTCCGGTCCACGACGAGCCACTCGCGGTGCGGCGCGAGGTGCTCGCAGCGACGGTGCTCGAGTCGTCGCGGCTTCCTTCGATCATCACCGCTGATGTAGCCGAGGCCGAACGTTTCCTCCACCGGGCGATCGAGGCGGGACACGAGGGTGTGATGGTCAAGGACCTGGCCCAGCCGTACGAGGCGGGCCGTCGTGGCAAGGGGTGGCGCAAGGTCAAGCCCGTCTACACGATCGACCTTGTCGTGCTGGCCGTCGAATGGGGATACGGGAGGCGGACGGGATTGCTGTCCAACATCCACCTCGGCGCGCGTGATCCCGACGCCGGCGGTTTCGTGATGGTCGGCAAGACCTTCAAGGGGATGACCGACGAGATGCTGCGCTGGCAGACGAAGCGGTTCACGGAGCTGACGATCGGTGAGGGCCCGATCGGCGGCCGGCACGCGGTCCACCTCGCACCTGAACAGGTCGTCGAAATCGCGATCGACGGCGTGCAGGGATCGACGACCTATCCCGGCGGCGTTGCGCTTCGTTTCGCCCGCGTGAAACGCTACCGAGACGACAAGGCGGCGGCCCAGGCGGACACGATCGACGCGGTCAGAGCGCTGCTCAGGCGGCCGTGACCAGTGCGCGAATCGGCTCGCCGGTTGCCGCGACCGGTCGCCGCTCGACCGGTAGGTTCGCGTTCGTGCGACCGATTCGGACCCTGCTGACGTGTGCGGGCGCCGTCGCGCTCGCATCCGGATCACTTGCGGCGTGTTCCGGTGGTGACGAGCCCGATGACCAGATCACCCGGATCGACGGTCCGGCGGTTGTCGACGAAGATCGCGATGGGCAGCCGGACGGCTGACGGCCGATAGGTTCCGACTCGGTCATGGCGACGCTTCGATTCAACTTCGGCACGATGGGCTCTGGCAAGAGCACCGTGGCGCTGCAGATCCACCACAATCTGGCGAATCGCCAGCTGTTCGGTCTGTTGCTCACGACGCTCGACCGGGAAGGCCACCAGGTGACCAGCCGACTCGGTGTCGCGGCCCCAGCCATCGAGGTGAGCCCAGACGTCGATCTCTACAAGCTCGCCGCCGACAACTGGCCGTTGCACTACATCGTGTGCGACGAGGTTCAGTTCTACACGCCGGCGCAGTGCGAGCAACTCGCCCGCGTGGTCGATGATCTCGAGGTCGACGTGTACGCCTTCGGGTTGTTGACCAATTTTCGCGGCGAACTGTTCGATGGGACGAAGCGGATGCTCGAACTCGCGGACGAGCACACACCGCTGCAAGTCGAGGCCCGCTGCTGGTGCGGAGCCCGAGCGACCCACAACGCCCGCGTCGTCAACGGGGGAGTGGTCTACGAAGGTGACACCGTCATGGTCGGCGACACCGACGACCACGACCAGCCGCTCTTCGGCGACACCGTGCGGTACGAACTGCTCTGCCGGAATCACTTCCGCGCGGGCGACCTCGGTTCCTGACCAGGCGGCCCGACAAGCTGGTGAGCCGTGTTGTCAGCCGCCGGGTGCGGTGCGGCCGACCGCGAGGCACAGATATGACACGGCGGCGGCGCACAGCGCCCCCCCGATACGGAACGCGATCGTGCCGAGGCGGTCAGGGCCCTCCGCCTCGCCGATGATGACGGCAACGACCGAGAGCACGGCGATCACGGTGACGGCGTTGGCCGACCAGCGGATGACCCGAAGGAGAATCGCGAGGACGATGTCCTGCGTCGGGCCGGCCAACCACGATGCGAGGGCAGCGGCGCCGGCCGCCATCGCCAGAACCGGGATGTTCGGAGGAAAGCTGATGAAGCTGAGGGCCTCGATCTTCTGCTCCCATGCCGATGCGAAGCGTGACGCACCGATCCGGCTCGCCCGCTGGACGACCTGGAAGAACCAGAGCATCCATCCGCCGTAGGTCAGCATCCCGACAACCGTCAGCGCCCGAATCAGGTCGCCAGTGTTCTGTTTCCGGGGCTGTTCGGCCGAGTTGTTCAAACGATCAGTCCCAGCTGCATTCGAGACGCTTGATCCCGTTGATGAAGTTCGACTGGAGGTAGTCGGGCTCGCCGGTGATCCGCAGCGACGGGAGCCGTCGGCGGATCTCGTCGAACATCACGGTCATCTCGCGGCGGGCGAGGTTCGCCCCCAGACAGAAGTGGGGCCCACCGGCCCCGAAGCCGATCTGGACGGGCTGGAGCGGTCGGGTGACATCGAACGTGAACGGGTCCTCGTAGAACCGCTCGTCGCGGTTGCCCGAGTTGTAGAACATCACGACCTTCTCGCCCTGCTTGACCGGGAATCCGTTGATGTCGGTGTCCTCGGTTGCTGTGCGGCGGAAGTGGATCACTGGCGTCGACCAGCGCACGATCTCTTCCATGGCGGTTCGCGAGTGCGCCTCGTAGTTGCCGTAGAGGAGTTCGCGTTGGTCAGGGTGGTCGGTCAACGCCTTCATCCCATGGCTGATCGCGTTGCGTGTCGTCTCGTTGCCGGCGACGACGAGCAGGATGAAGAACGAGCCGAACTCCTGCGCTGTGAGCTGCTCCCCGTCGACCTCGGCCGCCATCATCACCGAGGTGATGTCGTCCTGCGGGTTGGCCCGCCGGTCTTCGCCGAGCGCCTGTGCATAGGTGAACATCTCGAGCGAATGGGTCATCAGATCCTCGTAGCTCGTGACGAAGTCCGGGTCGCCCACGCCGAGGATCGTGTTCGTCCACTGGAAGATCTTCGAGTAGTCGTCGGCCGGGATCCCCATCATGTCGCAGATGATCTCGAGCGGAAGCGCTGCGGCGACGTTTTCGACGAAGTCGCACGTCTTCTCGGGGAAGTTCTCCTCGAGGTGATCGAGGATGACCTTCGCCTTCTCGACGACGAGGCCCTCGACGCTGGTGACCTCTTTGGGGGTGAAGCCCTTCGACACGATCGAACGGAGTCGGAAGTGCTTCGGGTCGTCCATGCTGATCATCGAGCCGAAGAACTCGTTCATCTCCTGTGGGAGGTCACCGATGTTCGATCCCTGCCCCGAGCAGAAGAGCTTCGGGTTGCGGCTGACGTGCCAGATGTCGTCGTGACGTGTCAGCGCGTAGTAGCCGGGTCCGGGCGGAAACGGGGACTCCTCGATCACCCGCTCTGCGAAGTGGCGCAGCCCCGGTGTGTCACGCAGCTTCGCGAATGTCGCCTCACGGACCTCACGGGACCCGGCCCAGAACTCCATGTCGGAGAGGTCGACGTCGTCCAGCTCGATGTCGTCGGGCGAGATGCCCGCAGGGTTCGTCGTCATGCAAGGCACTGTAGATACCTTCGGCGTCCGATGGCCGAATTCACGTTCTTCCTCGATGCCGAGCCGTACATGATGACCGGCGCGGAGTTGGCAGCCACCGAGCAGGATCTGATCGATCAAGGTGTGGTTTCGGTCGACATTCCGACCGGCTTCGGCGCCGATCTCGGCGATCGGATCCCGGTGCGGGTCGTCGGCACCGGAGCAGGACTGCGTTTCTACGCCAAGCTGCTCCGTATCAGCGACGAGATGCAACTTGGTGACCTCGAACGCGTCATCGCGGCGGCAGACTGAGACGATGCTGCAACCTCAGGAGATCGAGCGGGCCCTCGCCGTGATGGCCCACCCCGACGACGTCGACTTCGGCGCGGCCGGCACCGTCGCCAACCTGACCGACGCGGGGGTCGAGGTCGTCTACTGCCTCGTCACCGACGGTCAGGCCGGAGGTTTCGACCACACAATTCCTCGAAACGAGATGGCGCGCATTCGTCGCCGGGAGCAGACCGAGGCGGCGGCGAAGGTCGGCGTGAGCGACCTGCGTTTCCTGGGGCACATGGACGGGTCGGTGGTGGCCGACCTGGATCTGCGGCACGACATCAGTGTCGTGATCCGCGAGGTCCGGCCACAGGTCGTGATCACGCAGTTGCCGATGCGCAATCTCGATTCCACATATGGGTCGCACCCCGACCACATTGCAACCGGTGAGGCGACGATGGCAGCGGTGTACCCGGACGCGCGCAACCCGTTCGCCTTCCCGGGGCGTCCGATCGTCGATCTCGACGACTGGGCGGTCGACGAAGTCTGGATCCCGTTCGGGAGCGATGCGCAAGGTGTCGTCGACATCACCCAGCAGCTCGATCGCAAGATCGAGGCGTTGATGTGCCACCGCAGTCAGCATCGTGAGCCCGCGATGATGGAGGAGCGAGTGCGTACCTGGTGGCAGGGGATCGCGGCCGAGCACGGGCTGCCCGAGGGGTCGAGCGCAGAGGCGTTCCGAGTCATCGACACGCGTTGAGCATTGCCGCCCGATGTCGATTTCTCGGTCGGCGGGCTCAAGCCGTCGCAGAATCGGCCGACAGACAGGGTATGGCATTTCTCCGACGTGCGAAGAAGCAGGATGAGGTCATCGTCGACCGGGTCACCGGGGCGTTCAATCGTCGTCAACTCGACGCCGACGTCGCGGCCGGACTGGACACGTCCGACCAGCCGACTGCGACGCTGCTGATCAGCGTCGACGACTTCCCCGCCTACACCGGGAAGAAGGGTGTGGCGTCGGGTGATCAGGTGCTCGAGCGGGTGTCGTGGGTGATCATGGCCACCGTCCGAACCACCGACGTCGTCTATCGACACGCCCGGGAGTCGTTCTGCGTCCTGCTGCCCGCAACAACCGATGCCGACGCGCTGGCCGCCGCCGGCCGGATCCGGGGGAACGTCGAACGGATGCCGCTGCTTGCTGAGTCGCGCGTGACCGTGTCGGTGGGAGTCGCCACAGGATCGGGTGCTGATCTCGCATCGACGATCCGGCGTGCCGATGAGGCGCTGACGTCCGGGGCCGCGACCGGTGCCAATCAAGTTTTCACCGAGAGGGGCTCCGCCCCCACTGCATTGCCGGCGCCCGTGCCAGCGAACCAGTCCGCCGCAGCACATGTGGCGCCAGCGTTGACGAACCCGGCACCCGCCGAGATGGCACCGCCTGCTTCGGCGCCGTTCGCACCGCCGTCGATCTGACCGGCCGGACCGACCGCCCGCGGCTTTGGCAGGCAGCGGTCGAGCGTGTTCCCCAACGGTACTCGCGTGAGTTGTATGACTGAAGCAGTCATACAACTCGGCTTCAGCCTCGACAAGGTCAACGTGAACGGCGGCGCGATTGCACTTGGCCACCCCTTCGGGATGACCGGTGCGAGCATCGTGACGAGCCTGATCATCGAACGCCTCTGCGCTGACCGCTCTCGAACGATCTGATCCGTCAGAGCAAGCTCGTCGAGGGGCTCGCCGGCTAGAAGAGCCAGCGGTTGGGGCGGCCAGCCTGGAGGAGGATCGCGTCCTCGCTCGGGCAGCGCGTCGCGCGCAACATGTACTGGTCGCCGGCTGCGGTCAGTTCGGCGAGCGCGTACCCCTCGCTGCTGTCGCGGAGGCCGAGACCGGTCTCGAGCGGATGGATTGCTGCGATCTGGAGTCCTGCGTCTTCGGCTTCGGCCTGCCACAGGCTGACGAGTCCGGGTCGGAGTGACGGATCGTCGAGCAGGTCGGTGCCATCGAGCTTGAGGGTGACGTTGCAGATGCTCACCGGTTCGATCGAATCGAGGTCGACCACGTCGCCACCGAGTTCACCGTCGAGCATGACCACCACCGGGCCACCGTGGTCGGTGACGCCCCCCACGAATCCGTACCGCACGAGCGGGAAGCCATCGTCATCGGTCGTGGCGTACCGGATGCGATCACCATGTCGGAAGCGGTGGACGTCGGTCATCAGCTGGCCCCAACGAACTCCTCGATGGTGGCGTCCGACACCTCGGGCCACAACCGCAGAGCCTCGGATGCCCATTCGTCGAAGGGTCGGTCCGTGAGCGTCACCAGGCCGAGTGTGTGGCCGGGGCTGACGGCCGGGTCGAGCCACATCATCGTTCCAGCGCCGCCGAAATGACCGAATGTTGCCGTGGAATTGTGCGCTCCAGTCCAGTGGGGAGACTTGTCCCCTCGGATCTCGAACCCCATTCCCCACGGGCACGTAGCAAAACGTCCCACGCCCGGAACGATACCTCCCAACGCGGGGAAGTGGGGACGGAATGCGTCGGCCGCGGTTTCGGCCGAAAGGAGTGCGGGCTGGGTGAGCTCCTGCATGAATCGCACGATGTCGTCGACGCTCGACCACATCGCGTGCGCGGGCGAACCCCGCAATTCGGTCGATGCCATCCCGAGTGGCTCGAGCATGCCGAGTCGGAGGTACTCCTCGAAGGTCATGCCGGCCGCTGTGGCGACATGGTCGGCCGCCACCTCGATGCCGGTGTTCGAGTAGATCCGGTTCCGTTCGGGGCTGACGATCGGCTCGGGCCCGTCGAAGCCATACCCGCCCGCGTGTGCCAGGAGGTGGCGCAGGGTGCGCACCCCGGCGGTCGGCGGCGGCCCGATCTCGTCGTCGAGCGACACCGTTCCCTCTTCGACCGCGACCAGGATCACCCAGCTGGTGATCGTCTTGGCGATCGAGGCGAGACGGAAGCGATGATCGAGCGGTCCCTCGTGGTCGACGACCGCACCGTCGAGCAGCACCGCCCCGGCCGCGGTCGGGACAGGGAACTCACCGAGGAGATCGAGCGCCCGTTGCATGACAGCGTCCGGATCAGGTGAAGTCGCGCAGGAGTTCGGCGACCCGGAATGCGAGGTCGACGCTCTGGCGGCCGTTGAGTCGTGGGTCGCACACCGTCTGGTAACGGTCGTCGAGCTGGCTGTCGCTCAGCTCCTCCGCGCCGCCCAGGCACTCGGTGACGTCGTCGCCGGTGAGTTCGACGTGGATACCGCCCGGCCAGGTGCCTTCCGCGCGATGAGCCCGGACGAATCCACCGATCTCGGCGACGATGTCGTCGAAGGCACGCGTCTTGCGACCGCTCTCGGACGTGAAGGTGTTGCCGTGCATCGGGTCGCACGCCCAGACGACGGGGTGTCCGGCGTCGTTGACGGCGCGCAGCAGGGGACGAAGGCCGTCTTCGATTTTGCTGGCGCCCATCCGGCTGATGAGGGTGAGTCGTCCGGCAATCCGCGACGGATTGAGGACCTCGCAGAGTTCGATCAGGTAGTCGGCGGTGGTCGTGGGCCCGACCTTGCAGCCGATCGGGTTGCCGACGCCCCGGAGGAACTCGACGTGTGCGCCGTCGAGATCGCGGGTGCGTTCGCCGATCCACAGCATGTGCGCCGAGCAGTCGTACCAGTTGTCGGTGAGTGAGTCTTTGCGGGTCAGAGCCTCCTCGTAGCCGAGGATCAGGGCCTCGTGCGAGGTGTACACGTCGACTTCGGAGAGACTGGCGTTCTGTTCGGTTTCGATGCCGCACGCGCGCATGAACGACAGCGCGCGGTCGATTTCGGAGGCCAGCTGCTCGTAGCGCTGCCCGGCCGGGCTGGCCGCCACGAACTCCTGGGTCCACGCATGGACGCGGGAGAGGTCGGCGAAACCGCCCTTGGTGAAGGCCCTGAGGAGGTTGAGCGTCGAGGCCGACTGGTTGTAAGCCTGGACGAGCCGTTCGGGGTTCGGCATCCGTGCGGCTTCGGTGCTCGTCGGATCGTTGACGATGTGTCCGCGGAAGGAGGGCAGCTCGATGTCGCCGACGGTTTCGAAGTCGGAGGATCGCGGTTTCGCGAACTGGCCGGCCATCCGGCCGATTTTCACGGTCGGCACGCCGACGGAGTAGGTGAGGATGATCGCCATCTGGAGGATGACGCGCAGCTTCTCGCGGATGTTGTCGGCGGAGAACTCCTCGAAGCTCTCCGCGCAGTCGCCGGCTTGGAGGAGGAAGGCGTTGCCGGCGGCCACTTGACCGAGGTGTGCCTGGAGCGAACGTGCCTCCTCAGCGAAGATCAGCGGCGGGAGACCCGACACGGTCTTGAGTGATTGCTCGAGCGCTCCGGGATCCGGCCACTGCGGCTGTTGCCCGACCCGATGTTCTTTCCACGAGGACGGTGACCATTGCGCAGGCATGGCCCCACGCTATCTGGGCCGAAAACGACAAGAGCGGCCCGTTTCTGGGCCGCTCCGATCGATTGCGTTGGAGATCCTCAGACGGCGAGGATGCGCTCCGCATCGTCGCGCAGGCCGGCAACCGCTCGGCTGACGAGGCGGCGCGCTGCCTCGGCGGTCACGCCGAGCTGCTCACCGACTTCGCGGAAGCTCTTGCGCTCACCGTCGACGAGGCCGAACCGGGCCTCGACGGCGAAACGGGCACGCGCATCGAGGGTGCCGAGGAGTTCGTCGAGCAGATCGCTCTCGACGAGCGCCATCACGGCATCTTCGGGCGTGGTGTCGCCATTCGCCATGAGGTCGCCCAGCGTCGCGTCGCCGTCGTCGCCGACGGTCTTGTCGAGGCTGACCGGGGTCGTGAGCCGGTGCAGCTCAGCGTTGGCCTGGTCGAGGGTCTCACCGTCGCCGCTGGCCTGACGCAGCGCCGCACGAAGGCTGGCGGAGCGATCACCCGGGATGCGGATGAGGCTGGCCTTCTGGTCGAGCGCACGGCCGATGGCCTGGCGGATCCAGAAGGTGGCGTAGGTCGAGAACTTGAAGCCCCGGCGCCAGTCGAACTTGTCGACAGCGTGCTCCAGGCCGAGGTTGCCCTCCTGGATCAGGTCGAGCAGGTCCATGCCCTGGGGGAGTGGGTAGCGACGGGCGATCGAGACGACGAGGCGGAGGTTGGAGCGGATGAACCGGTCCTTCGCCTTGGCGGCTTCGCGAACCTGACGCTTGAGTGCCACGCCACGCTTGCCGGCGTCGAGCTGCTCCTGGGCTTCGCGGCCGGCCTCGATGACGCGGGAGAGCTCGCGCTCATCTTCCGCAGTCAGCAGCGGAACTTTGCCGATATCGTTGAGGTACAGGCCAATGGAGTCATTCATGATGCTTCGTACAACCATTCGTGGTGTTGGGGATTCCGGTTTCCGGCTGTGCCTTGTGGCACACGGCCGACGAGCGGCTTGATCGTGGACTCGCCGCTGTGTGGGCGGCATGTGGTGAGTGATCTGAGCGACGCGCGCTGAGGGCTGCAGGCTTCCCGAGGGAAACCCGACTGAAACCGGTAGGGGGGTGATTTGGGGGACAGTTGACAGTAACAGACGTGTCAAGCCCCCGTCCCGCGGGATTTCGCATTCGGTTCGCTTGTCACCGATGATCGCCGGTTCAGTCCGTCGTCTCGTAGGGTTGTCGCTCGTGTCCGGCACCGAGACTCCGCAGCTCACCGACGGTGCGCCAACCCGTGTCGGAGTGTTCGGCGGCACCTTCGACCCGCCCCACGTCGGGCACCTCGTCACGGCGATCAACGTGCACCATGCCCTCGACCTGGACCTTGTCATCTTGATGGTTGCCAATGTCCCGTGGCAGAAGGACGGGACGCGGGAGATCACGCCGGCCGATGATCGCCTGGCGATGGTGGCCGCCGCCGTCGAGTCCGTGCCCGGGCTCGTTCCGGGACGGCAGGAGATCGACCTGGGAGGAAACAGTTACACCGCCGACACGCTGCGGGTGGTCGCCGAGGAGTATCCCGATGCCGAGTTGTTCACCATCGTCGGCGACGACGCTGCGGCGAAGCTGCACACGTGGGAGCGCAGCGCCGAGGTGATCGAGCGGTCGCGTCTCGTCGTGGTCGATCGGCCCGGAGCGCCCGTTGAACTCGATGGCTCGGTTGATTGGATCCACGTGGAGGTCCCGCGTCTCGAGGTGTCGAGTACCGACCTGCGCTCGCGGTTCTGTGATGGCCGTCCGCTCGATTATCTCCTCACCGATTCCGTGCTCGAGGTCATCGAGCACCGCTCGCTCTACGAGCTGACCGAAGAGAGTTCCACGTGACCGCGAACGTCGAGCGACGTCGAAGGTTCACTATCGTTGGGGCGATCCTCGGTCTGGTCGGCGTGCTGGCCGTGGTCGGCGTGTCGGTCGTCGCGGTGGCGACACTTCGCACGTCGCAGGAGGGCCGGGCGCCCGAAACGGACCAGCGTGAGGTCGTTTCGTTCCCCGAGACACCGAATGCGTTGATCGGGGTGGTCGACGACTTGGACCGGCTGAGCTCGATTGCCGTGCTCACGCTCGATCCATCAGGAGTCGGCGGCAACATCGTGCTGGTGCCGGTGAACGTGGATCAGACGAACGGCTTCGGTCCGCTACGACTCCCGGTGAGTCGTCAGCCGTACACACCCGGCGATGTCGACCAGGCCGCCGAACTCGTCACCGAGCTTGAACCCCTGCTCACCCTGACGATCGAGCGGAGCGCCGTTGCCGGGCCCGTGGAGCTCGCCGCGCTGCTGGAACCGTTTGGGGAGGTCGACGTCGACCTCCCCGAGGGCGTGGTCGACTCCGATACTCCCGGCTCCGGGTTGGTGGCGCGCCGCGGCAAAATCACGCTCGACGTCGACACTTTGGTCGATGCGTTCACTGCGATCGACGCGAGCGGCGAGTCCTACGACCATCATCCGACCGACGTCGCGCTGTGGACCGCGCTGGCCGACGCTGCGCCGATCACGGCGGGGGATGCACCGCTCGACGAGTTCGACCGGCCGATCGCTCCGGCCTCGTTCGACGAACTCTGGGAGCGGTTGTTTGCCGGCGAGGTCGGCGTGCGCGACCTCGCGATCGACGAGTTCGGCGCGAGCGCTGCTGACAACGAAAGCGATGCCGATTTCGTCATCGTGTCGCGCCCTGATTCGCTGTTGGTGTTCGGATCGATCTCGCCGGGTCTCGTTTCGACGCCGACCGAGTCGGTGTCGTTGATGCTCGTCGTCGGGTTCGAGGAAGAAGATGTCGCTGCTCTTGGCGAGACTGCCGACGGTGTCCCGATCAGCAAGGCGTCGATGACAAGACGCTTCATCGGCGAGCTGATCTTCAAGCAGGCGAACATTGTTGCCGTCGACCTTTCGGAGACGCCGGGGGCCGTGCCCGAGACGACGCAGCTGTTCGTGTCGAGCGAGGAGATCGAGGACGAGGTCCGAGCGGTGTCGGAACGGTTCTTCGGCGACGCAGAGGTGATCGTTGCCGAGCGCCTGATCGACGGCGTCGACGCCGTGGTGGTGTTGGGCGAGAACTTTCTCGTTCAACGCAAGGAGTTGCTCGAGATCGAGCGGGCGGCCGCCGACGAAGCGGAGTCATCCGATTCCGACAGCGAAGCCGACTTCGACGTGTCTGACGCGGACTCCGATACTGACGATGACGCTGAGCCGGACGGCGACGATGATCCCGAGGAGCCGGGCGACACCCCGGTTCCGGACACATCCACCGATACCGTCATCGATGATGGCTGACACGGAAACCCCTGGCGTTGACGACGCGCTGATCGACGACGACGGCGAATCGCTGGCCAGAGTGATCGCCCGGACCGCGGACGACAAGAAGGGCGACGACATCGTCGTACTCGACGTCGGGGACGTGTTGGCGATCGCTGGATGGTTCGTCATCGTGAGCGCATCGAACAGCCGCCTTGTCGAATCGCTGGCCGGTGATGTCGAGGCAGCCGCCAAGGCCAAACTCGGGCGCAGCCCGGTGCGGATGGAGGGCCACCGCGAGAAGCAGTGGATCCTGATCGACTACGGCGACGTGGTCGTTCACGTGTTCCACAAGGAGATGCGCGACTTCTATGAGATCGAACGCCTCTACGGCGACGTTCCTCGTTTGAAGTGGAACTGACGGCGCTATCATCCGCTCTCGCACAATTCGGGGCTATAGCTCAGTTGGTAGAGCGCTTCCATGGCATGGAAGAGGTCAGGAGTTCAATTCTCCTTAGCTCCACAATGTATGCAGGGGTTTCTCCGTGGCGAGGAGCCCCTGTTTCGCG
>Ga0316197_10002580_pt1 | contig 12927 bp, 10 predicted proteins | sample OudBiesiAoxic_MG_FD_204939 | JGI IMG/M metagenome (GOLD analysis project Ga0316197, IMG submission 204939) | Coastal sediment microbial communities from Oude Bieten Haven, Netherlands - site A oxic | ecosystem: Environmental > Aquatic > Marine > Coastal > Sediment | place: Netherlands...
CGCTCGCCGGGCACGGCGTACGTGCTGCTGCACCACTACATGGGTGAGATCGACGGGGCCTTCCGCGCCTGGGGTTTCTCGAAGGGTGGCACCGGAGGGCTGAGTCTGGCGATTGCCTCTGCGGCCGAAGGGTTCGGCGCGGAGATCCTGACCGAGGCACCCGTCGAGCGCGTCTTGATCAAAGGCGGCCGAGCCGTGGGTGTCGTGCTGGACAACGGTGACGAGATCCGTGCCAAGCAGGTCATCTCGGGTGTCGACCCCAACCGCACCTTCCTGAGGTTGGTCGGCGAGGATCACCTCGACGACGAGTTCACCCAGCAGATCCGGCGCTACAAGTTGCGCGGCAGCTCGGGCAAGGTCAACCTGGCCGTCGATCGGCTGCCGAATTTTACCTCCCGGCCCGGGGACGGCCCGCACCTGCAGGGTGACATCGCCATCGCGCCGGGCATCGACTACCTCGAGCGTGCCTACGATCAAGCGAAGTACGGCGACTTCTCCGAGCGACCCTATCTCAACGTCGTGATCCCGTCGTTGGTCGACCCGAGCGTCGCACCCCCGGGCAAGCACGTCATTTCTTGTTTCGTTCAGTACGCGCCCTACGAGATCAAGGAAGGGCCGGAGTTCTGGCCGCAGCGGCGCGAAGCATTCGGTGACGCGGTGGTGGACACGCTGGCCGAATATGCGCCGGGACTGAAGGAGTCGATCCTTTACCGCCAGGTGCTGACGCCGTGGGACCTGGAGCAGGATTTCGGCCTGACCGAGGGCAACATCTTCCACGGCGAGTTGAGCCTGGAGCAGTTGCTGTTCCTGCGCCCGGCGGCCGGATGGTCACGCTATCGCACGCCGGTCCGCAACCTGTGGCTGTGCGGCTCGGGCGCCCATCCGGGTGGCGGCATCATGGGTTCTCCCGGCGAGTTGGCCGCGAAGACCCTGCTGAAATCGGGTGTGTCGTGAGTCGCTACGACGTCATCGTCATCGGTGCGGGGCATAACGGTCTGACCGCGGCCGCGTTGCTGGCGAAGAAAGGGCGCAAGGTGCTGGTCCTCGAGCGACGCGACGTCGTCGGTGGACTGGCGGCAGCCGAGGAATTCCATCCGGGCTACCGCAGCGGCGGCCTGCTGCACGACACGACAGGTGTGCGAAAAGCGGTCATCCGCGAACTGGAACTGGAAAAGCACGGTCTGCGGACGAGACCACATCGCCCCGACGTGCTCGCCCTCGGTGACGACGGACAGTCGCTGCTCGTACGCGGCGACCGGGTGAAGGCGGTCGAGGAGATCGACTGCGTTTCAAAGAAGGATGCCTGGCGCTACGCCGACTACCACGCATTCGTCGATCGCGTGCGACCGGTGCTGCAGCAGTTCCTGAACGAACCGCCGCTGGACCTGGTCAACCTGGAGACGATCTCGATCCGTGACGGTCTGGGCCGAGGCTTGAAGCTGCGGAGACTCGGACGACGCGACATGATGGAATTGATGCGCCTGCCGCCGATGTGCGTGGGCGACTGGCTCGACGAGTGGTTCGAGACCGACCTGCTGAAGACTGCGATGGCGCTACCGGCCGTCGCAGGGACCTTCATGGGGCCGCGTTCGCCCAGCAGCAACATGAACCTGTTGCTGTGGGAAGCCGCCGCGGGCCCGGGCGTGGTCGGAGGTGGTCCTGCGCTGATCGCGGCGCTCGAAGCGGCGGCGAGAGCCCAGGGCGTCGAGATCCGCACCGGCGCCACGGTCGAGCGCATCGTCGTCGATTCGGGTGCGGTGAAGGGTGTGGTCGTGGCCAGCGGTGAAACGATCGAGGCCGGCGCGGTTGCGGCGTCTTGCGACCCCAAGCATGCAATGCTGGGTCTGCTCGCACCCGGCGTGCTTCCCTACCGTGCGGCCGAGCGCCTGCGCGGTTTTCGCACGCGAGGGACGACGGCCCAGGTCCTGCTTGCGCTCGACTCCGTCCCGCGGTTTGCGGCGCTCCCCGACGAGACGGTCGAGCTTGCACGCACCGGTTCGAACATGCTGACCATCGAGCGCGCTTTCGACGCGGTCAAGTACCGCACGATCGCCGACGAGCCGGTGCTCGAGATCGCGGTTCCGACTGTGGTGGCGCCAGATCTCGCCCCTGCCGGACACGCGGTGCTTTCGGTGCTGGTCCACTTCACGCCCTACGACCTCGAGCCCGAGTGGAACGACGCCGAGCGCGAGCGTCTGGGCGACCGGGTCATGGCAATCCTCGACCGCCACCTCCCCGGCGTGTCGTCGAACGTGGTGGCGGGGGTCGTGCTCGGTCCGCCGGACATCGAGAAACGCTACGGCGTGACGGGCGGCCACATCCACCACGGCGAGCATGCGCTGGACCAGTTGCTGATCCGTCCCACGCCCGAGTGCCTGCGCTACGCCACGCCGATCGAAGGCCTCTACCTCTGCGGAAGCGGATCCCACCCGGGAGGAGGCCTGACCTGCGCACCCGGCCTGGGGTCAGGTCTTGAAATGCAACATTTCTAAATTTCTTATCATGCGGCTCACGGTCGAATAGTGAAGCCCCAGGTACCCCGCGATCTCGGCCATTGTGTAGCCGTGATCGACGTGGGCCCCGCGCACTCTCGACGCCAGTTCTGGCCCGCCGTCACACGCGCGGAACACCTCGTTCAGACTTGGCCGCGCCGTAAATCGGCTGGCCCTCGGTATCTCCTTGATGGGCTTCACCGCTTTCAACGACTGCTCGAAGCGATCGATGAACTCCGGGCTTCCCAGAATCGGCCCAGCCACCAGCGCTGCATCTGACTTCGGATCGGCAACGATTCGTTTCGCTACAAATGAGCGGAACCGGCGCTCTGCCTGCAAACGATCCGAATCGTGAAACTGCCGGAGCAACCAATCGATCGTCAGGAACCTCGGAGCCCTCGCTTCCCCTACCTGGCTGCGGTAACTGCTCCACCGCCATTCACCGGGAGTCGAAACGAGCTTCGCCCGAACGGGATTCAATACGATGTACCGGCAGACTTCCAGCAGGTGGCTCTCCTTCTCCACGACGATGGCCTTGTATCGACCTTGCAGGACGTGTCCCACCTTGTCGTGCCTGCGGTTGAACGCCTGACTGTATACACCGTTGAGGTGCTTCATGGCGGGTGCGAGATTCCCGTCGGGAGTCTCGATCAACAAGTGATAGTGATTCGGCATCAGGCAAAAAGCGTGGCAGACCAGGTTGTACCGCTCGACACACTCGGCGAGCACGCTCAGAAACCTCCGCCGATCTCGGTCATCCAGAAAGATGACGTCGCGGCGGTTTCCTCGAGACAGCGCGTGGTAGAGCGCCCCCGGGTACTGTAGACGCAGCGGCCTGGCGATGACTCACCCCAGCGCGGGAGGACCGAATGGGTCGCACCAATCCGCGCGCTTGGAGGCGATAGCAGGACTCGAATCACGACTCTGGGGCAGTTTAGGGCCGCAGATGTCACAACGTCAGCAGCGACACCTACTTCGCGTTTCCGTCAGACAATCTCGCAGTTGCCCCTTGGATCTGCGATCGCGCGAGGAAGCCAATCACAAGGAAATATAAGAATGTTGCATTTCAAGACCTGACCCCCTGGACCCTCACGGGTTGAACTGATAACGCAGCAACAGGAGATTGGCCTTGCCCACGTCCGCAACGTCCGAGCGGATGAGGTTCAGCATGATCTGGCTCGTTTCACTGAGAAACCAGTTCATGCCCAGGCTGTAGTTCTTCATCGCACCTCCGCGCACCAGACCGTCGTTCAGATCGAGAGCCGAGACACGCGCCGTGAACTCCAGCGCCCCGCAATCACCCTTCTTCGTGAACGGGTTGCCCTTCTTGAACAGGCGATTCGGAGTAACACGCCCAAACGTCCCGTCCTTCGTCTCGTAGAAGCGGGTTTCGCCCGTCCAGAAATACCCGACCTCGACGTAGCTACCCTCGAACGACAGGTTACCCAGATCGTCGGAAGGCACGTCGGACTGCAGCCACTCGAACTGCGTCCACAGTTGGCCGAAGACGGCCGCTGCCTCGAGCCCCCAGATGGTGCCCTTGTCCGCCGAGATGTCACCCGTCGCGATGAAGTCCGGAGAGAATCGTGCCTCCGGACGAGCGGAGAAGCTGATGGTGTTGTTGTTCGGGTTTCGGATGCTGTACGAACCGCCGAGGTGCACGAGCCGGCGGCCGCTACCACTGTAGACAGGAAGGCCGGTCATTCGGCCGGTGATCGTGAAGTCGGACTTGGTCTCGGTCTCGTCCGCGGTCTGGCCACCGGCGGTGAACGACACCCCCCAGTTCAGCCGCTCGGGGGCCTCGTTGTGGCGGAACATGATCCCCCAGCCACGGCCAGGCGCGATCGCCTGGACCGGGGCCGGCCATTCGAGATAGTTGAGGTGGGCGGCGCTGTTCTGTCGGGCGAGACTGTACGGCTCCTTGAAGTTGCCGACGCGCCACTTCATGAACTTGGTCCACTTCGACCCTTCGATGTAGGCATCCTTGAGACCGTTGTCGACCGCCAGATCCCACTCGAATTTGAAGTCGATCCGGCGAAACACACGACCATCCGCGAAGATTCTCAGCCGCCGGAAGTCGATATTCTCTTCGATGGGCCCTACAGCCGTCTCGAGCGCGGCGCTCTCGCTGCCGGCAGTCGCGTCGACCTGGAATCGAACACCGAAACGAATTCGAAACATCCCGTCATCGACGTCGTAGTTCGTGAAGTCTTCCGCCGCCTTTCTGAGTCTCAACCACTTGGACTTGAAGGAGTCCCCTTTCTCTTCGATCTTCTGATCGATCTCTTCCTTGACCTCGGCCATCTGTTGTTTGAGGTCCTGCAACTGGCCGAGCAAACCGGCCAGTTTCTCTCGCTGGCTTGCGGTCGGTTCCTTGTCGCCGATCCTGGCCAGCAACTCCTCGAGTTCGCGCTGCACGAAGTCGATCTGACGTTGGAGTTCGGACCGGGTCAACTGGCGGGGAGGCTCGGCTAGCGCGGCGACTTCCTGATCGGCTTCGGCGTCTGCGGATTGTTGTTCGACGACCGGCGGCTCGTCGGCGGTGGGGTTCTCGTCGGCCTGTAACTTCGCCGCGGCAGGTTGGATCGCGAGGATCACCGCGAGACTGCAAATGACAAGGCATCTCACGGCGTCAGTCTTCCATGATCCACGCGGGCACGCTTCGGGTCAGTACCGGTTCGGCACGATCGTCTTGAACGGCGCCGAGTCCGGCACACCCTTCTCTCGCTTGCGCGGCTTCGGAAACTTCGGCGGGTCGAAGGGAATCTTCTTGTACGGAACCAGCTCGAGTAACTGCGCGATGCAGTTCAGTCGTGCGCGGCGTTTGTCGTCCGCCTCGACGACGTACCAAGGTGCCCAGGCCGTATCGGTCCAGTTGAACATATCCGTGTAGGCCTCGGTGTACTCCCACCAGCGCGCCCAGGATTCGAGGTCCATCGGAGTCAGCTTCCACTGCCGCGACGGATCCTCGACGCGCTTCGCGAATCGTCGCTCTTGCTCTTCGCGGCTGACGTTGAAGAAGAATTTGATCAGTCGCAACCCGCCTTCGATCATGTACTTTTCGAGCTCGCCGCATTTCTCGAGGAACCGCTGGGTCTCTTCCTTGGTACAGAAGCCCATCACGCGCTCGACTCCGGCCCGGTTGTACCAGCTCCGATCGAACAGGGCGACCTCTCCCCCCGAGGGGAAATGCCGAAAGTAGCGCTGCATGTACATCTGGGTCTTTTCGCGGTCGGTCGGGGCCGGCAAGGCCACGACACGAAAGACACGAGGGCTGACCCGTTCGGTGATGCGCTTGATCGCACCGCCCTTGCCGGCCGCGTCCCTGCCCTCGAAGACGACGAGGACGCGCTCCTTGGACCTTGCCAGCCACTTCTGCAGGTGACACAACTCGACCTGCAGCTTGGCCAGTTCGGCCTCGTAGGTCTTGCGGTCGAGCTTCTGGGCCGGCTCGCCCTTGGGCTCTTCTTCTCGATCTTTCTTCTTCTTTTTTTTCTTCTTGTCTTTGGTCACCATTGCCTCCATTCGACACTCGATTCTAGCCCTGAATCGCGCCAGATAACAGCTTTGAAGTAGCCTTCCCGGGCGACTCCCTGTAGCATCCGGTGCCATGACCTCGCTAGCACGCCATCCGAGTCGTGTCTCGATCTGGATCGCCCTGCTGGCCGTCGTGACGTTGGTCCCGACGCCGCTCCGGGCGACGGAGGAAACCGTGATCCCGTCCGAGACGTGCCGGGGCCTGTGGGTCGTTCCGGTCTCGTACGGAAACGACCCCGACCAGGTCGTGCGGTTTCTGCTGGACACCGGAGCGAGCTACACGAGCATCGATCCCGATGCGGTCGAACGACTGACCGGGCGGCGTCTGCGCACGGGCAAGTGGGTACGTCTTCGCGATGGCGAAGCCGGCCCGATGAAGATCCGGAAGATCAAGGCCAAGGTCCACGAGATGGAGCGCACCTCTCGAGCCCTGGGAACGCCGCTCGACGGCATCCTCGGCTTCCCGACCTTCGAAAGCCTGCTGCTGACCCTGGACTACCTCGCGGGAGAGATCCGTGTCTCCAAGGGGTCGCTTCCCGAGATCGACGACGCAACGGTTTTTCGAGACGTCGGAAAGGTCCGCCCGTACCTGGCATTGGAAATCGGCGGCGCCCTGATTCCCGTGCTGGTGGATTCCGGTTTCACCGGTGGCCTGACCCTGCGCGAATCCGATCCCCTCGCGTGGGCGAGCGAACCTCGCGCCGTCTCCTCTTCCGTGCGCTACAGCGGGACGCGGCTCGACACGGCCGGCCGTCTCGACGAAAACGTGGCCTACGGTCCCTTGATCATGGATCGGCCGATCGTCGAGATCATCGAGAAAGGCACACGCCTGTCGGGCGAAGACCTGTTGCGCCGGTTCGTGTGGACCTTCGACCAGCGCGCACGGAGGATACGCATGATCGCGCCCTCCGGGGATCCGATCCGATTCGACCCGGTGCGCAGTAGCGGTCTGGCCTTGCGACCGATCGACCTCGGTTTCGAGGTCTACGAGGTGTTTCCGGACACCGCCGCCGAAGAGGCCCAGCTACGGGAAGGCGATGTGATCGTGGCCATCGACGGGACGCCCGTCTACGAGCGCGGATGCGTTTCGAAGGACGACGACCCCGATGAAGACGGCGTCGTGATGTCCGTCGTTCGTGATGGGGAGCGGTTCGACGTGACGATCGTTAGTCGGGTTCTGGTGCCTTGAATCCCCTCGCTCCTCCCATGACGTATCCGTGGTGTCTTCCGACCTCCGTCCCACCTCTCGACAACTTGCTCCTGCCGACCCGCAGGAGTACGATCCTTCACAAAGGAGGCTCCTCTGGTGGGACCCGAACTCAGGCGCAAGCTCGACTATTCCGACTACGTATCAACACCGGACGACGGCAAGATCTACCAGATCGTCGAGGGGAATCTCTACGTGAATCCCTCGCCGAGCCCAGCACACCAAAGGGTTTCGAGACGACTGCAGCTGCAGCTGGAGGCGTATTTTCATGGGCGCTCGCTCGGTGAGGTGTTTGACGCACCCATCGACGTCATTCTGTCCGATCACGACGTGGTGGTACCCGATCTCGTGGTCGTCTCGGAGCCCGAATTGATCTCGAACCGCGGCATCGAGGGCCCGCCGGTTTTGATCGTCGAAATCCTCTCCCCGTCGACTCAGAAACAAGATCGAGGCCCCAAGGCGCGACGTTATGCGGCGGCGGGAGTCGAGCACTACTGGATCGTCGACCCGAAGGCGAAACGTATGGAGTGTCACCGGCTCGAGGACCAATCATTTCAACTGGTCGCCGAGTTCGACGGAGATTCGTCCTTTGAACACCCGGACCTGACCGGGCTGCAGATCGACCTGGCCGCTCTTTGGTGAAATCACGGCCCGGGGTTGGCCTGCCACTCCTCTTCGGTACCGACGAAGAAACCCGTGCTGACTCCCGAGCGAGTCACCTTTTCGTTGACTCGTATCACCAGCGCAGTTCTGGTGTAGGGACCCCAGATTTCCCCTTCCATTCCGCCCGGTCTTTGCCGCAGTAGCTTCCGCGTCGATCCGTCATCGTAGAAGTAGTCGTCGACGCCCCAGCCCTCGGCGTAATCGGAAGAAGTCTCGAGCCGGCCGTCTGCGCCGTAGCGAAAGACACGACGGCCGTCTTCGATCGGTAACGGCGACGCCTCGTCGACGTCGTAGTCAACGGAAACCCAGCCCGTGTAACCGTCGGGGACGAGATGAGTCTGAGGAGCTCGCGAGCTACGAACGAGCACGAAAGCACCGACGCACATCGCGGCAACGATGGCGACCGCGATGACAACCAGCAGGATCATCGATCGTCGCGACACGCTACGCCTCCGCCTTCTATTCTAGATCGACCGCACGTTGGCCAACATGCCGCACGCGGCGTGGCGTGCCGCGCCGCCCGAGTAGCGACGAATCGTCGAGATCCCCCGCGCCCGCAGCCGGTCCCTGAACGTGTCGCGCTCGGCGTCTGCCGCTCGTTGGTAGCCGCCCGCCCGAGCATCATTCACGTCGATCAGGTTGACGCGGACTTTCGTGCCCCCGAGCAACCGTTCGAGAGCCTCGACTTCGTCGTCCCCCGTGTTCACCCCGCCGAGCGTGACCCAGGCCACCGTGACGACGGCACCCGTCGCCCGCTCGTGCTCACGAATTGCCGCCACGGTTTCCTCGACGGTCCATCGTCCCGCCACCACGGGCAACAACGTCGCCCGCCGTTCCGCGACCGCCGAGCTTAGCGAGACGATCAGCCGATAGGGATGGTCCTCACGGGTGAAGCGTCGGATCTGAGGCACGAGCCCCACGGTCGAAATGGTGATGGCATCGGCAGCGACACGACCTCCGCAGGGATGCGACAGGACCCGCGCGGCCCGGATGACCTGATCGAAATTGTGAAAGGGCTCGCCTTGGCCCATGAACACGGCGCCCGTCGCACGGCCGCCGTCGCCGACGTCGTCACGAACCGACAAGAACGACCCGACGATCTCGCCCGCTCCGAGATTCCGCGTCAGGCCGAGCCGGCCCGTGGCGCAGAAGTCGCACTTCATCGCACAACCAACCTGCGAAGAAAGACAAATGCTGTAACGCCCCGGCTTGTGCAACGGGATGCGCACGGCCTCGAACAGCGCCCCGTCGGCGGCGCGGAACAGGTACTTGACGAATCCGTCGAGCGGGTCATCGACACGCTCGATGATCTCCGGGCGTCGGGTGTCGAACTGCTCGTCGATGTCGCGCCGGAGGCCACGCGACAGAGGGCGGCGGGATGCCTCCAGCGTGCCTGTTGACGATGCCGCGTGCACCAAGGCCCGGCGAGCCTCGTCGTCTCGGATGAGCACCGCTTTCGCGCGCAGGTGCGCAGCGATCTCCTCGGGCAACAGAGACAACAGATGCGGCCGCATGTTCCTGATAGTAGCGGAATGGGATCACGCGGACGACGAGTATTGGTAGGATCAACGAGAACGCGGTCGCCGAACGATCGCGACCTCGTTTCAGGGGGAAGGCATGCGTCTGTTTTGCATCGGATTGACTCTTCTGGCTGCCCTGTCATCGACCGCCGGGGCGGACTCGCCACCGATCGACCACGTCGATCCGTTCATCGGCACGGACGACATGGGGCACACCTATCCGGGTGCGACCGTGCCGTTCGGCTTCGTGCAACTCAGCCCGCAGACCGACCTGGTCCCCTACAGCTTCGGCGAGGGCTACAACCCCGAGGCCTACCGATACTGTTCGGGCTACCAGTACGGGGACCCGACGATCGTCGGCTTCGCGCACACCCACTTCAACGGCACCGGCCACTCCGACCTCGGCGATCTGCTGGTCATTCCCACGGTTGGGCCACTGCAACTCGATCCGGGAACCGGCGACAACCCCGACCAGGGATACCGCTCGCGTTTTTCCCATCAGAAGGAGACGGCCCGTCCCGGCGCCTACGCCGTCGCTCTGGACGACTACGACATCGGCGTCGAGTTGACGGCCACCGAGAGGGTGGGAGTCCACCGCTACACCTTTCCCGAAAGCGACGACGCCCATCTGATCCTCGACCTGACCGCCAACATCTACGACTATCCGGGCAAGACCGTCTGGTCTTCGGTGCGCATGGAAAGCGACACGCTACTGACCGGATGGCGACAGACCACGGGCTGGGCACGCTCTCGCTTCCTCTACTTTGCCATCGAGTTCAGCAAGCCCGTGCAGTCCTACGGCCTGCGCAACGACGAAGAACTGGTCTATCGAGGGTTCTGGCGTCGCTTCGACGAGGACCACGACTTTCCGGAACGCGCCGGACGACGGATCAAGTGCCACTTCGACTGGACCACCGCAGCCGGGGAACAGATCGTGGTCAAGGTGGCACTGTCCAGTGTCAGCACGGCCGGCGCAGTGGCCAACCTCAGAGCCGAGGCCGGAGGCCGCGATTTCGACGCCGTGCGGGCAGCGGCGCAGGCCCGCTGGGAAAGCGAACTGTCCCGCGTCACCATCGATGCGGATCCCGACGTACTGACCAGTTTCTACACCGCGATCTATCACTCCAGCATGGGGCCGGTGGTCCACTCCGATGTGGATGGGCGCTACCGCGGCCTCGACGACAACATCCACACGGCCGACGGGTTCACCAACTACACGATCTTCTCGTTGTGGGACACCTACCGCGCCCAGCATCCCCTGCTGACCCTGCTGCAGCCCGAGCGCACGGGCGACATGATCCGCTCGCTGCTGGCGCATCAACAGCAAAGCGTCCACGGCGTGCTTCCGGTGTGGTCGCACCACGCCAACGAGAACTGGTGCATGATCGGCTACCACGCCGTCTCGGTGATCGCCGACGCTTACATGAAGGGCCTACGCGCATTCGACGCCGACCTCGCCCTCGACGCGATGGTCGCCAGCGCCAGTTTCGATCGTTACGACGGCGTCGGGGACTACCGCAAGTTGGGTTTCGTGCCCGCCGACCTCCACTCGAACTCTGCATCGAAGACGCTGGAGTTCGCCTACGACGACTGGACCATCGCCCGAATGGCCCGGGCCATGGGCCGCGAGGAGATCGCCGAGGCTTTCGACAGCCGCGCGGCGTCGTGGCGCAAGCTGTTCGATGCGGAGACCGGTTTCTTACGTGCGCGCAACGCCGACGGGAGCTTCCCGCAAGACTTCGACCCGATGTCCACGCACGGCCAGGGCTACATCGAAGGTAACGCGTGGAACTACTCGCTGTACGTGCCGCACGACGTCCAGGGATTCACCGATCTGCTGGGTGGGCCGGACCGACTGGTGACGTGGCTTGACGAGTTGTTCGTGATGCAGGTGGACGACGAGAGCATCGCCCACAACGAGGACATCACCCGCGCGGGCATGATCGGCAACTACGTCCACGGCAACGAGCCGAGCCACCACGTGCCTTACCTCTACAGTTTTGCGAGGCAGCCGTGGAAGACCCAGGCCCGCGTCCGTCAGATCATGGACGAGATGTACCGCCCCTCACCCGATGGGCTTTGCGGCAACGACGACTGTGGACAGATGTCGGCCTGGTACGTCTTCAGTGCACTGGGCTTCTACCCGGTGGCGCCCGGGAGCAACCAGTACGTGCTGGGCAGTCCGGCCGTCCGGCGGGCCGAAATCGACCTGGGCAACGGCCGGTCGTTCCGCATCGTCGCCGAGAACCAGGCCAAGGATCACGTCTACGTGCGCGAGGTGCGGCTGAACGGGGAACCGATCGATCGTTGCTACATCACCCATGAGGAGATCACGGGCGGCGGCGAGTTGCGTTTCGTGATGAGCGCGCGGCCGAACCGAAAGCGGTGCACCGCGGCCGAAGACAGGCCGTATTCCATGTCGCAACCTTGATCTCTGTATACCATTCGGTATACGCCACCCTTTGAGATGCTCACGCTCGCAATCGACCGCGGCGGCGAAGCTCCGGTCTACGAGCAAGTCGCCGATCAGGTGCGGCAACTCGTCGCGTCGGGCGCCCTGGATCGGGGAACGGCCCTTCCCTCGGTACGTCAGCTCGCCGGTGACCTGGGGGTCAACCTGAACACGATCGCCAGGGCCTATCGCCTGCTCGAGAACGAGGGCTTCCTGGTCATCCGGGACAGGGCCGGCGTCGAGGTGGCCGCTCCGGCGCGGCGAGTCGAACGGTCTGCTCGTTCGCGATTGCTGGATCAACTACGGGCGAACCTGGCACGGCTGCGCCAGGCGGGAATGACACCTGAAGAGCTGTTACGCGTCGTACGGCGAGAGGTCGAGGCGATGGGTCCTCGACCCGGAGGAGATGGAAATGACTGAGGCGGCGGTCATCAACCTGTTCACGGTGGCACGGATACCCCTGGTCGGCGTGCTGGACTCGATCAGATAGGCACGGGCAATTCGGCCCGAAACGACGGCCTATTATGGAAATGCTGAACGTTCCATCAATGGCGGGTCTGGCCTGCCGGGACGAGTTGTGACATCTTTGGCCTTGTCCAGCCCGGCCGGGCTCGACGGGACGAGGTAACTGAATGCAGTCTCCCCAGCAACAAGATCGCTCGGCGCTGACGCGATATCTCAACGAGATTCGATGTCGGCCGTCCCTCAGCCGCGAAGAAGAGGCCGGCCTGGCCCGCCGTGCCAGCCGGGGAAACCAACAGGCGCTCAACGAGCTGGTCGAGGCCAACCTGGGATTCGTCGTCAAGGTCGCCTGCGAATACCGTAACCTGGGATTGCCGCTCGAAGATCTCCTGAACGAGGGAAACCTCGGACTGCTGCATGCCGCCCAGAGATTCGACGTCGAGCGAGGCAACAAATTCATCACCTTTGCCGTCTGGTGGATTCGCAAGGCCATCCTGTCTGCGCTGAACCAGCACGCCGGCCTCGTGCGGATCCCCGAGAACCACCGACGCAAGCTTCGTCGCATTCGCGAAGCCGAACAGTCGTTGGTCAAAT
>Ga0316197_10002581_pt1 | contig 12926 bp, 6 predicted proteins | sample OudBiesiAoxic_MG_FD_204939 | JGI IMG/M metagenome (GOLD analysis project Ga0316197, IMG submission 204939) | Coastal sediment microbial communities from Oude Bieten Haven, Netherlands - site A oxic | ecosystem: Environmental > Aquatic > Marine > Coastal > Sediment | place: Netherlands...
GAGTTTACGTCAGTAAAGACAACTACATACTCACCAAAGAAGCCAATGGCACCATACCGGGCATCATGAAACCTTGTTTTGTAGTAAACAGCGCCAAAGAGTGGCCAAGAGAAGACCTGTCAAATGCGGATTCTTACGACTTACCGAGAGTGGATTTTAGGTGGGACAATGGAGAATTTACCAATGCTTCATCAGATGAAAAAGCCATATATGAAGCGAGGGATAAGATTTGGAGTATAAAAACAGATGGTACTGACTTGCGGCTAGTTACAGATTTTCTAGATGTCGTACCACCAAGAGCACATAACAGAACTGTTGTTGTAAAGATGATGCGCCGCTCTCCTAATAATCGCTATTTAGCTTGGAGTAATAATGTTGAAAAAGTCATTTTTGATTTAAAAACGCAAGAGTCGATAGTATTGGGTGACGACTTAGGTCACTCCCAATTTTTATGGGCGGAAGACAGCAGCTATCTGTATTTTGAAGACAGAGCCAAATATTGGAAGTATGACGTAACGACGGGTGAAACGACCCAAATGGACGATGATTTTCATTTCTCGGAAGTGGGGGTGATACATGGAGGGAAGCGTTACGTAGTCTCTGATTTTGGAGTGGGCGTTTATGATGAGAAAAGTGATGAGCGTTTATATGGTGTAAGTATCTACCCAAAAGAATTACAAGAGCAGAAAAAAGAGCAAGGTTATTTAGTTGTTACTAGAGAGCATTCATTTAAATATGAATTAAAAAACAGGTCAATCAGTCCGGATGGTAAGTATGCGTGGGGTGAATCGAATGAATATCGATTCTTTATAAACACTGAAACTCAAGAGATTAACAGTGAAAGAAAAGATCCCAAGAAAAAAAAGCCAATACCGATTCTTTGATGTGTTAGGTCTCAATGCGGATTATGTTCGCTCAGCATCGGCGGGAAGCGCAAGGCAATATCAATTAACCCCAGAGAAAAAACTATTTGAGCAAAGTCAGCATTGGGGGCAAATTTGCTCAGGCCACTCAGCCACATTGTCATGGTTATACAACGGGTTTGCCAATGATGGCGCATTTATTAAGGAGGATAATAATGAGTAATAAAACAGTATTAGCTGAAGGGATCTATTTATTTTCTACGCAGTTTGATGGAATAGATATTGAGGGACAATATGGTAAAATTTATCAGGATTGGCATTTAAATCCAAAAATTATAAACCTTGGTAATAATAGGCTAAAAAATGGTGTCGACAATATTCGTCCCGTTCCTTTTACTCCCTTAATTGCCAATATAAAAGAGTTAAGCGAACAAGTAAAAAAGGAAGAAACCAATGGGATTTGGGGGACTGACAAATATGGGCTGATCCATGCACTTGAGGTGGGCGTACAAGCGATTACTGAAAGTGGTGATTTTGAATACCTTCAACATAAAAGTGTGGTCAACGATTTAGACGATGGCCAGTATTCATTGTGTTTTCCGCCTTTAGCTATATTGAGTCGCTTAACTCTCGACAATAAATCACCAATAGAGGTGGCAAAAAAACTGCTTAGTTATTCCAGCATAATAAAAAAAGAAAAAGAAAAAGAAAAAGAAAAAGAAAAAGAAGTTAAATTTGCTTTAACAGAAATAGGGTTAGAACAATTAGCTAAGCCTTATAAATCCTCATTAGATGGCACATTAACGGATGTTCAAAAAGAGTATAACCAATGGTATGAAGAGGTATCTAAACAGGGTAAATCACTAAAAGGGTTCTTATTGCCATCGCAAGCTATTTGTAGTGTTGTTTTTTCAAGTGATATATACACAAATGCTCGTGTTACCATTTCACAATTCCATAGAGAGAAAGATAAAGCTGTTTGGCAAACTATTGCTGAGGATATACCTATATTAGCACCTAAAAAGGGTGTTGTAACACTGCCTAGTGCACTTATAAACGTAGACCCTGAATCCTTTCAAGAAGGGTACTACAGTATTCGAGTTAACTTCCATCCAGATAATTTTGATGAAGGTATCCCTCAATATATAACCAATGCAAATATAACTGAAATTGTCGATCTCGATGGGATTGTAAGTTACCAATACGAACTCAGAGAATATATTCGATTTGATAATCATACCCCATTAGGAAAAATGGCCATAGTCTGTGGCGATATGATCTCTCTAGAGGAATCCCTAATTTGCCAGTTTCCACAATATCTTTCTCATTTAACAGCACACTTAAAAGGAAAAGAAACAGATACCAAAGCCCTTCAAAGCCCAGCACTAACAAGTTTAGCGGTATTAACCGGAACCAAAAAAGCAAGCATGATACTTGGTATGGATTTATTGGCCGGCGGTCTAACACCTCAACTTAATAACGGCCCAACGGCAATGATAAATAACATCGCTAAGTTGTATTGGGCGGAGATAAAAAACAAAAATCTTCCGACTGCAATGCAAGCAACGGGAGAGATCATCTTTGGTCTTCAATCTATTAATGAAGGTATTGGCAAATTAAACAATCTGATGCAATTGCAAGAAGGCAGTGTAGCTTATCGCGCTGAACTTGGTGGTTCTGCTCTGTTTAAAGCAACCGTTTTTGATAAAGAAAAATACAATAAATTTAAAGAATACCTCGCAAAAGCTAATCAAGAATTTAAAGATGGTAAATACAAAGTGGTTGTTGGGAGACTTTCAAAATCATGGTTTGAAGGTGCAAACCTAGCAGGAAGAGGGTTAGTTATTACTGATACGGCTAAAAATATCTCATTGCTATTTAATCATGCAAAGCAAATTACAGAACAAAAGAAAAAAGCAGAAAAAGCTCGTGGGGATATGGTTAAAGTCGCCAGCGAATACCTCACTCATATTCCCGTATGGACAGAAACACAGTTAGCACTAAATAAAGAGAATCAGCAAGATTTTGAGCTGATAAATATTAAAAATAAAACCCTATTTAATGATGAAAGCGGTTCGGGTTTTGATGTTGTGTTTGAGTTCGATAATAAAAGTACAGATACATCGCAAGTTCGCCAAAAGATTGCTGATATAGTCACTTTTATAGAAAAACAACCAAGTGTACAGATTATTATTGAAGGGCATACGTGCCAAGTCGGCACTCACAAATACAATATGGAGCTCTCACAACAAAGGGCGCAGAGTATTGCAGATCTTTTTCCTGAAAAGTTACAAAATAAAATAGACATAATTCCTTTTGGTGAAACACAACCATTAATTGCTGCCTCAGGAAGAGAGATTACCTCTAACAACCCTAAGCTAAAACCTAATCGCCGAGTAAAAATAAAAACTTATTTAAAAGTGCTTGATATAGTGTATTCCCCTAGCCGAAGTGGAATGGGTGTATTAGAGCGTTCGCGCTTAATTACCTTAAATGCGATGAAAAAAGGAGACGATCTAACACTAGCTGCACAACTTGCATTATTAGAATCTCTCATCGGTGTAGCTTGTTTTATTCCAGTGATAGGGCCAGCAGCAAGAGGAATGTTATTGGCAAAAGATGGCTCAAAGATAGTCCAATCTGGCTTGAGTTTCTTAGATGAAATGATATTTGAGTACTCATATGAGAAAGTTAAACAGGTAAATGGGAATAAAAAAGATTTAAGTAATTTAGCTAAAATTCAGATGGAACTATTAAGGGAGCTAAGAAAATTTGATACAAAACTAGAAAAAAAAGTCACTAGCTATGGCGACTTAACGGCGTATCTATCTGATGATACAACCAAAAATGAGATATTAAAGCGTTATCAACTTCGAGCGCTCGCTTTTAATGGGTTAATGATGGTGTTGCTCTATGCTTATGATGAGAGCGAAACCTCGTATTCAGGTAAGAGTTTTAATCAAACATTAGAAAAGTATGACGTTAAAGGTTATATCGTAAAATATTTGCAGAATGATACATGGGCAGTCAATAGCATTAATAATAATGATTTAGGATTTGATTGGATAAACCAATGTAAACAGAGAATTACACAAGATATTCAACCGTATTACCAAGTGCTTCCTATAGCAAGACCAATGACTAGCTATATTCAAGGCCAAAAATACCAAGAGAAAGGAAAAGTAGAAGGGCGATTTAACCGAGCTTTCCCTGTTCAAGGTCTATTGTATGAGCTACCAAGTGATAATAAAGAGGCTAAAACCTTATTTGAAGAATTTGCACGAAATTTTTCACCATTACCGGTAACACTCAATTTGGATAAGATTATATTTCAGCGAATTTTAGTATCAGATCAAGAGGGAAAAAATTGGGTTGAGTATTCAAAATGGTACAAAAATGAGAACAGCTATATAACGAATCGACTTTCTCCATTTCATCGATTAAAAATTCAGGTTGTTTTAGATAAAAGTGTCAAAACGGTATTTCCATATGAGATAGCTTACCAAAGGGTTGATGGGATAAATATCGCGGGACCTAAGTTTAACGTGTTATTTAAACCAATGAAGTACGATGACTTTTCTTATAAAGATGCAAAGTTACAAAAAGCCATTGGTAATCATGATGCAGTTACAGCCATTGAATTTGAGCCATTTTACTACTTTGGAAGTCAGCGCATTTATGGGCTAAAACCTATCGTGAGTAAAGATCGGGTTAACGCTTTATATTTCCTACATTGGTTAGGAATAGAAAAGATTTTGGCTGTAAAAGAGACTGCCTATGAAGAATATGTTTCAACTGGTGGCTTTAAAAATATGCGTTACCAGTTATTACTTAAAAAACCAAAGAGTAAGCACCAACAAGCGTTGATGATGAATAAATCAGCAGATGTGTTCAAATTTGGCGTTCATAGTGAGAACAGTCATACCGTGATACTAGAAAATGAAAAAACAGGCTCAACAAAGACGCTGCCTTTTATCTCGGAAGGACGCTTATTAGAGGTGGAAGAGTTTACCTACTCTACAGAAACTGGAAAAAGACTCCCTATAAATGTTATTGATAAAGTCTTGTATCAAAGTATAGGCGCGGAATATAAAAACACCTGTTATTTAGCAAAACAGAAAAACTCCACACAGACAATAAAGGATTTTTCTTGGGATAAAGCAGATGAGTTAGATACACTACATATTTTACTATGTGGTAAAAGCAATAAAAAAGAGTATGAAACAGCATTAAAAGAGGATTGGAAAAGCGTTGATGTAATGGTGCAATTACAAGCGACAAAGTATGTTCCTGAAGAGGATAAAGTCACAAACCATTACCACCATAAAACAAATATCAATAGTTCATCACTTTATGATAAAAATCCGAGCGCAAACATAAGTATTAAAACCGTTGGTGGGCCAATATATAAATCTACATTGAAGTATGTGGGTGAGATACGCTTTGATGGGATTTGGAAAATATCGATACCAGATAGTACCGTTATAACAAGTAAAGTCAGTGTATTTTTAACGAAATCCATAGAGGAACTTAATAGACGCCGTATATCACTGGATAAGAAAAAGAGTCATGCGATCCATATTGCGTCTTTTAAACTAAAATATGGAACACCTGTGGGCATTCAGGCTTCTGGATTACGACCATTTGGTGACATCATTAAAGGAAATGATAGCTTATTTAATTTACAGGCAGTTAAGTTCAAGCAATTAAATACTGAGAATCATGTATTTTTAAATCAAAAAAGTTCAAGTAATTTTGCAATGCCCACGTTAAATAATACAAAACTGATTGAACCTATTATGCCGTGGATGGAGCCAGGAGCAAAAGGGAAAAATGGAGTCAATGGTGATGTAGCAAGTGAATGGGGAGTGCTATCAGATGATAAACAACGTAAAGAGAGAATTAAAAAGTGGATAAAAAAAGAGCCCTCAGTTATTGAGCTCAAAGCAAAACGGTTTATATAATTATACCAATTCCAGTAATTCTCTAGTCATTATTACTGGTTAAATCACATAATAGCTTCGTTAAAAATTATTTAAGTAGAATAACTACTTATCAGAATATTTGCCTTGCTCTTAAGTGGTTTTCCTGCGTAATAAATAGACCATTTAATTAATGGCAATGGTATTACTAGAATCAATATAAGCATAAGAAAAACTGCTCCCTAAGTTTCAATGTCTGGAACTAGGGAGTGATTGCCTATGAGAATGTCATAATATGATTAATATTTACAACATTTGTTTAAATAACGTGCAATCAATTAGTTAAGTATAAAAAAAGCTTTACCTCAGCGCTCAGTGTGGCATTATCTATCTCGTTCGACGATGTGCGTACATCGTATAATGGCTATTACCTCAGCCTTCCAAGCTGATGATGCGGGTTCGATTCCCGCTGTACGCTCCAATCTCTTTTTATCCTCCTCAAGAGATTGTTCCTGTTTTTACTTATCAATAAATCACATTGACTTCATATTATTCCTTTAATTTTATCTATTAAAAACCGTTTTTAAAGGCATTAACATTTGAGTACTGTCTTTTCATATTTGAAATTGTATAGCTACGGTTACTTAATAAATAATTGATATATAACGAATTATTTATTCTTATAGGTAAGGGTATACCCATAATGGCTTATTATGGGTATAAACGAGGATTTACCACATATCCCATACTTGAGCTTCTACTTTATCTTCAACATCATCAGGTAGGTCGCTAAAGAAATCGATTTGAGTTGCTTGCTCAACTTCATCGACAGTTGTGATAAAGGAGGATAATTCAGAAGAAGATATTTTTCTGTGTGGTAGGATAAACGCAATAGCTTCATTATAGTTAGGGTCAAGAATAACTTTGTAGAAACGTTTTGGTACATAGACACCATTGCCAATATAGGATTCACTTCCATCCCAAATAGGCCCTGATACGACATATAACTCATTATAAGTATTTGCCCATTCTCGTACTTTTTCTTCTAACCCCTTCCAACCACCACGGTTAAATCCTGGTAATTGTGGTGCCATGTTAGACATTAGAAAACTTTGTTGCATAGACTCTTTTGAGATATCCATTGTACCCGAAGGGGCTAAATGCCCTCGATCATAACCTGTTTTTGAATAATCATTGCTGGTTGCTCGGAAACTGGTAGGAAGCTCTTTATCAATACGAAAATTATTGGAACGTTTATAGAACGTATTCACACTTTCCTTAGTTATATGGTAAGCAACCCAATTTGATACTTTGTTTTGGTAATTATAACCTACAGCATAGCCATCCCTACAGAGTATCTGGTCGCTGTTATTTGGTGTGCCTTTTTCAAGATGCTGATGGCATTCTTCAGCATAAATGGCAGGGGATAGTGATAGGCTTAATATAGCAAGTAGTATCGGCTTCATGTTAATCATTCCTTACAATTTAATTGTATTAAAAATGAGATTTTATGAATTTAATTGGTATTTTAATATCAATTAGATATGAAGTTGTGATGCTTAATTTTTTTACTTTTCCATGATGGGATTTAGAGCACTTTATCAACAAGGCTAGTAAATTACTTCGCCTGCATATAGGTTCAGTATAAATTGATTTAATTCAATGCTGTTTGAGTGGATATAGAGCACACCTGTAACCGACAATTGAGGTATTGTCGGAATAAGTAACAGATGTGAATTAGATTAATGGGTATGTTCAGATGAGATATTATGCTTTTTCATCTTATGGTTTAAGGTACTTAGTGGCAAAGCAAGATATTCGGCGACTCGTTTGGTTTGCCAGTTATAGGTATTTAAGCATTCAAGAAGAATGTTTTTTTCATAATTACCTACAATGTGTTTGAGGGAGTTATTGCCATCTAATTCATGTTCAGAAAAAGAATTAATAGTTGGTATATTTAGATTTTCTGTGTGAATGGATTCATTATCTCCAAACTCGATAAATGAGATCGTTTCAAAATCAGAAAGAAAAACAGCTCGTTCTACGATGTTTTTAAGCTCTCTAACGTTACCAGGGTACGAATATTTAAGTAGTTGCTGTCGGACGTGATTATTAAGTAGTGGTGGTTCGATATCTAGGCTTTTGCTGATGTGTTTAATGAAAAACTCAGAAAGAGGAATAATGTCAGCTTCTCTGTCTCTTAATGGCGGTATGGTAATCGGAAACACATTCAAGCGATAAAATAAATCAGCTCTAAATTCATTCTTTTTAATTTTATCCATTAAATTTGCGTGTGTGGCAGCTAATACTCTTACATCAACGACTACTTCTTTATTTGCACCAACAGGTCTAAATTTACGTTCTTGCAATACACGTAATAGTTTTGCTTGTAATAATAGGGGCATATCACCAATTTCATCTAGAAATAATGTGCCCCCATTGGCTGCTTCAAACAAACCTATTTTATCTTTATCCGCACCTGTAAATGATCCTTTTTTATGACCAAAAAGTTCAGATTCTAATAGCTGCTCTGGAATTGCGGCACAGTTTTGTACAATTAATGGCTGTGTTGCTCGGTCAGAGTTTTCATGTATGTATTTAGCAATAACTTCCTTACCAACGCCAGTTTCTCCTCGAATAAGTACATCAACAGGTAAAGCTAGCACTTTGTTTAACCGATTTAATGTGTTTAGCATTATTTCACTTTCAGCAATAGGGCCATTATATTGGCTTTGATTACGTCGTTTAAGTTGTTTATTTTCTCGTACAAGGCTAGCGTTATCCTTTGATAACTCTTTAACCATATAACCGTAGGTTTCAAGCCATACTGCTTGGCGAATGTTGGTTGCTGCCATTTGACAAAAACCAGTTAAGCTTGTTTCATCATCAATAATATTTAAGTTGAATAAAACCAATAATCCTACTGCTTTTTGTTCGTTATCAATTAATGGCCAAGCTAATAGGTTTTGACTTTTTCTATTTAATATGGATTCTGATTGATAAATATCATCACAATAATAGCCATTATATTGGTAGAGATCATTAATCAATATGACTTCACCATTATGGATCGCATAGTTGAAAGGATCGGTTTCATTTGTTGAATCTAATGTTAAAGGCAACCAAGGATGTTCCGCCAATATACGTTCATTATGGTGTACGACATTTGGCAGGAGAGCTTGTCCTGTTTGGTCTAAAACATAAACAATGCCGTGGTCAGCAAAAGTAAGCTGACGTGCTGCTGCCAAAATAGCATCAAGAGTTAGTGCTAATTGACTGCGATCAGCCAGAGATTGGCTGATCGCAAGTAGGGCATTATTTAGGTTGTCTGGCTTAGCTAAAGACATAACCTAAAGTTCCTTGCTCATCAATAGAAATGACAATATTTGAATGTGCTTCATCTCTGTCATGAGTAAGAAGTTGAGTTGAAAGTTGAGGTAGCAATTGGCGATTGATGACAGCATCAATATTACGGGCACCAGTTTCAGATAAGCGACAATTTGAAAGGATAAATGAAACTAACTTTTTATCATAACTTAACGTTAACTTATGGTGTTTCTTTAAACGTTTAGATACGTTATTTAGTTTGTGGACGATGATATCTGTCATTGCTTCATCATTTAATGGTAAGAAAGGCAATACATTCATGCGTGCTAGTAGGGCTGGTTTGAAGTGAGTATTTAGCGTTGGTCGAATTGCTTCTGCAACAATATGAGCATCAATATGTTTTGATTGCTGCACGAGAGATTCAATTTCATGTGTCGCTAAATTACTTGTCATAATGATCAGGGTGTTTTTAAAGTCGATGGTACGGCCTTCGCCATCATTTAATGTACCTTTATCAAAGACTTGGTAGAATAAATTTAGTACTTCAGGGTCGGCTTTTTCAACTTCATCTAATAAAACGACTGAATAAGGGCGTTGACGTACTGCTTCAGTTAACATACCACCTTCACCATAACCGACATAACCAGGGGGTGATCCAATAAGGCGAGATACAGTATGTTTCTCTTGGAATTCAGACATATTGATGGTGGTCATGAAACGTTCACCACCAAACATTTGATCGGCAATGGCACGAGCTGTTTCTGTTTTACCTACACCACTTGGTCCAACTAATAAGAACACACCTGTTGGAGCATCTGGGTTGACTAACCCTACTTTAGCTGTTTGTAACCCTTCAGTTAAAGCCTTAATTGCAAAAGATTGACCTTTAATGTTTTCTGTTAAGGCTGATTCGAGATTTAGCGTTGTTTGAGATTCATCTTGCAGCATTTTTCCCATTGGAATACCAGTCCAATCTGAAATGACTTGGCTGATTTCATCTGGACCAACTTCAAAATGAACAAGAGGATGCTTACCACGAATATTGTCTAACTGTTCATTACAAGAGTGAATTGCTTGGCGAGTCTCTTCTTCAGAAAAATCATAACACCTTGGTTTATTTTCTTCGTTATCGATATCATTTGTTGAATCTACATTGTTTTCTAATGTTAGGCTGTGAAGGTGAGTGCGTAGTTCAATCATTTCATAGATCGAAGCTTGTTCTTTTTTCCATTGATTTTGAAGTACAGCCTGTTCTTGAAGTGCTTCTTCCATTCTCTTTCTTAATTCAGGAATGACAGCTAAAGAATATTTATCACCTGTTTGTTGTAATTTATCACGCTCTAGTGCTTCTAATTCACGCTCTAATGCTGCTATTTCTTGTTGTAAAGTTTCAATAGGTGCTGGGATGGCATTTAAACTGATGTTGACACGCGCACAAGCAGTATCTAATACATCAATGGCTTTATCTGGTAATTGTCGACCAGAAATGTAGCGATCAGATAATGTTGCAGCCGCAGTAATTGCATCATCACGGACATATACATTATGTGAGCTTTCATAGGCAGGACGTAAGCCTCGAATGATTAATGCAGCTTGTTCTATGGATGGTTCATCAAGTTTAACTAACTGGAATCGTCGTGCTAGTGCTGGATCTTTTTCAAAATATTTTTTGTATTCAGACCATGTTGTTGCAGCAATAGTTTTTACCTCTCCACGAGCAAGAGCTGGCTTTAATAGGTTTGCAGCATCACTACCACCGGCTTGGTTACCACCACCAACTAAGGTATGCGCCTCATCGATAAAAAGGATAATTGGAGTTGGGGAGTTTTTCACTTCGTCAAGTACCGCGTTTAAGCGCTTTTCAAATTCGCCTTTGACACTTGCTCCTGCTTGTAATAGCCCCATGTCTAAGCCATACAATTCAACACCTTTTAGGCAATCTGGCACTTCGCCTTGTACTATTTTAAGTGCAAGTCCTTCGACGACAGCTGTTTTACCTACACCAGGTTCACCGACAGCAATTGGATTATTTTTACGACGACGGGCTAAAATATCAATGATCTGACGGATTTCTTGATCACGACAAAAAACAGGATCAATTTCACCTTTACGTGCTTTACCCGTAAAATCAGTCGTGAATTTATTTAATGCTGAGCCATCTTCTCGCACATGAGTTTGTTCAGATGTCGCAATTTGAGATTCAATAGAACGAGAAGTTAATTCAGTAAAGTTTCGCTTTAGAGTGTCAGGATTAATAGTTTCTAATAATGAAGAGTATCCGTGTTGACCATATCGAAGTGGATTACTTATTAAAGTAAGCAATAAGGCACCTGAACGAATTCTATTTTCTGAGAGATCCAGTGAAGAGACTAACCAAGCTTCTTGTAACCATTCAATTAACATGGAAGAGAAAACAGGCTTTCCGCCGTGATTTTGATGATTGCTCTCTAGACTTGACTTAATAGCTTGTCGCAAGAGGTTTTCAGAACAATCAAAGTGAGCAAGTAATTGGTCAATATCATTATTAGGACGTTCTAATAAACTTAATAAAAAATGTTCGATCTGAACTTCTGCTGATCGTTCAGAAACGGCAAGAGAAGCGGCATCTTCTAAAGCTGTTTTAGTTAAAGGATGTAAGCGCTGTATTAAAGAGGAGAGATTTATATTTATCATAATATCGTTTCTATTGTTAGCCAATGTGAATAATTAGTCTGAGTATACTAAATATAAAAAATATTTTTTTTTAGAAAGTAATTATATCGCTATGTTTTAGATGAAATATCGTTATTTAATTTTATTAGCAATGTCTTTGATTAATATTTTCAGTTATTTTGATTTTTATTGTAGGCATAATAACTAAACTGCATGTCATTATGACCTTTTTGCTATTTGAGTATTATATTAACTAGTATTATTTATATTTGTCGATAAAATGATTTTTTCATCCAATATATTGGATGATTAAACAATAAATTGTTTCAATAAATTAAAATAAAACGGTATGGAATGGTTAAGTTATTGTTTTTATGGTTGAAATAATATTGGCACAGTGGTTGCTATATCAATTTTAATCGTAGTTATAAACGATTCAATAAATGTAAGTAACTTTAAATATAAATAATGAAAGGATAATAAGATGCCAACTCCAGCATATATGTCAATTACGGGTGAAACACAAGGCGCTATTACTAAAGATGCATACTCTGCAGATTCTGTGGGTAATACATGGCAGGAAGCTCACCTTGATCAATTTGTGGTTCAAGAAATAGAGCATTCTATCACTGTACCTCGTGATCCTCAGAGTGGTCAACCTACAGGTCAGCGTGTACATTGCCCTATTATTATTACAAAACAAAAAGATCGTAGCTCTCCACTTATTTTTAATGCTCTAGTATCAGGGGAAAAGCTACCTGAATGTAAAATTGATTTCTATAGAACTTCAATTACAGGTAAGCAAGAGCATTATTATACAATTAAACTAATTGATGCATTATTGGTTGATGTACAAACTCGCATGGCCCATTGCCAAGATGTTGCAACGTCTGATCGTGTAATGGAAGAAGTGCTTAAATTGACTTACCGAGCAATTGAAGTAACTCATGAGATTTGTGGTACTGCTGGTAATGATGACTGGCGTGCTCCACGCGAAGCCTAATGGTTTTGTGTTAGATATAAAGGGTCACTTTGTGGTAATGCCGATCATTTAAGGTAAATATGATCGGTTGACCGATCCTTTTTAGATGTCAAAATCCAAGTGTATTTTATGCACTTGGATTTTTTTATGGATGTTTCTCAAGCTCTAAACATAATCAAT
>Ga0316197_10002582_pt1 | contig 12926 bp, 11 predicted proteins | sample OudBiesiAoxic_MG_FD_204939 | JGI IMG/M metagenome (GOLD analysis project Ga0316197, IMG submission 204939) | Coastal sediment microbial communities from Oude Bieten Haven, Netherlands - site A oxic | ecosystem: Environmental > Aquatic > Marine > Coastal > Sediment | place: Netherlands...
TGCACAAAACGTTTGGCGCGCCCAAGGCGGGTGGTGGTCCGGCTGTAGGTGCCTATGGTTGTACCGACGAACTCGCCCCTTACCTGCCCTGCCCGGTCGTGGTGAAGGATGGGGATCGCTATATCCTTGACGAGGACCGCCCAAAATCCGCAGGCAAGGTGCGCGAATTCTGGGGCAATGTGCCACAGGTCCTGAAGGCCTATGCGTGGTCGCGCGCCATGGGGACTGATGGCATCCAGCTTGCATCGGATATCTCGGTTGTCGCGAATAATTACATGGACGAGAAACTGGGCGAAATTCCGGGTCTCAAGATATCAAACCCGTTTATCGACACCCACCGCATGGAAATGACGCGCTGGTCGCTTGGCCCGCTGACCGAAGAGACGGGCGTGACCACTGTCGATTTTGCCAACCGCATGGCCGACTATGGCATTGACCCCTACTGGATGAGCCACGAGCCGTGGATCGTCGCCGAGCCGTTCACGCCTGAGGCGGGCGAGTTGTGGTCCAAGGAAGATATCGACACTTGGATCGGGGTGATCGCGCAGATCGCGGAAGAGGCGCGCACGGACCCGGAGATGGTCAAAACGGCCCCCCATAACCAAGCCATCGCGCAGGTCAAAGTGGACGCATTCGAGGACCCCGCCAAATGGGCGATGACGTGGCGCGCCTACCAGCGCAAAATATTGGGTGAGACCAAGGCCAAAGGTGTGGCCTGAGCAATGGGCGTAGTGTCGTCAGTCTGCCAATACGGAAATTCCGTTGAGGTCGATGGCGGGGGCATGTCCCATCACCAGATCGGCGATCACGCGTGCAGTCATAGGACCGGCCGTGAAGCCAACCCATGGAAACAGCGCGAGGTAGAAACCGGGAATGCCGGGCGCCTCGCCAATTATGGGACGCCAGTCGGGCGTTCCGTTCACCCACGCCGTCCAGCTTCGGATCGTGCGGGCCTGCGCGAGACGCGGCACCACGCCCGCCGCCATCGCCATGTTGCCAGCAAAGTTGATCGGGTTGGTTACAAGGCCACCGTGTCTGCGCACATCTGCAGACCAGCCCCCGCCAATGATGCAGCCTCCGTTCGCGGCCTGTTTCAGCGACAGCTTTCCAGCTGCCGAATAGATGAGGTGCGAGATCAATGGTGCAACCGGCTCGGTCACGGTGACCTGCAAGGGAAAGCCACCGAGATCGATTTGCATCCCGAGCATCGCAGCAACCTCTGCGGCCTTCGCGCCGGCCGTGTTCACAACATTGGCAGTCTGAAACATGCTCTTTGGGGTCGTCACAACAAAGGCCCCGGCCCGGCCCGCAAGCCCGGTCACGGGTGTGTCGCTGTGCAGCGTCACACCAGCGGCCTTAGCCGCGCGTGCAATCGCTGGCGTGGCGCGCAGCGGGTTGGCCTTGCCCTCTCCGACGCAAAAGCCGCCGCCGATCGCCTTGTCGGAGAGATAGGGCGCAATCGCCAGCAATGCGTCCCGATCCAAGACTTGCGTCTCGATGCCCACGCTTGCCTCAATCCGGGCCTTCGCCTTGATCAGCCGCATTTGGGCCGGGTCGCGGGCAACGACGATGCCACCGCCCAGCTTGACGTCAAGATCTTCGCCCAGTTCAGCGCCAAGGTCTTGCCACATCGCAATCGATGCCTCCAGAAATCGAAGCGTCGGAGCGTATGCGCGCGCCCACTCCTCACCGTATTTGGCGAATTCGGGATACTGAATCTGCAAGTGCAGCGACCCGGCATTCGCACCCGACGCCTGCGCGCCCAAGTCGCCAGCCTCCAGCACCACCACACGCGCACCTTCGCGGGCCAGATGCCACGCTGTCATGAGGCCAACGATACCACCCCCGATTACCACAACATCCACGCGGGTCATGCCGCGCCTCTCTTGAAAAGGACCACAGGATGAGACCCACCTATTCCGGCAGCCATACCGTTACCGTCACGCCGTTCACGCCGGGCGGTACAGAAATCGACTACGAAGCCTGGGAAGGGTTCCTTGACTGGCAGGTCAGCTGTGGCGTGCCAGGTGTCATCATCCTTGGAACCACGGGCGAATTCCTGACCATCAGCGATGCCGAACGCAGCGCCTTCGTCAAACACACCGTCAACTACGTCAACGGACGAATGGTTGTCTGGGTCGGGACCATGAACGCCTACACGCCTAACGCGGTGCGTTACTCCAAGGAAGCCGAGGACCTTGGCGCCGACGGGCTCATGATCATTCCGCCCTACTATTACACCCCGACCGATGACGAGATTTTTGAGTACTACCGCGCGATTTGCGACGCCCAGAACTTGCAGATCATGCTGTACAACAACCCCTTCACGTCGAACGTGGATATGTCGGCCAAACTGGTGGGCCGTCTTGCCAAGAGCTTTGAGCAAATTCGCTACATCAAGGAAGCCTCGCAACGCACTGAACGCATTCATGATATTTTGATGGAAAGCGAAGGCCACATGATACCATGGGCCGGACAACGCATTCTTGAGAGCTATAAGATGGGCGCAAAAGGATACGTGAACCCCTATGGCAACTACATTCCGCGCGCCTCGGTCAAGTTTGTTGAATGGGCCGAAAAGGAACGTTGGGACGATGTTTGGGCGGTTCAGTCTGTGATCACCAAATTCGATGCCATCATCACGGACGGGCACCCACTTTATGGGCACCAATGCTATTCCAAAGCGCTGGCGGCAGCTGCGGGGCACCCCGTCGGAGATGTGCGCGCGCCCATCACCACGTTTGAAAGCCTCGGTGCGGAAGGGCGCGACCGTGTGGCCAAGATGGTGCCTTTGATGCAAGAGCTGGACGCCATCGTCGATGAGATTGAGGCGCGGGCGTTGGCGGCCGAATAGGCTCATCTGATCCAACTCATCGGATATAGGCCGCACCATTAAGATCAATCGTGGCACCTGTCAGGTGCCGCGCCCGACCCTCGGCCAGAAACACAGCCATTTCCGCGATGTCCGAGGGGGGCACCCATTCTCCCATCGGCAGGGTTGCAGTCACCGCTGCCTCTCCGCCGGTTTTGGCGGCACTGTCGACGGACATCTGCGTGCGTACCACACCCGGCGCGATGACATAGGCCAGAATGCCCTTGGCCGCGTAGTTCCGCGCCACGGTCTTGGTCGCTGCCGCAATGGCTGCCTTGGACGCGGCATAAGAGATAGCGCCGGGGTTGGATGTGCCGCGCGTCGTTACCCAACTGCCAATGGCGATCACTGAACCGCCCACGTCTGCGTCTAACCAACCGCGCACCGCATGACGCAGCAATCGCGCGGGGGCATGCACGTTAACGGCCATGGAGTGTGACCACGCCTCATCCCATGCCTGAATCGAGTCTTCGATTCCTCCGGCTTGCCGCATGATGCCAGCGTTGTTGACGAGGACATCAATCCGACCCTCGGCGGCCTCGACCGCTTGTTTCCAGAACGCATCCACCGCGTCCATATCCGCAAAATCAGCTTGCAAAAGCGTCACCTGTCCAGATTTGGCCGAGGCAGTCACCGCCTCAACGCCTGCACGGTCACCGCCATAGTGGGCTATGACGGTCGCGCCTGCCTCAATCATCGCAGTAGCAGTCGCCGCACCAATTCCCTTTGACGCGCCCGTTACGATAACGGTTTTTCCCGAAAGTGGTCCCATGGTCTATTTCCTCGTCACAAACGGCGTCGTGCGCAGTTTCGGATTGCATCGCGCATAGGGAGCGGGAAGTGCGATTTCTTCGTCCAGAGCAACTGCAGCTTTCCAAGCCCACCGGGGGTCCCATAACATGCCGCGGGCCAGCGCGACCATGTCCGCCTGCCCGGTGCGCAGGATCGTTTCAGCCTGAATTGGGTCGGTGATTTGGCCGACCGACATTGTCGCCATCCCGGCCTCTGCACGGATGCGGTCAGAAAAATCGACCTGATATCCCGGTCCTGCCGTGATCTGTTGCGCCTGATCCAAACCGCCGGACGTAACATCCACCATGTCGCAGCCCATGTTCTTCAGGGCACGACAAAACGCGATCGACTGATCGATCTCCCATCCACCTTCAATCCAGTCGGTGGCGGACAGGCGCACCATGACAGGCTTTTCTTTCGGAAAAGCGTCGCGTACCGCATTGAAAACCTCAAGCGGGTAGCGCATGCGGCCCTCAGGGCTACCGCCATATGCGTCGTCACGGGTATTGGTGATTGGTGATAGAAATTGATGCAGCAGGTATCCGTGGGCAATATGCAATTGAATAATGTCGAAACCGGCGCGATCCGCGCGGTGCGTGGCCTGAACGAAGGCCTGCTTGATACGCTCGAGGTCCGGGACATTCATGGGATCAGGTGCAGGCCATCCCGGAAGGTATGGTACCGCTGATGGCGCCGGGGGATGCCACGCCCCCTCCCCCTCAATCATGCCACCACCAAGCCATGGCTCTATCGTGCTGCCCTTGCGACCAGCATGTCCAAGCTGAATGCCAATTGCGGCGTCGCCCACGGACTTCATGAACGACACAATGCGCGCGAACCCTGCTTCGGTTGCGTCATCGTAAAGGCCGGTGCAGCCCAGAGTAATCCGCCCTTCAGGTTCAACTCCCGTAGCCTCGGTAAAGATCAAACCGGGACCGGACAACGCGAATTGCCCAAGATGCACCATGTGCCAATCCCCCGGAACCCCGTCGGTGGCCGAATACTGGCACATAGGTGCAACGGTGATCCTGTTGGGGATCGTCAGGCCGCGCAGCGTGATTGGCGAAAAGAGCGTACTGGCCATCTGGCCTCCTTGATTTCGGATTGCCCCACGAATTCGTGCGGTATAGAAACATTTGTGCGTAGATTGAACATATCGACGCAGCCTGACAAGTGGAAAGGGACCCCATCCAAATGACCAAGCTTGAAGTCGCAGCCAGCACGTTTCCGTTTCTTTACTCTCACGATGGTCTGGGGGCGATGAAACATCTGCAGACCCTTGGCTATGACATGTTCGAGCTCATGATCTTTCCACCGCATTGTTGGCCGCGTGAATTGTCGCCCGAGAAACGTAAGGGATACAAGGCTTGGCTAGATGGCGAGGGCCTGCGCATCTCATCTTTCTGTTATCCACTTTTGGACAACAACCCCAACGGTGTCGACAAGCTGATGCGGGAGTACACGCTGGACCGCTATCGTGAAGCCATCGACTTTGCTGCTGAATTGTCCTGCCCTTACGTGGTCGCCATCCCGGGGCCGGTTAACAGCCTGATCAACCCGCCGCACCAATGGATGCTGGATTGGTTTGTCGAAGGTATGAAAGCGCTGGTCGACCATGCCAAGGGCACCGGCGTTGAGCTTTTGTTGGAGAACGTGCCGTTCACCTACCTGCCCACCGCACAAGATATGGTGAACACAGCCAATCTGATCGGTCCTGAGATCGGCATCAATTTCGACGTCTGTAACAGCGCCTTCATCAAGGAAGACCCTGCCGCCGCGATCCGAATGATGGGGGATAAGCTCAAGAACGTGCATATATCGGACAGTGGCTACGAAGAATTCGTGCATGCCCGCCTTGGCACGGGCATTGTCGAACCTGCCCCTGCCTTCGAGGCGCTCACTGACATCGGCTATACGGGTGCGACAGTTCTTGAAATCATCACGGACGCGCTCCAGCCCGGTGCGGATCCTGATGGTGATATCAAGGCCAGCCACCAGATTTTGGCGGACGCAGGCTGGAACCCATTGCCTTAAGCAAGTCCCGCTTCAACCGGAAGAACCGCACCGGTCATACCGCCTGATGCGTCAGATGCGAGAAAATGCGCAGCGTTGGCCACATCCTCTGGCGTGGCCATGCGCCCCAATGCGGTTTCTGCAGTCATCGCCTGAACCACATCGTCCGGGTGTGGTCCTCCGGCGTTAAAGCGGTCTGCTATCCGGCCCAACAACGCTCCTGTCGCGATCGGACCAGGCGCAAGCGCGTTAACGCGGATGCCGCTTGGCCCAAGGTCGAGTGCGGCGGCACGGGTGATCCCAATGGCCGCATGTTTCGAGGCCGTATACAGAACCTGCTGCGCATGTGCGCGAAAGCCGTTGATCGACGCCATGACGACGATTGATGCACAGCCCGATTGCGCCATCACCGGCGCGAAGGCCCCGATACTTGCCGCGACACCCCACGTGTTGATCGCCATGACACTTTGCCATTCCAAGCCATCAATGTCGCGCAGACCACGCCATGGCGGCACAACGCCTGCATTGGCGACGAGGATATCGACCCCGCCAAGGCCATTTGCAAATTTCATCAGTTGGGTCTTGGCCTCGGGCACACCCAGATTGCAGGCAAAGAAACCCATTCGTTCCGGTGCGTGTTCACGGGCCGCTTCCAGATCGACAACCGTGACCTTGGCCCCAGCGTTGGCCAGTCTCTGAGCAATCGCGCGACCCAAACCCGACGCGCCTCCTGTCACGACTGCATTTCGGTCAGCAAGGTCTTGTGAGAAAGCCATGGTCTGTGTTCCTTCTTGCGGGGCGCTCCGTCTGGCGTATATTCGTACTTTTGTTCGCCATGCGCACCATGGCAAGAGAAAGGTTCAGTTTGGGCAGCGAGACACATAGCCGGGTCGTCATCTTGGGCGCGGGTTTCATCGGCATCTCCTTTGCGGCAGTATATGCGGACAACGGTTGGCAAGTGACGTTGGTCGAACCCGATCCACACCGCCAACGCGCCGCCAAAGATGGCCTGACACACCAGCAAGATGGGATAGCATTGGCGGGCCTCGACAAGAGGCGTGGCGGGACCATTGAGATCACTGGCTCCGATGAAACGGCCTTGAAACAAGCCGCTCTCGTCATCGAATGCGGCCCAGAAAACCTCGAAATCAAACAAAACATCTTTGCCCTATTATTGTCAGCGACTGGGCCTGAGACAGTGCTCGTCACGGCCTCATCTGCCATTCCCATGTCGCGCATCGTGTCGGACGCCGACCAGCAAGGTCGATGTCTGGTCGCCCATCCGGTCAACCCGCCCGCAGTGCTGCGCCTGGTCGAACTTTGCCCAGCACCCGGAACATCGCCTGCCGCAGTTGATCGCGCCGCGACGCTATTCACCGAAGCCGGATTCGAGCCGGTCATCCTTGCCCGCGAAATCGAAGGATTCTTATTGAATCGTCTTCAGGGCGCTGTGCTGCGCGAAGCTTACCGGCTGGTCGATGATGGCATCGCAGAGCCGAATGACATCGACAGGGTTATGCGCCTTGGCCTTGGACCCAGATGGGCCTTGTCGGGGCCATTCGAGACGGCGGAGCTTAATACACCCGACGGAATCCCCGCCCATGCCGCCCGGATGGGCCCGGCCTACAGACGAATGGGCGAGCAGCGCGGCGAAACGGTTGACTGGTCAGCCCCTTTAATTGCGCGAGTCGCGGAGGCCCGAGAAGCAGCGCGCGGCAAACAATCCATTCCAGATCGCGCCGCGTGGCGCTCCGGTGCGGTTGCCAAGCTGGTCGGATTTCGCGACCGGTTGTTGCGAGGCGATGTATGAGCCAAGACAGCTTCTTTTTTGACGGCCACCCCATCGGCTTTCGCAAAGGCCAGTCCGTGGCCGCAGCTTTGAGCGAGGCGGGGATACGTTCGCTGCGCCAAACGGCCAAAGAGGCCAGCCGTGGGATATTTTGCGGTATGGGTGTCTGTCAGGATTGCTTGGTCACGATTGATGGCGTGCCGAACCAGCGCGCATGTATGACGCCATCGACGATGGGCTTGAGCGTAGAGCCCCAAGTCGCGTTCCCCGTTCTGGAGGACATGCCCTCTGCGCCAAAGCCCAAGCCCGCCCGCATTCTGGAACCCGATGTCGCGATCATCGGCGGAGGCGCGGGCGGTCTGTCTGCCGCGATCGCGGCCCGCAACGCGGGGGCCAGTGTCGTCGTGTTGGACGAACGCAAGGTTGCAGGTGGGCAATATTACAAACAATCTGCCAGCCAGCCACCACTTGATGCCCAACAGCGCGAAGGTGCGACGCTCCTCAAGCGGGCGCAAGAAAGCGGCGCGGAAATACTCGGTTCTGTCGAAATCTGGGGGGCCTTCGATGGCCCGCTCTTTATGGCTGATGGCGCGGGTGCTGCACTGATCATCCGACCCAGGACAGCGATCATCGCGACCGGTGCCTATGAGCGGCCGTGCATGGTGCCCGGATGGACGTTGCCGGGGGTGATGACAACCGGCGCTGCACAAACCTTGTGGCGCAGCTACCGCACTCTGCCGGGCAAGCGCATCGCGGTGTGCGGATCAGGCCCACTGAATGTGCAGGTTGCTCTGGAACTGGCTGAAGGAGGATCTGACGTGGCGCTGGTCGCAGAGGGCGCATCGGCCCCTTGGCAGCATCCGTGGCACGCGCTTTCTGCGCTCACCGCCGATCCGGCTCTGGTGCTCAAGGGCTTGGGGATGATGCGAGATTTGAAGCGACGCGGCATTGCGCTGCGTAACCAAACCACGCTGAAAAATATTGACGCCGAGGGCGAACGCCTACGTGCGACGTTCAAAACGGCATCCGGCACAGAGTTCTCCGAAACCGTTGATGTCGTTTGCATGAACGATGGGTTTGAACCACAGAACGAAATTCTGCGGCTCCTTGGTGCGCAGATGAAGTATGATGCGGCCTTTGGTCACCTCAGGTGCGAGAGGGACGCAAGGATGGAAAGCAGCGTGCAACATATCTTCGCAGTTGGAGACTGCGCGGGACTTGGGGGGGCTCCGGCGGCGCGGGTTGAAGGCGCTATCGCGGGGCGCGTTGCAGCAGCCCGGGCAGGCTTTGGCGACGGTTATGATCTGTTCTCTCAACAGCGCAGTCTTGCCCGGCACCGCCGCTTTCAGGCCAACCTTTGGAGGATGCATGATGTCAGTCCCAAGAGCCCAGACAAAGAGTCGCGCGAAACCATCGTTTGCCGCTGCGAAGAGATCACTTTGGGCGACATTCTGGATGGCCTTGAAACCAAGCCGGGGCACGTAGGCACCCTAAAACGCGCCACACGTGTCGGGATGGGACGCTGTCAGGGACGCTATTGCGGACCGGTCGCGACACGTCTGGTGGCGCAAGCCACAGGTAATCCAGTGGATGATTATAGCAATTTCGCACCGCGTGTCCCGATCAAGCCGGTTTCCATTGCGTCGATCCTTGCAGCGCAGGAGGCGCTCAATGATCCCGACTGACATCCTTGTCATTGGGGGCGGCATCGTCGGTCAGGTGACTGCCATCGAGCTGGCGCAGGCAGGTGCGCGCATCACGGTCGTTGATGCAGGCATCAACGCAGGCTCAACCGCAAATGCAGGCAGCTTGCACGTGCAGATGCAGAGCCGCTTCATGCGGCTTTATCCCGATCAGGTTCCGAATATTGAAGCCTCTTTGCCGCTTTATTGCGAGGCTGCCGAGGAATGGGTGCGCCTTGATGCGGCATATGGGTCGTTCGAGTTGGTCCGAAAAGGCGGTCTGATGCTGGCGGAGGACGACACGCAACTCGCCTTTCTGGAGAAAAAAGCAACCCTTGAGGCTAAGAAAGGCGTGTCGGCCGAAATGCTCGACAGGTCTGCGCTGGGACGCATCGCACCGTGGCTGGGGCCACAGATCATCGGGGCCGAGTTGTGCCGGAACGAAGGCAAGGTCAATCCCTTGACGGCCAACCTGCGCCTGCGCGCCGTCGCAGATGCGCTTGGCGTACGGTTTGAACAAGACCACATCCGCAGCCTATCTGTCGGCCACCGCGTTGAGGCCGTCGGGCAACGCGATACCTATCAGGCTGACCGTGTTGTTGTTGCGGCGGCATGGGGTGCAGGCGCGCTGGTACAGGGTCTTGGCGTTATGATCCCGTCCGTCGCGGAACCATTGCACATGAACATCACCGAGGCCTGTTCGGCGCGGATCGAGCAGCTTGTCCAGCATGCCGAACGCTCCATCACCCTCAAGCAGTTCAATTCCGGCCAGATCGTGATCGGTGGCGGGTGGTCGGCCCGCGACCGGGGGGCCCACTTCGTCCCTGCGGTCGAACCGCTCTCGCTTTTGGGAAATGTCTCGCTTGCCGCCCGGCTTGTGCCAACACTCGGTCATGTGCGCATCATCAGGACATGGGCGGGCATGAACACAACGATGGACGGGGCGTCGGTGATCGGCTCCCTGCCCGCCTGCGACAGGGTGGTGATGGCCGTTCCCGGAGACGCGGGCTACACTCTGGGGCCACTGGTCGCCAAACTGGCAGCGTCCTGCATTTTGGGCCAGCCGGACCACAGCATGATTGACCGCTACAGCCCTGCCAGATTCTCGGCCTGACGCTTAGCCAATCAACGCTCTCGAAATATTGGACACGGTCGCTTGAAGCTTCGGCAAGACCTCTGCAACCATTTCCTGCGGTGTCATGCGCAGGGTCGGCACGCCCACATTGATTGCCCCAACAAGAGCACCTGAATTTGCCCTAACCGGTGCAGCGATAGACATCAGACCGATTTCGAGCTCCTGATCTACCATTGACCAGCCTTGATCGCGCACCTGTTCCAGCACCTTTTCGAATTCTGCCCGGTCAACCACCGATTTCTCTGTCAGCTTGGTCAGTTCAATGTCGCGCAGCATTGCAGGCCAGTTTTCCTTGGGCTGGGCCGCAAGAAGCACGCGCCCGTTCGCGGTACAATGGGCCGGGAAGCGGGAACCAACCGAAATCCCGACACTGATCACACGGTGGTATTGCGCGCCCGACACGTAAACCACATCGAAGTTGTCCAATACGGCGGCAGAAACGCTTTCGCGGACATCTTCGGACAGGTGGTCGATGAACGGTTTTGCGACCTCCCAGACGCCTTTCGATGACAGGACCGAATGCCCCAGTTCTAGAACCAGCGGCGTCAGGTCAAAAAGTTTGCCATCCGCAACCGCATAACCTTCATGCACGAGGGTCAATAAGATGCGGCGCGCCCCTGCGCGGGTGTGGCCAGTCTCTGCCGCAACCTGACTGAGTGTCATCTTTCGCCCGGTGCGGTTGAACGCACGCAGCACTTCAAGCCCACGTCCGAGCGAGCTGACATAGTCGCGCGGGTTCATTCCGCTCGCGTCGGCGTCATCAATGCGGTCAGGCTCGGCGGTCATGAGACCCGCTGGCGCGATAGGTTTCTCCGGCGTGCTTTTGGTCAAGGTCTGATCCTGCAATAGTGATGATTTCATCGATACCCGTCTGGATGCACAGGCGAATACCGCAAGGTACAGCGAACGCGAAAGCTAATACGCGCATAAAACGAGTATTGCAAAAGCTCGGTGCGGAAAAAAGCTCCTTGCGCGACTCAACAGTTCGGGTGTTATAGTGAACAAACGTGCGCTATGCGAACATTAACGTTCAGGGGAGATGCATAAATGAAGAATTCATCAACGATCAGCAAAGGGATTTCGCGTCGTGGCGCGCTCCAAAGCCTTGCTGCCGCCACAGCCGTAGCTGCAATGCCAATGCGTGCCTCCGCACAGGATGCAACACTGCGCTGGTGGTCACCGCAAGGCGCACCCGCGCAGGTCGACGCATATATGGCCCAGATCGCCGCTTTCGAATCTGCAAATCCTGGCACTAAAGTCGTATTCGAAACGACATCCGACGAAGGCTATGCACCACAGCTTGCCGCTGCGTTCTCTTCTGGTGAGGTGCCCGATATTGTCACCCACCTGCCATCTTTCGCGATCCAGTCTTACTATGCCAACGGCCTCGTAGAACCCTTCAACGATGTGATCGAGGCCATAGGGGCCGACGATTACTATCCCGGCGCGAACGACGTTTTCAAAGCCGCTGACGGCAACTATGTGGGCACTGGCATCGGCAATTCTGCCGCCAATATGCTTTGGCTGCGCAAGGATTTGATGGAAGAAGCTGGCATTTCTGACGCCCCCAAAACGTGGGACGAATTGCGCAGCGCCTGTCAGGCCATGCAAAAGAACGGCATCTATGGTGCACCCCTGCCCTATGGGCGGAATTCGATGACCACGCTCATTTTTGTTGGGGTAATCCATCAAGCTGGCGGCCAGATTTTTGATACAGACCTGAATGTCGCGCTGGACAGCCAAGCGACCCGCGACGCGCTGGAGTTCTATACGTCAATGCGCGAATTGTGCCCCCCCGGGGCCACAAATTACAGCTGGGGTGAGGCGATCACAGCGTTCGTCTCTGGGGCCACGGCAACCGGCATTTACACGGGGCGCGTACTTGGCAACGTCAACGCACAAAACCCACCGATAGCAGAAAGTGTTACCTGCGTAACCTACCCCACAAAGTCTGCTGACATTCCGGCCTGGACCTTTAATGACTTCCCCAGTGTCTTTATTCCAAAGCAGTCAAAAAACATCGATGCAGCCAAGGCATTTGCGGCGTCTTTGTTCAACCCGGATGGATATATCCAGCAGTTGCACGCCGCACCGGGTCACGTGCTGCCGGTGCTCAAATCCATCAACGAAAACCCTGCCTATCAGTCCAACGAGATCATCCAGAAATACCCGGCAGAGGTTGAACTGATGTCTCAGGCCGCCGCTGGCGGGTTCAATCTCGGGTACGAAAGTGCCAACCACCCGTCCAACGAAAAAGCCGGGGAGGTTGTCGGTTCTGGTGCGATCGCGGATATGGTTCAGCGCGTGGTGCTGAATGGTGAGAATGCGGATCAGGTGATCGGCGAAACCACTGCCGCCATCGAAGCCATCATGAACGGTTAACGCTGTGACGGGTTGGGCCGCCTACTGACTGTCGGCCCAATCCCCAGCAATACATAATGGCAAAGCAACAACAGACAGTTCTGGAGCGCCAGTATTCTAGGCTCGGCCTTCTTCTGATCGCGCCCACGGTTTTGGTGTTTTGCGCGGTCATTGTCTATCCGTTGGTATCCGCCATCTATTTGTCACTGTTCAAGATCTTCACGCCCACACTTGAAGGCACATGGGTCGGACTCGACAACTATCGCGTCCTGTTGGCTAAGG
>Ga0316197_10002583_pt1 | contig 12923 bp, 12 predicted proteins | sample OudBiesiAoxic_MG_FD_204939 | JGI IMG/M metagenome (GOLD analysis project Ga0316197, IMG submission 204939) | Coastal sediment microbial communities from Oude Bieten Haven, Netherlands - site A oxic | ecosystem: Environmental > Aquatic > Marine > Coastal > Sediment | place: Netherlands...
TAGATCGTCGCGGCCAGCCTCCATGAAAGCCCGAAATGTCAGACGGCCAATGCGGCCAAACCCATTAATGGCAACGCGTGGTGTAGCCATGTGCTCCCTACCTTTTACGAAAATATGATCTAGACGATGAGCCCACGCGCCGCGGTCACAATGGCCTCGGGCGTGATACCGAAATGCTTATAGAGTTCTCCAGCCGGGCCGGAAGCCCCAAATCCGCGCATCCCGATAAAGATGCCGTCCGGACCCAGCCATTTCTGCCAGCCGAACTCGACTGCAGCCTCCACCGCCACGCGGGGACCCGAGCCGAGAACCTTTTCCTGATACCCCACATCTTGCGCGTCGAACAGTTCCCAGCAAGGCATGGACACGACTGCGGCCTTGATGCCTTCGCCGCCAAGCGCCTTGGCGGCCTCCACCGCCAGCGACACTTCCGATCCCGTGGCAAGCAAGGTGACGTCACGGCCGCCCTCGGGCTCGATCAGCACATAAGCGCCCTTGGCGCAGAGATTGTCGTCTGTCGGCGCCGTTCTCAGCAGCGGCAGTCCTTGGCGGGTCAGCGTCATGATGGTGGGTGTGGTCTTGGACTTCAGCGCGATGTCCCAGCATTCGGCACACTCGACCGAGTCCGCTGGCCGCATCACGTTGAGGCCCGGAATGGCGCGAAGGGCCGCCAATTGCTCGACCGGCTGATGGGTCGGACCGTCCTCACCCAGACCGATGGAATCGTGGGTCATCACGTAGACGACGCGTTGTCCCATCAGCGCCGACAATCGGATCGACGGGCGACAGTAATCCGAGAAGACCAGGAAAGTTCCGGCATAAGGAACAATCCCGCCATGCAGCACCATGCCGTTCATTGCCGCGCCCATAGCGTGTTCGCGCACGCCGTAATGGATGTAGTTTCCGGCAAAGTCGCCCGTCTTCACGGCGCTGTGCTGCTTGGTCAGCGTGCCGACCGAGCCCGTAAGGTCGGCGGAGCCGCCAATCAGGCCAGGGACCACAGGAACGAGGCGTTCGAGCACCTTCTGTGAGGATTGACGCGTGGCCAGCTTCGCGCTTTCGGTCGCAAAATCGGCTTTGATCCTGGCAATCGTCTCGGAAATGGCCGCCGCAACTTTCATATCGACGGGATCGACCAGATGTTCCCGCGCTGCCGCGTCCAACTTGTCCGCCGCGTCCGTCCAGCGCTCGAAGGCGGCCCGGTTCTGCGCGCCGGCCTCACGCCAAGCGGCTAGGATGTCGTACGGAACGACAAAAGGGGCATGGAACCAACCCAGCTCTTCGCGCGCACCGGCGATCTCTTCATCGCCCAGAGGTGCGCCATGGGTCGAGGAGGTCCCCTGCTTATTGGGTGCACCATAACCGATCACGGTGCGGCAGGCGATGATGGAGGGCTGATCGGTGACATTGCGCGCATTCTCGATCGCCAGCGCCACGGCTTGGGGATCATGTCCGTCCACGGCCGCCGTATGCCAGCCAGACGCGGAAAAGCGCTGAAGCTGATCGTCGGTGACGGCGAGGTCCGTCGGTCCGTCGATCGAAATCTGATTGTCGTCGAAAAGGATGATGAGCCGGCCGAGCTTCAAGTGCCCGGCGAAGGAAATCGCCTCCTGGCTGATCCCTTCCATCAGGCATCCATCGCCGGCGATGCAATAGGTGAAGTGGCTGACAATGTCGTCGCCGTAATGGGCATTTTGCAGACGCTCGGCGAGCGCCATGCCCACGGCGTTGCCGATGCCCTGCCCCAGCGGGCCCGTGGTGGTCTCGACGCCCGGGGCATGGCCGTATTCGGGGTGACCGGCCGTGGCCGCGCCAAGCTGGCGGAAACGCTCGATCTCGCCGATATCCATTTCCGGATAGCCGGTCAGATACAGCAAGGCGTAGAGCAGCATCGAGCCATGGCCCGCCGAAAGCACGAAGCGGTCACGGTCAGGCCAATCGGGATGGGTGGCGTCGTACTTCAGAAACTGTGTGAACAGGACCGTGGCCACATCGGCCATGCCCATGGGCATGCCGGGATGGCCCGAATTGGCCTTTTGCACGGCATCCATGGCCAGCGCGCGGATCGCATTCGCCATGTCCTTATGAGTTACATCCGCCAACGGCTGATCCTGCATCAATGGCCCCTTGCCTCGTGTTGTCCTGCAACGCCCGCCTAGTAGGCGCGGACGCCCATCGCCGCCTTGACCGCGTGATAGCCCACGAGAAGCTGGGTCAGCGCCAGCGGGTGGCTCTTACTCGCGCTATTGGCACCATTGGCGATATCGATCCGACCGACCTGGTCGCGCAGATGGCCCGCCTCCGGGATGAGATTCCAGAGCAGATCCTCGATCCGCTCGGCTCTCTTGTCGGAGATATTGCCGTTGATCTCAAGTACGTCGACCGGTTTTCCATCCCTATCGCGCGCAAGTTCTAGATGGAGGCCCGCATTACTGCTGCCGTTGAAGAGCGGTGTGAAGTCCGGGTGCGGCAATGTGGGCCGCAAAAGATGCCGCACGTCGAGATGCACATCCGCGCCATTCGGCTCCTCTGGCGCCAGCGCCTCCTGCGGGGACTGAAATCGGATGACTATGTCGGCGAAGGTGCGCTGGGGATGGATGAAGTTGGGGCTGTCCTGCTTGCGACGCTCGAGCGAGGCGACAACGTCCTCCAGCTTGTAATTCCGTTTCGTCGTATCCCGATGGATCTTCCACTTGATCCGCAGATCATCCTCCGGGTCGAGGTAGATCTTGACGTCGTAGCAATCGCGCATGGCCCGGGTGGTGTAGCCCAGCAGCCCTTCGACGATCACGAAATCGGTGGGCTTGAAGTAGCGCGGCCGGCCGAGGGTCCCGGCCGTGTGGCAATAGACCGGTTTCAGGACGGGCTCACCCTTACGCAGAAGGCGCAAGTGTTGCTCAAGGACGTCGATATAGTTGGCGCGCGGGTCGAGCGCGGAAAGACCTGCGTCGTTGCGTTCCTTGCGCGTAAACGAGTGGTAATCGTCCGTGCAAAAGACCGAGCAGTGTTCCTCACCCAGAATCTGTGCGACTCCGGCCGATAGGGTCGTTTTTCCCGACGCCGAATCACCCACAATTCCTAGGATGATCGGATGATCTACTCGCTTGGGCATGCTCCGTTCCCAGGCGTTTCAAACCGTTTTGGCTTTTTAGGCGACATCGCGAGCCGCCACGCTCGCAAGGCGGTCCGTCGGCAGATAGCTTGTCATGATCTGCCGTTCGCCCGTCGCCCCAGTTATCATCATCGTCTGCACTTTATAGTGCGACCTGCCGCGCTCCACGCCTTCGAGCATAAGCCCGGTGGTAATGCCCGTCGCGCAAAAGAAAACATCGTCCGACGTTATGAGTTCGTCGCGATTGTACCAGCGCGACGTATCGATCCCGGCGTCCTGGACGGCCTGGCTCTCTGTTTGGAGCTGCGGGTCGAACCGCGCCAGGAATTCGCCGCCGATGGCGCGCACGGCGCAAGCGGACATGATGCCTTCCGGCGTTCCGCCCGTCCCCATGAGCGCATCGATCGACGAACCGGGGACGGCCGCCATGAGCGCGCCGGCCACATCGCCCGCCGGATACATCGCGACACGCGCGCCCGCCGCCAAAATCTCATTGACGAGGTCGCGATGGCGGGGCTTCTCCAAGACAAAGACGTTGAGGTCAAAGACGTCCTTTCCCAAGATCTTCGCGAGTTCCTCAAGCTTTTTCGCCGTCGGCCAAGACGGGTCGATCTTGCCGACCGCCGGGGCCGCGGCGACGAATTTCTCCATGTAGAACGCCGGACCCGGGTCCATCATGGCCCCGCGGGGCGCGACAGCCAGGACCGCCAAGGCGTTCGTTAGACCGCGCACGAGATAGCTTGTGCCCTCGACCGGATCCACGGCGATATCGGCCTTGAAGGCGGCTCCGGGCCGTCCCAGACGCTCGCCCCGCTGGGGCTGCGGCGCCTCGCCCGCCGTTGCCTCGCCAATCACTACGACCGCATCGAGATCGATCTCCGACAGCGCCGACCGCATCGCTTCCAGCGCGGCATTGCCACCGTCGCCCGCATCGCCGCGACCGATCCAGTTGAACGCCGCACACGCCGCCCGCTCGGTGACGCGGCGCAAAGCATAGATGAGATCCGGATTGACCGGGCTCGGGGTACCCATGACGTCTCCTCCGCGGTGCCTCTGGGGCTGAAGCCTGTGGCACTAAAGTCCTTAGCAGCGTGACCGGACAATGCGCCGGCACTCTTGCGAAGGTGCCCTTCCAAGTCCAAAATGCTCGCGTCCTATATATCTTATGGGTGCCCGGAGCCCAAATTATCAAGACATTTGGCCGTTTAGCGGTCTGTTTTGGCGCTTGGTCAAAGGGCCCCGCGCCGTGGACCCAACCAATCGCGCAAGCCATCCCCAAGCACATTGATGGAAATTAGGACCGCGATAAGGACCAGGCCGGGTAGCACCGTGACCCACCAGCTGCCGGCGAACATCAGGTCGTAACCCGAGCGAATCAGCGTGCCCAAGGAAGGCTTGGTGACCGGCATGCCGAGGCCGAGAAAGGACAAGGCCGCCTCGGCCATGATCGCACCGGCAACCTGGGTCGTGGCCACGATAATCAGCGGCGACAGGCTGTTGGGAAGGATATGGCGGCGCAAAATGGTCCAATCGCTGTCGCCGATCGCGCGGGCAGCGCGCACGTAGTCCTTCGTCACCTCGACCAGCACCGTGGCCCGGGCCGTGCGGGCGAATATGGGCCACTCGGCAAGGCCGATCACGATCACGAGCAACGGCACGGCGAACAGGCTCAGCGCTTGGCCGCCGAGCCCTGCCCGGACCAGGGCCATGGCAACGATGGCCATCATCAGGGTCGACAAGGCCAGCTGGATATCGGCTAGCCGCGTGACGATGCTGTCGACACGTCCCCCGAAATAGCCCGCGAGCAGCCCCAAGGTCACACCGATCGCGGCCTGGATGAGCACCGCTAGGATGCCGATCAGCAGAGAGATGCGGGCGCCATAGAGGATGGCGCTCAGGAGATCGCGCCCTTGTGCATCGGTCCCCAGCGGAAACCGTTCCTCACCGCCCTCTTGCCAGGCCGGCGGCAGCTCAGCGTCCAGGATGTCGAAGCCTGCAAGGTCGAACGGGTCCTGGGGCGCGATCAGCGGCGCCAGGAAGGCCGCAACCACACTGACGCTCAAGACGAGAAGCGCCAAAAAAGTCCCTGGACGCCCGCGTGTGAAGGCGATCGCACCGCGCGTAGCCGAGGCAACAGGCGCGCTCATCGGGCGCCCTCCAGACTGACGCGCGGGTCGAGCGCCAGGCTCGCTAAGTCTACGAGCGTGTTAACCACGACGAACAGGAGACCGACCAGCACAAGATAAGTGGTAATGAGTGGGATATCAGAGCGCGTGACCGCCTCGAGAAACAAGAAGCCCATGCCGGGCCATTGAAAGACGGTCTCGGTCAGAAGCGTGTAGGCGACGAGCGTGCCCACCTGCAGACCGCCGAGCGCCACGAGCGGAAGAAGCGCGTTTCGCAAGGCATGCACGATCCAGACACGAAAGGGCGAGGCCCCTTTGGCCCATGCGGTCCGCACATAGTCATGGTCAAGCTCGCCCAGCATGGCGCTGCGCACCAGCCGGACGAATAGCGGCAGCATGATCGAGGAGAGCGTGAGCGCGGGCAGCAGCAGATGCGCCAGCCCATCGCGCGTCAGAAGCCCCGTAGTCCAGGGACCGAGGGCTACCGTCTCGCCACGCCCGAATGCCGGCAGCCAGCCAAGCCAGACCGAGAAGACCGTTATCAGGATGATGCCGGTGAGGAACACGGGCACGGAAATCCCGAGCACGCTGAGCCCCAGAAGCAGCCTCGCACCAAAATTGTCGCGGCGAACAGCGCAGTAGACGCCCGCCGGGACGCAGAAGAGCAGCACGATCAGGCTGGCGCCCAGCACCAGCTCGAAGCTGGCTGGAAACTTGGCCAGTACGACATCGACCGTCGACTTCTTGTAGATGAACGACATGCCGAGGTCGCCTCGCGCTGCGCTGCCAAGATAATCGGCGAATTGGACGGGCCAGGCCCGATCCAGACCGAGCTCCTTGCGTAAATCGGCGCGTTCGGATTCCGAGACCGCCTGACCGGTGAACTCGCGGATCGGATCACCAAGGCTCGTGCGCACGGCAAAGGCAATGACCAGGATCGCGAGCATCACAAGCAGCGCCTGAACGAAGCGCCGGGCAAAAAAGCCAAGAGCAGAAAGCGCTGTGTGCATCTCAGGCGACCTGTCGTGCGGGACGTCGCGTCATGCCCGCCGTGTCAGACCGAACCCGATCGATGCAGCCACCAGCGCTTGCCATGGGACGAAGATCACAAACGGCAGGCGTAATTGCGCGGCGGGATACAGCATGACGCCCGCCACGGCGCCTGCGAGCACGACCCGAGTCCAGTTCTTCGGGCGGCGGATGGCTTTCGCCGGTATTCCCGCGCCAAAGGCGGCCAGACCTGCGCCGACCGCACCGGCAAGCACGCCCCCGAGCACGAGAGCGATCGCCTGTCGGCCTTCCTTTGCGCCCACTTCGGTGCCGAACACGGTCGAACCGACCAACGCCTGGTAGAGATCGTTTGCTGTGTTCACCGCCGCCAACCAGCCTAGAAAGACCAGCACAAAAGTGAGCACGCATTTTCCCAGCTCGCGCGTCACCCAAAACCACATACAAAGGGCTATCCCCGCCGCGAAGGCGAGACCGGCGTGGAGCGGGCTGCTCGCTGTGTTGAGGACGAGCCCATCCCCCTCGAGGCGGATTGACGGCAATGGCGTAGGAAGACTGGAGATCAATCCGGTCAGGACGCCGACCGTGGCCATGGTCAAGACGACGCGAGCGCGATGGGGCAACCGCGCCTCGAAATCGTTTTTCAGGAAGTCCCAAACCATTACCGATAGCGGGCAATGCCAATTTTGCTGCCGCGCCCCTCTCGCCGTTGCTAGTTTCAGGCTGCCGCCGCACAACCGCGCCCCATGCGACGGACGAGTCCGCACGCCGTATGAAGCCAGTATAGCCTAGGCGCCGAACTCAGACCAATTGGCCAGAGGTGCTGGTGCGATCAGGGTCAGGCCTGCTCTACGACCGATTTCAGCTGGGACAGGCCCTTGTCTATGTCTTTGCCCATCATGCCAAGGCCATTGAAGACAACGCAGAACGCCCTCTCCATGAACGAGTGCGTCCCATGCATTGACCAGGCGACGTCCGTTTGATCGCCCTTGGGCGTAAAGCTGAAGTCCGAGTTGGTGCCGCCTTCAAATGGCCGGGTGAAACTCACCTTGATGTTGACGGCCTTGTTCGGGTCGCTCTCGACCACGGTCATCTTGCCCTCGCCGACTTCGTCGTTGCCGTTCCAGGTCATGGCGGCGCCCTTACCCGCATCGGGTCCTTCAAAGGCGATTTTGGCATCGGGATCAATCTTGGCCCAGGGCGACCAAGCCTCCCATTTGCGCAAATTGTTGACATTCTCGAAGACCTTGTCCGCCGGCGCGGCGATGGTCACGGAACGTTCGACCTTGTAAGCGTCTGGCTGCAGTACGACGTAAATGACGAAGGCGGAAATGAGCGCCAACAGTATGAACAGAATTTTCTTGAACATGACTGGGCCCTCCCAAGTGACGCTATTTAGTCGATAACGAGGTCGGCAAGATAGGGCATGTCTATGGCATTCACGACGGGCTCGATGTTCACATTCTTGCGCGCGGCCCAGGCCAGATGCTGCCACTGAATTGGCAGTAGCGCTGCCTCGTCGCTAAGTATCCGCTCGATTTTTTTGAGGACTTCGGCGCGCGCCTTCTCGTCCGTCATGGTCTGCGCCTGCATCGTCAGCCGGTCGACCTCGGCGTTGGAATAGTGCCCGGCATTGTATTGGCCATAACCCGTCGCTGAGTCTGGCGTCATGGCCAGAAACTCGTAGAAATTTGCCGAGTCTTGCGTATCGGACTGCCAGCCGATCATCAGGATATCGCCATCGCGGGCATCGAAGCGCTGCCAGTACTGTGCTTTCGGCATGGTCTGCAGATCGACCTTGATCTTGATCTTGGCGAGCATAGAAGCCATCGCTTCGGCAATGCGGGCATCGCCTACATAACGATTGTTCGGCGCGATCATGGTCACCGAGAAGCCGTCCTCGTAGCCCGCCTCTTTCATCAAGTCCTTGGCTTTTTCCAGATCGTAGGGCGGAGCCAGGTCTGGATCGTGGCCTGCATAGCCGTCCGGACTGAGTTGGCCGGCGGGCGTCGCGAAGCCGCGCATGATCTTCTTGGCAATGCCCTCGCGGTTGATGGCATAGCTCAAGGCCTTGCGCACGCGCGGGTCCTTGAACGCTTCAACGCGATCCTGATTCAATTCGAAGGTCAGGACCCGAGTGGATGGGGTCGTGATCAGCGTGCAGCACGACGCCGCTTGCACTCGCTTGAAGTCCGTAGGCGGAACGGGCGCGATAAAGTCCACATCGCCTGCGAGCAGCGCCGCGACCCGGGTTGCTGGCTCCTTGATCGGGGTCAGCACGATCTTCTGCACATTGCCGGGGGACTTTATGTCCCAGTAATCGGCGACGCGCTCCAGTTCGAGCCGGATGCCCTGCTCGCGCTTGGTTACACGGAACGGTCCCGTGCCGCTTATGTTGGACGAGGCGAACGAGGCGCCATGTTTGACCACCGCATCCTTCGGCCGGCCCTTCCCGTCCGTGCCCGAATAGAATGCCCGGTCCAGAGGAAAGATGTACGTGGCGAGATTGAGCGTGAGCGGGTACAGCGCCTTGGTGACGATATCGACGGTATGGTCATCGACCGCAGTGGCGGAGTCAAAAGGCTCGAACAAAGCCTTGAAATCAGCGCTCTTCTTGAGGCGCTCGAAAGTCCAGACCACATCGTCGGCCGTTAGCTTGCGGCCCGAGTGAAACGTGACGCCGTCGCGCAAATGGAAGCGCAAGGTGACCTCGTCGATCTGTTCCCAGCTTTCGGCCAAGCGCGGTTCGAAGGAGTTGTCCTTGCGGCGGCGCACCAGCGGATCGAATATAAGATGTGATAGCTGGAGTGTCGCGCTGGCAAGCTGCTCATGGGGGTCGAGCGAGGTGGGATCGGCATCGTACGCCATGCGCAGCGTCTTGCCTTCGGAGGCGGCGACGGAGGCAACCACGGACACGCCCACCAGGAGCGCCGCAACGAAAATCAGGACAGATCGTTTCATAGAAACGGTTTTTGGCCCGAAACTAGACTTCCCGTCCAGCCACAATCCGAATTCGCGGGCATTTTGCGTGCCACGTGCCGCGCCCCGATCCCCTTGCCTCCTGTGCCCCGCCCGATAAAGTCCCCCACCCGCGCCCGAACAACGCTAGGAGTGCCCTCGTGTCCGGCTTTTTCGTTACAGGGACCGATACAGAGGTCGGCAAGACGCTCGTGTCCGCCTGGCTGCTCACCCAACTCGAAGGGACTTATTGGAAGCCCATTCAGGCGGGCACAGTTCCGACTACGGACTCGGCGACCGTCCAGCTGCTGGCGGAGCTCCCTGTAAGCCGCGTACTACCAGAGGCGTATCTCTTACCCGAACCCATGGCGCCCCATGAGGCGGCGCGCCGGGCCAATGTCGCAATGGATATGGAGAAGCTAAGACTGCCACCCCATGACGGGCTGGTGGTGGTCGAGGGCGCTGGCGGGCTCATGGTGCCCATCGCGGACGGTGCATATATGATCGACCTTGCGGACTCACTCGACCTGCCCATTATCCTCGTGGCCCGCTCAACGCTGGGTACGATCAATCACACGCTTCTGTCCTTGGAAGCCATCCGACGTCGCGGGCTACCGCTTGCCGGCGTCGTCATCAGCGGGCCCGAAAGCCCGCATAACCGGGCGGCGATCGAGCGCTTCGGCCAAGTTGAAGTGATCGCCGAAATTCCCTTCCTCGAGACCGTCAGCCGCGACACGCTGAAAGCCGTCGCGCCCGAACTCGATCTCCTCAAACTTGCAACGGTAAGGCCGTGAACGAACACTCAAACCCACGGGGCTCAAGAACCGCGGAAGAGATCATCGCGCGAGACAAACGCCATGTCTGGCACCCCTATACGCAGCACGGCATCGAAGTCGAACCGCAAGTGGTCGCGCGAGCCGAGGGCGCCTCGTTGTTCGATGCGAACGGCCGCGAAATCTTGGACATGATTTCGTCCTGGTGGACCTGCACACACGGACACGCTCACCCCAAGATCAACGCCGCGATCGCGCGTCAGGCGAACACGATGGAGCACGTCATGTTTGCGGGCTTCACCCATGCGCCCGCCGTCGATCTGGCCACGACGCTCGCGGGGCTCTTGCCGGGCGATCTCAACCGGGTCTTCTACACCGATGACGGTTCCACCTCTGTCGAGGTGGCGATCAAGATCGCCTACAAGTCCTGGGTCAATCGCGGTGAAACCCGCCGCACGCTGATCGCCTTCGACGGCGGTTACCATGGCGACACGCTTGGCGCGATGTCCGTGGGACGCTCTTCGCAGATGTTCGGGGCCTTCAAGGACCTGATGTGCGATGTCCGCGTGGTTCCCTACCCCGCTACATTCGAGGGAGACGATGCGGTGGAAGAACGCGAGGCCGGTGCCCTGTCGGCACTCGAAGCTTTGCTCAAGGACCACAGGCAGAGCATCGCCGCGATGATCATCGAGCCGATGATGCAAGGGGCGGCCGGTATCCGCTTCTGCCGCCCGAGCTTTCTCAAGCGCGTGGTGGCGTTGGCGCGCGAGGCTAAGGTGCTGGTCATTTTCGATGAGGTAGCGACCGGCTTCGGGCGTACCGGCAAGCTCTTCGCAATGGAGCATGCGGATGTCACACCCGACCTTGTCTGTCTCTCGAAGGGCCTAACCGGCGGGTACATGCCGCTCGCGGCCACCGTCGTGCGCGACCGGCTGTTCGATTTGTTTCTGAGCCACGATTTCGATCGCGCCCTGCCGCACGGACATTCGTTCACCGCAAATCCACTGGCCTGTTCGGTGGCGCTTGCAGCGATTGGCCTCTACGAGGAAGAGCGGACGATGGCGCGAATCGCTGAAATCAACGCGCACCACCGGACCATGCTCGGCGTATTGGCTGCGCGGCCGGACGTGACGCGGCAACGCGTCCTCGGCCCGGTCCTCGCCTTCGAGGTCGGCGACGACGGCGCCTATCAGTCCGAAGCCAGCCGGACGCTCCGCGTCTGGTATCTTGCAAAGGGGCTCAACATCCGCCCGATCGGTTCCACCGTCTATCTGATGCCGCCCTACTGCATCACCGACGAGGAACTCGCCCGCGCCTATGCCGGCATGATCGAAGGGCTCGACCGGCTTGCCTCAGGGTCGCTGTAGACGCCCATAGACGATGTGCCACGTCACCCGCCCGCCAAAGCGGAAATTGGTGGCGCGGATGGCGCGCCGAAGATCGCCCGCCGTCAGCGGTACATAGCCGTCCCGAGGATGCAGACCGCCGACCGCTTTCATACGCCGCAGGAAGGAAAGTGAATCCTTATCGGGCGTTAGGTGCTCTTCTTCGACCACACACGGCATCTCGGGCAGACGGGGCGCACCGCTCGGCAGCCCCTCCGTCGCGAGAACGGTCCGCCACTCGGCAAAACAGTTGGGGCCAAGGGTCGCGAACAATAGCACGCCACCAGGTGCGAGCTTCCGCCGCAGCTGCGTCAGCACGACCAGCGGATCGGGGAGCCAGTGCAGCATCATGCTCGTCACGATCAAATCGAGATTCTCATAGGCGATCGGCGCGGCGGCATCCATAACCTCAAAGGAGACGTTTGCCTGCGTCTCGTCCAAATTGCTGCGGCAGGCCCGGATCATGGCCGGAGCGGCGTCGGTCAGCCTCAACTTGCCCTTGGGGTAACGCGCCGCCAGATGGCGGCTGAGCAGCCCCGTACCGCAGCCAAGCTCCAGGACTTTTGGGGCATCGAAATCAGGCAGATGGGCGGCGAGCCGCCGGGCGACATCGGCCTGCAGCCCTGCTTGCTCTTCATACTCGTCTGCCTTCGCGCCAAATCGCGCGGCGATGGCCGCACTACGACGAGATAGAATTGGCGAATTCAATGACATGCTTTGCACACAGCTCCGGAAATTTTCGCGGCAGGACATGCCCGCCGTCGGGCAGCCAGACTAAATTCTCCTTGCCCCAGATAGCTTCGGACATTGCCGGCGGAACGACGACGTCGTCTCGGGTTGCAAGGCTAAGAACAGGACATCTAAGGCTTTTCTTAGCGTCCTGCCCATCCCACTGTATTAGCCAATCGAGCCCGTCGCGCAAGCGGCCCGCGTTCAGTGCGGCAGCTGGCGCGAAGCCGGGCGCCCCGCAGGAGCCCCAAAAGGCTTCTATCGTGCCGCCAGGGTCGCGATCGATGCCACGCCTCAACGCGGTCACACGGGATTTGGGCACGTGGGGGCAATAGCGGTCGAAGCCTTGGCATGACACCAGCCCTCGGAAGCGGTCTGAGCCGTGTTTCAGGAGCCACAACACGCCGAGCGAATGCCCGACCGCAATCGCGTCGTCGGGGCAATCACCAAGATCGTCCGAATTGAAGTCGCCGACGCCACCATCGACAAAACCAAGATCGACTGTGGTCACCTGAGCGTTGCCGAGCTGCGCGATCAGGGGCGTCCAGATGGACGCATTGAATCCCCAGCCATGGACGAGAACAAAGTGCATGCTAATCCGATGCCGCCTTGGGCATCTGGACTGCCGAGGCTCGGAACGCATCCGCCAGGCGGTCCACATCCCGCGACCTGTGCGCGGCCGTGAAGACGCATCGGACGCGCGACGTGCCTTGAGGCACGGTCGGCGGCCGAATTGCTGTCGCCCAGAACCCCGCCTCGCGCAAAGACTGGCTGAGGCGCAGCGCCGCATCGGCCGTGCCAACGACCACGGGGACGATCTGCGTGGACGACC
>Ga0316197_10002584_pt1 | contig 12907 bp, 8 predicted proteins | sample OudBiesiAoxic_MG_FD_204939 | JGI IMG/M metagenome (GOLD analysis project Ga0316197, IMG submission 204939) | Coastal sediment microbial communities from Oude Bieten Haven, Netherlands - site A oxic | ecosystem: Environmental > Aquatic > Marine > Coastal > Sediment | place: Netherlands...
AAGCCAAGGGGCAGTCATTTTGTCCCAACAAGGGTTGTTTAGCGTCATATCCATATCGCGGGCGAAGATGTCAAAACCATCATAACCATGGTAAGGGCCTGAATAATCCCAGCTGTGCATTTGACGGAAAGGAATACCCATTTTTTGGAATATGTATTTCTCTTTCACACCGGAGCCAATCAAGTCTGGCTGGATCTTCTTAACAAACTCTTCAAACTCATAACCGGTCACATCATCGTAAATGAGGGTTGCATCTTTTACGTCGGGTTGTGTACGGTCGTAATCATCGTTATGGCCAAATTCATAACCGGTACCGACTACTTCCATACCGAGATCTTCATAAGCCCCAATCACATGACGAGGACGCAAACCACCTACGTAAAGCATTACTTTTTTGCCCTGTAAACGGGGTTTGTATTTAGCAACAACCGCTGCCCATTGTGCTTCGTAACCGGCAATCACTTGTTTTGCTTTAGCTTGAATCGTTTCATCAAATTTAGCGGCGATCTCAGTCAGTGATGTTGCAATTTTAGTGGGACCAAAGAAGTTGAACTCCATCCATGGAATTTGGTATTTCTCTTCCATATGACGCGCAATGTAGTTGACGCTTCGGTAACAATGTACGAGATTAAGTTTGGCTTTTGAGTTCAGTTCCATCTCAGAGAGTGTGCCATCACCAGACCATTGTGAGATGACACGCAAGCCAATCTCTTCTAGCAATAGTCGCGTTGACCAAGCATCACCACCGATATTGTAATCACCGATTAAGGCAACATCATAAGGGGTGCCTTCAAAGGCTTCCTGTTCACGGTTATCAATAATTTTGTCACGTACCGCATCATTGGCGATATGGTGACCAAGGGATTGAGAAACACCGCGGAAACCCTCACAGCGTACCGGCACAACTACCTTGCCTGTTTTCGCTTGTGTCTCTTTTGCTACCGCTTCGATATCATCACCAATCAAACCAACCGGACATTCCGACTGAATTGAGATCCCTTTTGAGAGTGGGAATAGCGTTTCTAATTCATCCATTAGGATGGCGAGTTTTTTATCTCCACCAAAGACGATATCTTTCTCTTGGAAGTCAGAAGTAAAATTCATCGTACCAAAGGTATTTACCCCCGTTTTACCGGTGTAATAGTTGCGTCGTCCTGCGCGTGAATACTGACCACAACCAACAGGGCCGTGGCTAACATGGATCATGTCTTTGATTGGACCAAAAACAACCCCTTTAGAGCCGGCATAAGCACAGCCACGTGCTGTCATTACGCCAGGTTGAGATTTACGGTTAGAGGTTATACAGCTACTTGTGCAGCTGCTATCACTAGTGCCTAAATGTTTCGCGCGGTCAGCTTTGGCTGCCGCAGGATAAACCTCAAGCACCTCTTCGATCATTTTTTCATGTTGCTCTTTAATGCTAGTCATAAAAGGCCCCTTTTATTAGGCTGCAGCTGCTGCGGCTTCGTCAGCAAGTTCTGCTGCTGTTTTACCAATAATGGCTTCATCTTCTTCATCCATTAGACCGAAGTTCATTAGTAGATCTTCAAGGTCGTCCATGGTGATTGGCGTTGGTATAACGAACATTTTGTTGTCCATGATTTTTTTAGCGAGCGTACGATACTCATCAGCTTGCTGGCACGTTGGATCATATTCGATAACGGTCATACGACGGATTTCAGCACGTTGTACGATATTGTCACGAGGGACAAAGTGGATCATTTGTGTACCAAGTTGAGAAGCGAGCTCCATGATTAATTCATCTTCACGGGCGGTATTACGAGAGTTACAGATAAGGCCTGCTAAACGTACGCTACCTGATTTAGCGTATTTACAAATACCTTTAGAGATATTGTTAGCGGCGTACATCGCCATCATTTCACCAGAACAAACGATGTAGATCTCTTGTGCTTTGTTTTCACGGATAGGCATTGCGAAACCGCCACATACCACGTCACCTAGTACGTCATAGAATACAAAGTCTAAATCTTCTTCATAAGCACCTTCCTCTTCTAGGAAGTTGATTGCTGTGATTACACCACGACCGGCACAACCAACACCTGGCTCAGGACCACCAGACTCAACACACTTCACATCGCCGTAGCCTGTTAGCAATACATCTTCTAACTCGATATCTTCTACCGTACCGGCTTCAGCGGCCATCTCCATGATGGTATTTTGCATTTTTGTATGCAGGATTAGACGTGTTGAATCGGCTTTAGGGTCACAACCGATAATCATTACTTTTTGTTCTGCTTCAGCTAAAGCTGCTACTAAGTTTTGTGTAGTTGTCGATTTACCGATACCACCTTTACCGTAAATTGCACATTGACGAATAGCCATGATTTGATACTCCTGTATATTGTTTAAAAAGATAAATGAAATAAGTTGTCGTTACAGTTATCTAATTGCATTACACGTACCAAACTCATGGTTTTAATTTAAGGTGTTGATTTTGATGTATTTATTTTTATTTTTAGGTGCTTAGGGTAAATTTCATTTAGCGTTTGAAATTACAAAAATGAGGGGTTTTGTAACAAGTAAGACAATGTATTGCGGGCCATGTATCGATTGGCTTATTTAGAATCGAGGTTATATAGTCATACCATTACGTATAATTATACGGATTGGTACCACATAGCCTAATTCTATTAAGGATGCTTCTATTGCGGTTAGTTTGTTTACTTTTTCTGTTGCTAAGTGCTATTGCTAGTGCTGATTGTCCTAACGTAGAGTGGGATGAAACGCAGATCCTTAAAAAGATAAATGATGGTGATACGGTGACCTTAGAAAATGATCGATTAGTACGCTTTATTGGCATTAATACGCCAGAGATCAATTACCGTGATATAAATCAATCTGCTCGCTATGCACTTGAAGCAAAAGCATTACTTGAAAGGTATATCCGCCCAGGAGATAAAATACATCTTGTTTATGATAAAACCAAGCAAGACAAATATGGACGAAAATTGGCGTATGTATATACTAAAACGGGGAGAAATTTAGGACTGTTACAGCTTAAAGCGGGACTTGCACATCACTGGGTGATTGGCAAAAATGATAAATTTTGGCGCTGTTTTCAAGATGCTCAGGGGCAAGCAAAGTTACGCAAAAAAGGTGTCTGGTCCGACTTTAAGCCCTTGTCTGCAAAACGTTTACAAAAGAGCGATAAAGGCTACGTCTATATTAGTGGCAGAATAACTTCAATAGAAGGGAGTAGCAAAGGATTAAAACTGATGCTTGATAAACATTTATCGGTTTGGATAAGCGGATCTAATTTAAAACGTTTTACGAACAGTGATATCGGATTTTCATTACACAAAAAATTATTATTGACAGGCAAGCTATTTTTTTCTCAAAAGCAGGCTAAACTGACTCTTTACCACCCTGCACAAATATTACCTTAAATAAATTAAAACTGTAATTTCGGTCAAAATTTGACTATTATCACACTTTCTTTATGGTTTTACTCCTTCATACGATTAATGGAACTTACAATGTCTGATATGCGCCAACAAGCCCTCGATTACCATGCATTCCCAAAACCGGGGAAAATTAGTGTTGAACTGACTACCTCTGCTGAAACTGCCGATGATTTATCACTCGCATACAGCCCTGGGGTTGCCGAGCCGGTCCGTGAAATAGCTGCAAATCCTGATGATGTTTATAAATATACTGCCAAGGGGAACTTGGTTGCTGTAATTACGAATGGTACGGCAATTTTAGGCTTAGGTAACTTAGGCCCTTTAGCTTCAAAACCGGTCATGGAAGGCAAGGCATTATTGTTTAAGCGTTTTGCTAATCTTGATTCTATTGACATTGAAGTGAAACACCGCACACCAGAAGAGTTTATTAACACTGTTGCGAATATCGCTGATACTTTTGGTGGTATTAACCTAGAAGATATTAAAGCACCAGAGTGTTTTGTTATTGAAAAAGAGTTGAAGCAACGTTGTAGTATCCCTGTGTTCCATGATGATCAGCATGGTACTGCGATTGTGACTGCCGCTGGTATGATTAATGCTTTAGATATTCAAGGCAAAAAAATTGAAGAAGCTAAAATTGTTTGTATGGGCGCAGGTGCCGCGGCGATTGCCTGTATGGAATTATTGATCCAGTGTGGCGCGCTACGTGAAAAAATCTACATGTTAGATCGTAAAGGTGTTATTCATACTCGCCGTGATGATATTAACGAATATAAACAACGCTTTGCTAATAATACAGACCAAAGAACACTGCAAGATGTTATTAACGGTGCAGATGTTTTTGTTGGTGTTTCAGGGCCTGATGTATTGTCAGCAGACGATGTTAAATTAATGGCACCGAACCCTGTTATTTTTGCTTGTTCAAATCCTGATCCTGAGATCAAACCTGAGGTTGCGCATGCAGTACGTGATGATTTGATTATGGCAACAGGGCGTAGTGATTATCCAAACCAAGTGAATAACGTGCTATGTTTCCCATTTATTTTCCGTGGGGCACTAGATGCGCGTGCTTCTGAAATCAATGAAGAGATGAAGGTTGCTGCTGTACATGCAATTCGTGAAATTGCCAAAGAGCCTGTACCTGAATCGGTATTAAAGGCGAGTGGTGTAACCTCACTAGAGTTTGGTAAAGGGTATATTATTCCTAAACCAATGGATCCTCGTTTATTGAAAAAAGTAGCAGGTGCAGTTGCGCGTGCGGCAGTCGCGACGGGTGTTGCTCAGATTGAACTTGCAGATGATTATATGGCTTAAATTCATGCCATTTATTGGCTTAATTAGCGACTGATATAATTTTATTAAATAACATAAAACTCATTGATTTTTCATAATTAATGGGTTTTCTGTTATTTGTTGCACAGAAATCGACTAATGCACGCTCTTTTTTCGACATAGTAAAATCAGCGCTGGCATCATCTGTTAATAAGTTGTAAATTATGCAGATCTATTTTTTTAATTCTCTATTACTATATTTGTAAGGGTACTGTATGTCAGGAAAACCTTCCTCTTCTCAGTTTGAAACAAACAATATTGCAGATCCATTGTTTATTCATGCTGAGCATATCGCAAAAGACTTCTCGTTATTTCCGGATAACTCTTTACCATCAAACACTGAAAATTTAGAAGGTTTGATTGAGCGCAAGCGCATTGAATCAAATTTAACAGCGATTAAAAAATTAGGTGTTGATGCCTATATTGCACGTACGGTTCAGCCTGCAGAAGATAATAAACGTCCAGGCGTAAAAACAATCGTTGAAGGTTTTAACGGGAAAATTGTTACTGAACAGTTAAATGGCGCTTTCTATAGTGCTGAGATGGAACTAGATTTTGGTGGGTATACCCGACGTATTGGTATCATTGGTCAAGAGCGTAGCTCAAACAATGGTGCATGGATGCCAGAGCATCATCTAGCTGCAAGCAAAGCAATCCGTAAATTCGCGGATTTGTCTCTACCTATTATCTACCTTATCGACACACCTGGAGCGGATGCTGGCGAAGAGGCAAATAGCCAAAACCAAGCACACAGTATTTCTCAAATGATCACTGAAAGTGCCAACGTTGATGTACCTACGGTAGGTATCGTTGTGGGTGTTGGTTATTCTGGTGGTGCTATTCCTCTAGCAACGGCTAATATTCTACTTTCTGTTCGAGATGGTATTTTTAATACTATTCAACCGAAAGGCTTGCAAAGCATTGCACGTAAATACAATCTTTCTTGGCAAGAGTGTGCACAATCTGTTGGTGTGTCGCCTGAAGAATTATACGCTAATGGTTGTATCGATGGGATTGTTGATTACTCTCCTGTAGACCAAGATGAGCGCCAACATAATCTACAAAAAGCGATTATTTCAAGCATCTTATCTATCGAATCAACATCGGTTGATTTTGTACGTAAGTACCCAGATATTTTAGAACATTATAACCGCAGTTTATCGCGTTACTTAGAACCATCGAGCAAGCTAGTTGCTGTAGAGAATGCCTCTGAAAATGCACGATTAATCGCGAAAAACCCGACTGTACATAATAATGCATTCGGTACTACTTACCGCTACATGCGTTACCTAACACTTCGCTCTCGTATTAAAGCTATCCAAAAGAATGAATATGGTCGTTTATCAAAAATGACCATCCCTGAAGGTGACTTAAAAGCACGTATTGAAGAAGATCGTAAAAAAGTATTTGTAAGCTGGTTAAATAACCCAGACAAGCTTATCTACGATGATACGTTAAATAAAAACTGGAAATCATTTCTTTCTAAGCGTGAAGATAAAAGTGTTGAACGTAACGTATTCACTAAGTTAATTCTTGGTGAACCTGTTGCAAACTACGATAACGCGCGTAGTACGCTATTAATTAACTTAACGTGGTCTTTATATAATCGTTGGAAGAGCAGTGCAGAAGATAACTTCCGTGCATTAATTACTTATCTTGAAGATGAAAAAACACTACCATTAACAGAAGATTGGCCGGAGCTTTCTGAGCTAACAACGATTGATGTAGTAAGCCACAGTGAAACGCGTGAATGCTTTATTGTTCATTGTCGTCATATGTTGGTATTCAACGCGCTATATGACAATACGATGGGGAACTTAGCGTCGATTGCAAAAGAAGCGATGGCGACTAAAGAACTATCTCGTGAGTCGGTTTCATCTTTAGTACGTAGCTCATTAAAAGCGGCATTAAATAAAGTCAGCGATGACGATTACGAAGAGCTAAAAGCAAGCTTTAACGCATGGATTGAATACTTTACTGATCAAAGTGAACGTGGTGAAATTCTCGCAAAAGTTGAAGAGTGGAAGAGTATCGGTGCGCCACAAATGAATGCAAGTTTGTTTGTAATCATCACTTACTTCTTTGAAAAAATTCTTCCTTCATACTATGCAAGCCGCGAAGATGCTTCGGAATATAATGGTGTAATTAACCCTGTGCGTATTGGTCGTCGTAAAGACTTCTGGAACCGTTTAACAATGGGTTACCAAGACTTGTTGATTCAAGCTGTACTACGTAGTGAAAAGAGTAAGAAAAATAATTCACATCAAGCAATTTTAGATAAGTATTTTAGTAACTTTAAAGAGTCTCGTGCAAACTTAATGACAGCCAACTTATTAGAGTTCCCTGGCTTCCGTCTTTCTGTGGAAGATGCATTAGATAAAAACATTAAGCCATGTGGTTTAATCTCTGGTATCGGTGAATTTAAGTTAGCAAGCGGCGAAACACAACGAGTTGGTGTTGCTGTTTCTAATCTTGCTTTCCAAGCCGGTGCTTTTGATATGGCAAGCGCTGAGAAGTTCTGTGCACTATTAGTTAAATGTGCAAAACAGCATTTACCTGTTGTGGCATTTATTAGCTCAGGTGGTATGCAAACTAAAGAAGGTGCGGCTGCACTCTTCTCAATGGCTGTGGTAAATGATCGTATTACACGTTTCATTCGTGATAATGATCTACCTGTTATTATGTTTGGTTACGGTGACTGTACAGGTGGCGCACAAGCAAGTTTTGTAACGCATCCGTTAGTACAAACTTATTACTTATCAGGTACTAATATGCCGTTTGCTGGGCAAATGGTTGTGCCTGCATATTTACCATCTACATCAACACTGTCTAACTATCTTTCTCGTGTACCTGGTGCAATGGATGGGCTAGTGATTAATCCGTTCTCGGATGATCTTAATGATAAATTAAGTGAAATCGATGAAAATATGCCAATGCCAACCATCACCATTCAAGACACAATTGAACGTGCATTAACTGGTTTTGTGCCTGTTTGTAATATTGACGATGATGCTTTCTCACAAGCAGATCCTCGTGCTTTAATGAAACCTGTGAAAAAAGTACTGGTACATGCGCGTGGTTGTACTGCGGTTAAACTGGTACGTAAAGCACAAGATAACGGTATTAAAGTTGTGCTAGTAGCATCTGATCCCGATATGACTTCTGTGCCTGCTGATATGTTAGGTGAAGGCGATAAATTAGTTTGCCTAGGTGGTAATACATCAGATGAAAGTTACTTAAACGCAGGTTCTGTACTGAAAGTTGCTGAATACGAAGAGGTGGATGCACTTCACCCTGGTATCGGTTTCTTATCAGAAAGCCCACAGTTTGCTGACCTTTGTGTAAGTCATAACATCAACTTTGTTGGTCCAAGTATGACTAGTATGTTGACCATGGGTAATAAATCAAATGCAATTAAAACAGCACAAGATAACGGTGTACCAGTAGTACCTGGCTCTCACGGTATCTTAACTGGCGCTGAACAGGCATTAGATATCGCTAACGGCATTGGCTACCCTGTGCTGTTGAAAGCGGTAAACGGTGGTGGTGGTAAAGGTATCTTAGTGATTGAAAAAGCTGAAGATATGTTTGCTGGCTTTGCGCAAGTTTCTGCTGAAGCGCGTGGCGCATTTGGTAACGGGGATTTATACCTAGAGAAATATATTACTTCGCTGCGTCATATTGAAGTACAACTATTACGTGATAAGCACTGTAATACCAAAGTGCTCGGTATTCGTGATTGTTCTGTACAACGTAACAACCAAAAAGTAGTTGAAGAGTCTGCATCTACTATGTTGCCTGCTAACTTAAAAGCTGAAGCGCTTAAACACACTGCAGCATTGGCTGATGCGGTTGATTATTTAGGTGCAGGTACGGTTGAGTTTATTTACGACCTTGATGAAGATTCTATCTACTTCATGGAGATGAATACTCGTCTGCAAGTAGAGCATCCAGTTACCGAAGCAACATCATGCATTGATATCGTAAGTGCACAATACAATATCGCTTCTGGTGAAAGTATTGCTGACATGCAGCCTGCTGATAAAGGTTATGCAATCGAAGTACGTGTCACTGCTGAAAAAGCGGCACTGGACTCTGAAGGCGTAATGCAGTTATTACCACACCCTGGTAAAGTAGTTGAGTACTTTGTACCTGAGCAAGAAAATGTTGAAGTGATTTCAATGATTGCCGAGGGTAAAGAGGTTTCTCCTTATTACGATAGCTTAGTTGCACAGTTTATCTGTACGGGTAAAGACCGTAACGACACTGTTAAGAAACTGCTTGAGTTTTTAGATAAAGTTGTCATTAAAGGTATTGCAACGAATATCCCATTGTTACAACGTATCCTTAAAGATGAAACATTCTTAAACGGTGTTTACGATACGACTTACCTACCAAAATTCATGGCTGAACTTGATCAGCAAGTGATGATTGATGAGATGGAAGCATCTGCATCAACGGGTGTGAGCGATGTTTCAATTACCGTTGATGGTAGTAATGAGCTTAAAGTATTAGCGACAAGTGCGGGTATATTCTACCGTGCATCATCGCCTGCTGAACCTGATTTTGTTCATGAGGGTGATATCGTTAATGTTGAACAGACATTAGGTCTGATGGAAGCGATGAAGATGTTCTCTCCGCTATCACTATCTAGCTTTAATCGCCAAGATGCAGTGTTATATGATGCAAAAACTAAGTTCCGTGTTGAGCGTATCATTAATGCTAATGGTCAACAGGTATCAAGTGGAGACCTGCTCTACATCATAACGCCGCTATAGTTTTTATTAAGCGTTATTGAGTAGCAAAAAAGCCAGTCAGTTGACTGGCTTTTTTATGCCTTTTAAAAAGAGATTGGCGTAGATCACGCTGCAAGGTATTATCTCTATCAACCAGTGCTAATTAAAGATGGCACGTTTATTTAATAGAATAAGTGAAATAAAAATTAATGGATATTGCACTAATTTGTAATGATAGCGCGCTCAGTTCAACGGCGAAAAAATTGCGTGAAAAGTGGGGCTTTGTGAACCAACAGAGTGATGATTTTCGCCTGCACCTTTTGCCTAAGCATCTAGCATTGGAGCAGTTAGACGATCCTAAACAAGGGATGGTATTTGTCGATTTTGTTTCTGGTGCGACTGCGCATCGTCGCAAGTTTGGTGGTGGTAAAGGGCAATCTATTGCTAAAGCGGTTGGCTTAAAAGCGGGCGTGCAAATAGATGTGATTGATGCGACAGCTGGACTTGGTCGTGATGCATTTGTGCTTGCCTCATTAGGTTGTAATGTAACCTTAGTTGAGCGTTCACCGGTTGCAGCTGCATTGCTCGATGATGGTTTACAACGCGCTTATATGAACCTTGAGATTGGAGAGTGGATGCAACAACGTATGCAACTCCATTTTGGCTCTGGTGTTGAATATCTTAAAAATAATCAAACCGATGTGGTTTATTTAGATCCGATGTTTCCACATAAAAAAAAATCTGCGTTAGTTAAAAAAGAGATGCGTGTATTCCAATGTGTTGTGGGGGCTGATCTCGATGCTGATGATCTTTTAGAGGTCGCATTGGCTGCGGCGAAATATCGTGTTGTAGTAAAACGTCCTGATTATGCGCCGTTCTTAAATGATAAAAAGCCCTCGATGAGTATAAAAACTAAGAAAAATAGGTTTGATGTGTATGTGAAACAGGCGATACCAACTCATAAAGAGTAGTTATCGCAATAGAATTTAATAGGTGTGTCGCTACAACCATACCTTGACATAATACAGCCATAGTATGGAAGGTTTAAATCATACTATGGCTGTAGCAAATTAGATTAGGGAGCTTTAGCCCAGTAAAGGTAATCTTGTTGTCTTGATGTAATAACACTTTAATGTATCTTGGTCGGGGTCATTATTTAAACTTATTAAGTGACAACGTAAATTGAATATAGTTTTTCTGAGGTAAAGAAACCGTGATATCGTAGTTATTGATAACACATAATTTTTTAACAATGCTCAAACCTAATCCGTAACGATTCTTTTCGCTTCTGGATTTATCAATTCGATAGAGGGGCTTGAAAATTTTATTTAGTTGCTCATCAGAAATAGGTGAAGTTAGCTCATTGTTTAGAGTAATTTGTGGCACTCCATCATTGTTTACTTTAAGTTGTAACGTAATAATAGATTCAGCTGGACTGTAAAACAGTGCATTATTAATTAAATTAGACATAATAATATTAAAACTAACAATATCTAAGTTCACCGTTTTAGAGGTTAATAAATTGCTTATCTGTACTCTTTCGGAAATGTTCTCATGTCCGCTGCCGATTGTTAGTAGTACATCATTAATCGTATCCAGTAAAATAATATCTTCATTTTGTTGGTTTAACAGATATTCATCGCCTTGATTAAGCATCATTAAATTACTCACAATGTGCTCCATACGCAGTGCGATCGATAGCATATCCTGCGAATAACTCTCTGATATCCTCATGTCATCTGGATATTGAATATTTAATTCACTGAGGCTAATAATTTCTGAAATAGGTGTTTTTAACTCATGAGCAATATCGGCAGATAATCGTTGTTCCTCTTCCAGTGTTGCCTGTGAAAATTCAATAAAGCGTGATAATTCTGCACGAATCGTAGCAACTTCAATGTGTTCATCGGTTATTTTTTTTAGCGATGAGTTCGATTTGTCGACTTTTAAATGAGCGACTTCTTGATTAAGTAAATTTAGTGGTTTAAGCCCTTTATCTATTTGAAATATAACTAGATAGCGAACGCCTGCGATAAAAGTAAAAAAGACCAACCAAAAGACAACATCTAACGCGATTAATGCGTTTGAGAATTCATCGTTAGAAATGGCAATGGTGAAAAAAACAGCATGCTCGTTGTAGTAAATTTTATTACGCATATTAGAAGGGATCTGTGGTGTAAAATAACTCATTAGTGCGATTCCATTGCGCCCATCAGGTAAGGTTACATTAATGAACTTAGTGCTATTAATAGCAATATCCACCTTTGCTAATTGCTCTTCAGGAAATGCTTGCAATGATTCCGAACGTTCGAATGGTTTTCCATCAATCCACAATTGAAAGTATTGTTTACCCTTGTGAAGGGCAAATTCTGGCATAAACTCACCAGCGAAATCAAATTCTACTCCCTCTTCTTTAACCTTTATTAAGGACTTCAAATAATTAGCTTTGATGGTTAAACTTTCATTAAATTTGTTTTGCACCCAATCATCTAGGACGATGTCGATAGCCATAAATACACTAAAAATAATCACCGAAGTGGTGATCGTAACACTACGAACAATATCCTTTTTGATGGATTTCATGATTGTTGCTCAACTAAATATCCAAAACCGCGTTTATTTTTGATGGGTAATATGCCGCCTAGCAATTTTGTTTTTCTTCTCACCGATGATAGATGAGCTTCAATACTATTTTTGGATAATTCATCAAAGTGACCAACAACAGCTTCACTAATTTGACTGGTTGTGACGACGCTGTTTTTAGCGTTAAAAATAACCTCAATAATTCGATATTCATTTTTAGTCAGCTCAATCTCTTTATTTTGGTAGGAAAAACTTTTTTGTGCGCTATCTAGAACAAAATCCCCTTTTTTAATCATACTGTTTGCTTGTGTTATTTCAGATCTTTTATGAATACTCAAAATACGCGCGTGTAACTCTTCAAAGGAGAAAGGTTTCACCAGATAGTCATCAGCACCTGCTAATAATCCATTGACTCGATCTTCAACAGTGACTCGCGCAGAAAGGATAATCACTTTACTGTGAATGTTTTCTTGGCGTATTTTTTTTAGTAATGTCATACCATCAACATTAGGCAGCATAAGATCTAATATAATAATGTCGTATTGGTTGTAAAGCGCGAGGTTTAAGCCTTCGCTGCCATCACCCGTTGCCTCAACGGTGAACCCTAAATGACTGAGCCCTACCTCTAAGCTTCTGCGTAAATGAGCTGAATCCTCAACGACCAAAATGTTCATTATATGTCCTAATTATTATCAATTGGTTATAGTAAATTATACTCTACAGGGGGCTGTAATATCTAACGCTTGTTTCCGTTGTTGAGTTTCGATACCGTAAAATCCTAATAGTGAATGAAATAAATTATCATGCGATAGCTCATCATTTAGTGCACTT
>Ga0316197_10002585_pt1 | contig 12907 bp, 6 predicted proteins | sample OudBiesiAoxic_MG_FD_204939 | JGI IMG/M metagenome (GOLD analysis project Ga0316197, IMG submission 204939) | Coastal sediment microbial communities from Oude Bieten Haven, Netherlands - site A oxic | ecosystem: Environmental > Aquatic > Marine > Coastal > Sediment | place: Netherlands...
CTCCGTTCGTAGCGCGCATGGATGCCGACGACATTAGCCACCCGAGGCGCTTCGAACTGCAATTGGCCGAGTTCGAGGAACTGCCATGGATTGGCGTGGTTTCGAGCATGGTCCGGCACTTTCCCTGGCATGGTGTGGGGGAGGGCTATCGAGTCTACGAGGAGTGGCTTAATTCGCTTCTGACTCCGGAGCAGATCTCAAGTCAGCGCTTCGTCGAGTCGCCCATACCACACCCGTCAGCTATGGTTCGCCGAGAGGTTTATCAGAGCGCCGGGGGGTATCGGGAAGAGACCTGGGCCGAGGACTTCGACTTCTGGCTTCGCCTTTTCGAGGCCGGCGTGACCATCACAAAGGTGGAGAAATATCTATACTTCTGGCGTGAGCACGCGGAACGGCTGACCCGGGTGGACAGTCGGTACTCGGTGGAGAACTTCCTTCGCTGCAAGGCGAAGTATCTACTCAGCGGTCCTCTCGCGCAGGGGCAGCGGGTAGTGATTTGGGGGGCCGGCCAGACCGGGCGGCGCATTTCGAAGCATCTGTTGCGCGACGGGGCGCAGGTCGAGGCCTTCGTCGATATCGATCGAGAAAAGATCGGCAGCACCCTGCGGGGGAAACCGATCATCGATTTCGATGAGCTGCCGTCTTTGGTAAACAAGGATACGGTTGTTTTGGCGGCGGTCGGATCGCGCGGTGCACGAGCCCTGATCCGGGAGCAGCTCGAAAAAATCGGCCTGAGAGAAGGGCGGGAGTTTTGGTGCGTGGCGTGACGACAGGCCTCTGAAATTCCAGACCGAGCTTCCTTTCCTGTTATCCTGAGCGAGCTTCCTCTCCTGTCATCCCGAGCGCAGGTGGAGCAAAGCGACGCCGTAGTCGAGGGATCCCCCGAACTCGCCGCCGGCAGCGACTCGTGGCCAACGGCCGAATCAGTAAGGTGATTGGGTTCGGCGATTGGCCACTCGCGGGCGGTGGTGAGTCACGGCGCCCAAAGGGCGCCAGTAAGTCTGAGAATGTTCCGTGCTCGTCACTCTCCGGAGAATTCAGGGGATCCTTCGACTCGGCCCTCGGAGGGCCTCGCTCAGGATGACAGCAATGAAGGGAGGCCTCGCTCAGGATGACAGGGGCAATCAGCCTCTCTCTTTCACCTCCACCGGCTGCAGATTCCAAACTTTCTCCGCGTACTCCGTGATCGCCCGGTCGGACGAGAAATATCCCATCGCTGCGACGTTGCGGATCGCCGCCGCGGTCCAGGCGCGGGTGTCCTGGAAAAGTGCGGCGGCGCGCTCGTGGGCTTCGAGGTATGATGCGAAATCGGCCAGTACCATGTAGCGGTCGCCGTGCTCCATCAGCGCCGACCAGATCTCGCGCAGCGGCCGGGCGTCCGATCCGGCATAAACGCCCTCACGCAGATCGTCCATCACGCCGGCCAGGTCAGGATCTGATTCGTAGAGCTTCCACGGGCGGTGGGAACCGGTTGCCAGGCGGGATTCAACTTCGTCGGCGGTGAGGCCGAAGATGAAAATGTTGTCCTCGCCGACCCGTTCTCCGATCTCGATATTGGCGCCGTCCAGGGTGCCGATGGTGAGTGCGCCGTTGAGTGCGAGCTTCATATTCCCGGTGCCCGATGCTTCCATGCCGGCGGTTGAGATCTGCTCGGAGAGGTCAGCGGCGGGGATGATCTTTTCGGCCAGGGTGACCCGGTAATCAGGCACAAAGACGACCCGGATGCGGCCGTCCACTTCGCGATCGTTGTTGACCACCTCGGCGACGCCGTTGATCAGGCGGATGATGAGTTTGGCCATGTGGTACGAGGGCGCCGCCTTGGCGCCGAAAACGAAACTGCGTGGCAGCATTTCGCGAGTGGGGTCGGCCTTGATCTGGCGATACAGGTGGATGACGTGCATGATGTTGAGGAGCTGGCGCTTGTACTCGTGCAGACGCTTGATCTGGACGTCGTACATCGATCCCGTGTCGAGCCGGACCCCGCACAGCTGGTGAACGGTGGCCGCCAGATCCCTTTTATTGGCGGCCTTGATGGCCATAAACTCGTCCTGAAACCCGTGATCGTCGGCGAAGGAATCGAGTTCGCGCAGTCGGTCGAGTTCGCGCGGCCAGGTGTCACCGATACGGTCGGTAATCAACCCTGCCAGGCGCGGATTGCAGGCCAGCAGCCACCTGCGCGGCGTGACGCCGTTCGTAATTGGGAGAAATTTTTCCGGCCAAAGGTCTGCAAAATCTTTGACGACACGGGTGCGCAACAGCTCGGTGTGGAGCTTGGCGACGCCGTTGACGCGGTGGCTGCCGACGATGGCGAGGTTGGCCATGCGCAGTTTCTTGTCGCCATTCTCCTCGAGGATCGACATTTGGCGCAATGCCTCAGGCCGGCCGGAGAACATGCTCTTGACGGAGTCCATGAAGCGGCGGTTGATCTCGTAAATGATCTGAACGTGGCGCGGAATCAGTGGTTCCATGAGCGATACCGGCCACGTCTCGAGGGCCTCGGGCAGCAAGGTGTGGTTGGTGTAGGAGCAGGTGGCCTTGGTGAGCTCCCACGCCGGCGACCAGCTGAGCCCGGCCTCGTCTAATAGAAAGCGCATCAGCTCGGCCACGGTCAATGCGGGATGGGTGTCGTTGAGCTGCAGCGAGACCTTGTCCGGCAGCATTTCCCAGACCTCGCCATGACGGAGGCGGAACCGTTCCATAACGTCGCGAACCGAGCACGCGACCAGGAAGTACTCCTGGGTCAGTCGCAGCCCACGACCGGCCTCGACGTCGTCGGCGGGGTAGAGGACGCGGTTGACCGCCTCGACGCGCTCGCGCTCTTCGACGGCCTTGACGAATCCGCCGCGGGAGAAAATGTGGAAGTCGAATTCCGATGTCGCGCGCGCGTCCCACAAACGCAGGACAAGAGCGGTGTTCGTGCCATAGCCGGCGACCATCACGTCGTGCGGAATCCCGTAGACCTGGCGCCAGCCGGTCCAGGCGGGACGGTGGGTGCCGCTCTCCTTGCCCGGACTCCAGTCGACCTGGCCGCCGAAGCGAATCGCGACCGACCGGTCGTTTCGCTCGACCTCCCACGGGAAGCCGTCCTCGAGCCAGGTGTCGGCGTGTTCGACCTGCCAGCCATTGTCGAAGTCCTGGCGGAACATTCCGTAGTCGTAGCGCAGGCCATAGCCGTAGGCGGGGTAGTCGAGGGTCGCCAACGAGTCGAGGAAGCAGGCCGCGAGGCGCCCGAGACCGCCGTTGCCGAGACCGGGATCCGGCTCTTCCTCGATGATGGTGTCGAGGTTGAGGCCGAGCATCTGCATCGCCTCGCGTGCGGTGCCGAACAGTCCGGTGGCGATCAGGTTGTTGCTCATCAGTCGGCCGAGGAGGTACTCCATCGACAGGTAGTGGACGACCTTGGGCCGAGCCTCGTCGTAGGTGCGCCGGGTGAGGATCTCGCGGTCGATGATCGACTCCCGGACCGCACGCCCGAGAGCGACCAGGTGGTCGGCGGGTCTGGCATGGCGCAGCTCGAGACCGCAGGTGTAGCGGAGATAGTGGAGAAATCGGTCGCGAAACTCTTCAGCCGTCGGCTGTTTCAGATGGACTTCCGGAAGCATAGACCCCCTTCGTGACGTAAAAAGTTAACATAAGAAACTGATTTCGGATTTCGGATTTCGGATTTCGGATTTCGGATTTTGGATTTTCGTCCCCGCAACACAATTTTCTGAGCGGGCGGGCGGAAACTCAAAACTTAAAACTCATAACTCAAAACTGATCGAGGGTTTTGCGGATAATCCGAGATCTTCGATGCGCTACGATGGTCGCGATGAAAGCAATCCGTACCGCCGGGGTCATCCTCCATCCCACCTCGCTGCCGTCCCGCTTTGGGATCGGTGACCTCGGACCGACCGCCGCGGCCTACGTCGAGTGGCTTGCCGGTGCGGGCGTGTCGTGGTGGCAAGTCCTACCGCTGCACCCTCCCGGGCCGGGAGATTCGCCATACTCGGCGATTTCCACCTTTGCCGGCAACGAGCTCCTCATCAGTCCCGATCTGCTGCTCGAGGACGGCGTCCTCACCGATGAAGAGGTGGCCGAAGTTCCGGGCCTTCCCGCAGAGTGGGTCGAATACGACGCGGTCAAACCATTCAAGATTGGCCTGCTGCGGCGCGCTTACCTCCGATATCGGGATACCCAACCCCCCAAGCTCGTCCGTCAGCTCGCCGCCTTCCGCGACAAGCATCGTCACTGGCTCTCCGACTACGCCCTCTTCCGGGCGATTCGGGACAGCCTTGGCGGCGCCCCTTGGTACGAATGGCCGCGCCCGCTGGCTTTGCGTGAACCTCAGGCGTTGATTGCATGGATGCAGGAGAACCAACAGGAGGTCGACTTCGTCGAGTTCTGTCAGTTCTTCTTCTTCCGCCAGTGGACCGCGCTTCGCGATTGGGCGCTTGAAATGGGTGTTGGGATCTTCGGCGATGTGCCGATCTTCGTCGCCGGCGATTCAGCTGACGTTTGGGCCCATTCGGAGCTCTTTCTGCTCGACGACGAGCGCCGTCCGAGAGTTGTGGCAGGCGTACCCCCCGATTACTTTTCGGAGACCGGACAGTTGTGGGGCAATCCACTCTACAACTGGGAGCACATGAGGGCCGACGGCTTCTCGTGGTGGATCGCCCGCCTCCGCCACACCCTCGAGCTTGTGGATCTGGTGCGCCTCGATCATTTCCGCGGCTTCGTCTCCTACTGGGAGGTGCCCGCGGACGCTGATACCGCGGTCCACGGGCGTTGGCAGCCGGGCCCCGGTCTGCAATTTTTCGAAGCACTGCGGTCAGCGTTGGGCGCTCTCCCGCTGGTCGCCGAGGACCTCGGTGAGATTACGCCCGATGTGTTGGAACTGCGCAAGGAGCTCGGTATCCCGGGCATGGCGATTCTCCACTTCGCCTTCTCGCCTGATCCACGGTCGACCTTCATTCCCTACGCGCTCGACCGCAACATGGTGATCTACACCGGAACCCACGACAACAACACCACCGTCGGCTGGTATCTCGAGGACGCTTCCGACGAGGAGAGGGACCTGGTAAGGCGTTACGCCGGGAGCTCCGGGCAAGATGTTCATTGGGACCTGATCCGTCTCGCTCTGGCCTCGGTTGCCGACACCGCCATCGTGCCGCATCAGGATCTGGCGGGTCTCGGCGCCGATTGCCGGATGAATACTCCAGCCGTCGGCGAGGGCAATTGGCGTTTCCGGATTTCGCCCCAGATGTTGGGCGAGGACATCCAGGTGAGGCTGTGGGACATGGTCGTAGCGTATGGGCGGGAACCCGCCGAACCTGCCAGTTTTAGCATGGTGGAATGATTTTCTTTTAACTCAGTGTTTAAAGCTTTGTTAAAAGGCCTCAGTTAGTGATCGTCCTCACGGGTCGCGTGTTGATGCTCGACCCATCTATACGGATACTGGTAGGTATGAGAAGGCATGCACGCTGGCTCATTGTTCTGCTGCTGTTGACCCTGGGGGCGGGGTCCGCGGGGGCGACGACAATCATCCCGCCTGAGGATCCAGGCGAGCTCGCAATCCACAGCGAGGCGGTTCTGGAGCTGCGAGCCGGCTTGAGTCACTCGGAAAATCGCGGCAGTTTGATTTTTACGGTGACGTCGGCGGAAGTTCTCGACTGTTTGAAGGGCTGCTCGCTGGTTGGCAACACGATCGAACTCGAGGTACCCGGAGGCAGCTCAGGTAATCGGGGCTTCATGGTTGCGGGTTCACCGCGCTTCGCCGCGGATGAGGTCTATCTGATCTTTGCTGATCTTGGCGCAAATGGTCGGTGGCAGCCTCGGCTTCTCGCCGACAGCGTGTTGCGGGAATCCAAGGATCTCGAAGGCGTACCGGTTTTGTTGCCGCTGGAGGAATCTGCTGGGATCGTGCGTGTTACCAAGCGTGGCGGCCACTCCGAACCAATTCTCGGACCGGTATATAAGGCAGCCTTCCTCGCTCAATTGCGCGAGGCCTTGAAATCAAGAGTCTTGTGGAATGACAGCGGAATCGTGGTTCCTTCCTTCCGTCTCCCTGCGCAAACAAAAGCAGCACCCGCCGGCTGTGTATTCATGCCGTATACCTCCGGATCTACGACGAATAGCATGAGATGGTTCACTCAGCCCGATACGATGAACTGGAGCAACACCCTCGACGCAGACCTCCCCGGGGGCGGTGATGCGGAGGTCGCTGCTGCAGTCAGCAATTGGGAGAATGTCGGAACCACAAGTCTGAACACGAGCTCCGGAGGACCAAGATCCGTCGGCACGAGCTGGTGCGACAATTTCCCGCAGAACGCAGTCGCGTTCAACGACCCGTGCGACGCGATTCCTGATCTGTCGGGTTGTTCGGGCACCCTGGGTTGGGGTGGCCCATGGTTCAATTTGAGCCCAATGTCGTTTGACGGTCAAGACTGGTGGCCGTCGACGGCGTGGGGTGTCATGGTGAACAATGGCACTGGGGCCTGTCTCAACTCGGCCAACTTCGAGCTCTTAATGACACACGAACTTGGCCATGGCTTGGGTTTCGGGCATCCAGCCTCGTCCGGCCACCTGATGTCCGCAACGTGTTGTAACGATTTCAGCTCGCTCGATACCGCTTGCGCGGAGTACCTGTATCCGGTCGCCGGCCCGACGAATACTCCGACTCAGACCTACACTCCCTCCAACACTCCGACACCGGGCCCTCCGACGGCTACCAACACGCCGCGGCCTCCGACCGCAACTTCGACACCGACCTGGACGCCGGGTGGGCCTACCGCGACGCCGACCCGGACACCGACCTGGACCCATACCGCAACCCCGGGAGGACCGACAAACACGCCGACTCCGACGCCGACCCGGACTCCGACCTCGGCGCTGGCAACGCCGACTGACGGGCCGTCGAAGGTGACGGTGCCGGTTGTTGTCCATAACGAGGGAGTGGGCGGCACGTCCTGGCGTTCTGATGTGGTTGTCAGCAACCAGAACAGCGCCTCTCAGACCGTCCGCCTCACCTACCAGACCGCCAGCAAAGCAAGCTTCAGCAAGAACCGGAGCCTTGCCGGTTTCGCGACCCTTCTCCTCGAAGATCTCGTGGTGGATCTCTTCCGCGCCGGCGACGGACGCGGACCGCTCGACGTGGAAGTCCTGAGCGGTGCAAAGGGCGCGCCGGTTGTAGTCTCCCGCGCCTACTCGGAGAACTCCTTCGGGAACCTCGGCTCGGGGCTGCCAGCCGATGTCGTCCCGTCCACCGATGTGGTGACCCTGCCTGGGCTTTTCCACGACAATGATTTCCGGAGCAGCGTCGCGGTCACCGCAGGTGATCAGGCCGTCTGGGCGACCTTCGAGCTCTTCCGAGGCGATAGTGGCCTCGTGGCGGGTGGGGTGAAACTCAAGGTCGAGGCGGGCGAGCAAAACCAGTGGATGGTGAGCAAGCTCTTCGGCGATCTCGCACGCCAGGGCGTGCCGATGACTGTGCGCGTTTCATTGAATAATCCGGGCATTGTCTACGCCTCGCTGGTAGACAACGACTCCACCGATTCCGCGGTGTTCCTCGGCAAGGCACCCGCGAGCGAGTGGATCGTGCCGGCGGTTGCTCGCATTCCCGGGTCGGGGGGGACCTTCTGGAGCTCTTCGGTGTCGCTGTGGAACACAACCGGCAACACGTGTTGGGTCGACCTCGAGTACCTGCCCGAGAAAACCGACAACTCGCGGGGCGGACTGTTTGCGCCAAGATTCAAACTCAACCCCTACCAGTCGAAGAATATTGCTGACGTGCTGAACGACAAATTCGGCATCGACAACGGCAAGGGAACCCTCATCATTAAGACATCCCGGCCGATTACTGTTACCTCGAGGGTATTCACCGGTTGCCAGTCCTGCCCGGATGGCGGGACCTCGGGTAACGGTGTGCGAACGGCGCCGTCGGTGGCGCTTGTCTCGGGACAGACAGTGCTCCCTGGAGTCCGCCTCCTCGATGGATTCCGCTCCAACATCGGCGTGGTTACCGGACACCAGAGCGTCAAGTTCACCTTCGACTTGCGCGATGAGGGCGGCACGCTTCTCAGGAGCGCCTTCAAAACGGTGCCCCCGAGAACCATGCAGCAATGGGGGATCGGCAGGCTGTTCGGGAGCGGGTTCGCTGGGCCCGACCCGGCGGGCTCGGTTGTCGTCAGTGCAGACAGCCCGTATCTGACCTACTTGACGGTCATCGACGGCAGCTCGCAAGATCCTGTCTTCGTGATGCCTCAATAGAGTTCCGTCGCTATTGAATAACAACAGCGGGCCCGAGAGGGCCCTTTGTTTCGTTGGTGTTTAGCTCCTGGTTGGATCTGCAGATTGCAGCAGCGTTGGAACCGCAAAGACGCAAAGAGCGCAAAGAAGAACCTAATATGATCTTCGCGCTCTTTGCGTCTTTGCGGTTTCAAAGATTTTGCGGCCGTTTTGTGGTGCGGGCGTCCCGCCCGCACGATTCCACGGTCGTCGAAAAAGTGCGACCGAGACGGCCGCACCACAACGCTTGGCTAATCCCTGATTGCTTCCAACTGCTCCTTCATCAAACCTTCGAAGAGCGGAACCTTGTAGCCGTTCTGCTCGAGCGGCTCGGCACCAGCGACGGTTGCGGCGGCGGCCTTGTCAATCGTTTTGGCATCGAGAGTCGTTCCAACGGTCACCGCCTCGGCCGCCTTCGCCCGCCACGGCACCGGGGCTGCGCCGGAGAGGAAGATCCTTGCCGAAAGAACCGTGTCACCGTCGAAAACGATGGCGAGGGCGATGCCGGCGAGGGCAAAATCCCAGGCCCCTCGGGTCCGGACCTTGCGATAGGACGAACGGAGTCCTTTGGCGGGCGCCGGCAGGATGATCTCGGTGAGGATTTCATCCGGGCCGAGTACCGTCTCACGCTGCGGGTCCTCGACCGGTGGCACGTGAAAGGACTCGGCCGCAACCGAGCGGCTGGCGGCCGGTCCGGAGATGCGGCAAACGGCGCCGAGCGCAGCCAATGCAGGCGCTGTATCCGACGGATGGACGATGTAGCACATGTCGCCACCGAAGATGCAGTGGTACTGGTTTTCGCCCTCGTAGGCAAAACACCTGTCGCCGCCTTTACGGAGGCAGTCGAAGTGGCCCCGGTAATACCAACAGCGTGGCTTCTGGCACAGGTTGCCGCCGATGGTGCCCTGGTTGCGAAGCTGCGGACTCGCGACCTCGGATGCTGCCTCGGCGAGGGCCGTGTACCCTGCGGCGATCTTTTTGGCGGCGGCGACGTCGGCCACCGTTGCGAGGGCGCCAATTCGGAGGCCACCGTCCTTTGCCTGCCGGATGCCCTTGAGCTCGTCGATGGAGGACAACGAGACCATGGTGTCGACGCTCAATACGCCTTCCCGGAGGCAGCCCAAGAGGTCGGTGCCACCGCCGTGGATCAGGGCCGGTCGGTCATTGAGGACGGCGAGGGCTTCGTTGACGGTTGTTGGGCGCACGTAGGTGAATTTTGGAAGCATCTCAGGCCTCCTTCCGCTGCTCGGCTAACAAGCGCACCAGCTGAATCGGGTTGATCGGTGAATCGGTGACTCGGATTCCGATGGCGTCGTGCACTGCGTTGGCAATCGCCGCAGCCGTTGGAATGGTCGCCGGTTCTCCGAGCCCCTTGGTACCCGTGGTGTTGAACTCGTTGTCGGGGATGTCGATCGGCACACACGTGTGCTCTATCGCCACATCCTTCATCGTCGGGATCTTGTAGTCATGGAGGTTGGCGTTTGCCATTTTCCCGGTCTGGCGGTCGAGCACACGTTCTTCGGTCATGGCCAGGCCGACGCCCATTGCGATGCCGCCAAAGACCTGGTTGTCGTAGGTCAGGCGGTTGAGGACCCGGCCAGAATCGTGGGCGCCGAGGAATTGCAGCAGCTGGACTTCACCCGTTCGGGTATTGACCTGGACCTCGCAGAATTGGGCGCCGAAGGGGAAGGTGACCTTGTCTTCGGGGTTGGGATCTCGATAACCGGTACCGATGACGAGCCCCTGACGACCGAGCTTTTCGAGAGCGGTGACCTCGACCGTTTTCTCGGTATCCGATCGGCTTGAAACTGTCAGATCGCGAAGCTCGAGATCCGACACATCCACTTCGAGCTGTTCGGCGGCCATCCGCATCAATTGCACCTTGACGGCGTATGCTGCGGCACGTACCGCGGGAGAGTCGGACGGCACCGTCTTGCTGCCTCCGGACGAGGTCGCGTACTGCGTTGTGGCGGTGTCGGCGTGCTCGATCTGAATTTGATCCACCGCCACTCCGAGCTCCTCGGCGACGATCATCGCCGCCCAGGTTTTGGTGCCGGTTCCGATGTCGGATGCGCCCATGTTGAGGTTGACGCTGCCATCGGAGAAAAGCTTGACGACGACCGTCGACGGCGGTCCACCGGCGTAGCCCCAGAAACAGGCGGCAACGCCGACGCCGCGACGGAGATGACCGTCGCCCTGAGATTTCCGTCGGGCAGTGGTCCATCCAAACTCGGCGGCTCCCTTTTTCAGGCATTCCGAGAGCTGATTCGAAGTCAGGGGTCTGCCGCCCCCGGCCTGCAACTCCTCGAGGATATTCTGCAAGCGCAGCTCGACCGGGTCGACGTTGAGCTTCTGCGCGAGCTCATCCATCGCCTGTTCGAGGGCCCACGCGCCTTGCGGAAAGCCCGGTGCGCGCATCGGCCGCGCCTTGCCAGCGTTGGTGTAGACAGTGGTGTCCTCGGTGCGAACGTTCGGACAGGTGTAAAGGTATGCAGCCAAGGTGCCGGTACCGGCGTTGTAGGTGTAGGCGCCGTTTGACCCCAGGCTCTTGTAGTCGATGGCGGTCAGGGTGCCGTCGTTCTTGGCTCCGATTTTGACCGTCATTTTGTTTCCCGGCCGGTTGCCGGTGACCAGCATGCAATCCTCCCGCGGCAGGAAGATCTTGACCGGCCGGCCTGTCGCCTTAGCCATCAATGCGGCATAAACGGTGTACTTTCCGACTTCGAGCTTGGCGCCGAAGCCGCCGCCCATGTAGTGGCCGATCACCCGCACGTTTGCCAGGGGCAGTTCCATCGCGCGGGCCATGCCCTGCTGGACGCTGTAGACGCCCTGGGTGGTGTCCCAGATGGTGAGCCTGTTGCCGTCCCATTTGGCAACCGAGCCGTGTGGTTCCATCGGCGCGTGGATTTCACACTTCGTGCTGTAGGTGCGTTCCACCACAACGTCTGCTTCGGCAAAGCCGGCGGCGAGGTCGCCGCGCTCACGTACTTGTGGCTCCCCGACCATATTGCCGCCTTCCTGAACGGCCGGCGCCGATGGGTCGAGGGCGGCCTCGTCATCGATGACAAACGGCAGAATCTCGTACTCGACCGCGATCGCCCGGATCGCATCGACCGCCTGCAGGGGGGTCTCTGCAGCGACAGCCACCACCTCTTCGCCCTCGTGGCGGCAGTGCGTATCGAAGAGCCGGCCGGAGAATTGGCCACCCCGCGAGTACCACGGCATGTCGGCCCCCGGTGAATCGCCGGTCAGGACCGCCAGGACGCCCGGCATCTTCTCGGCCTTGCTGGTGTCGATCTTCAGGACGTTGGCATGGGCATGGGGACAGCGCAGGATGGCGCCGTGCAGCATCTCCGGCAGGGAGACGTCGTGGGGGTAGACAGCGGCTCCACTGACACGTTCGTAGCCGTCGACCTTCGGCACCCGCGTGCCGACGATCTCGGTCTTCTTCCAGGGATCCGGGTATTCGCCTGTTCCCGGAGTCTCGGGGACAGATCCATCGATCCAATAGGGAGAGTCCTTATCCATCACTGGCCTCCCTTCTTGTTCTCGGCAGCCGTGGTGACAGCATTCACGATGTGCGGGTAGGCGCCACAGCGGCAGAGGTTGCCGCTCATGCCACAGCGGATCTCATCGAAAGAGGGGGAGGGGTTGATCCGGAGAAGGCCTTCGGCAGCCATGATCTGACCCGGAGTGCAGTACCCGCACTGAAAGGCATCCTCCTCGACGAAGGCCTTCTGCACGGTGCCCAGCTCCTCGCCATCGAGAAGGCCTTCTACCGTTGTGATCTCGGTGCCTACGGCCTCCACCGCCAGGCTCATGCAGGCGTAGCGGGGCTGTCCGTTAACGAGGACCGTACAGCTGCCGCATTCACCGCGCTCGCAACCGGCCTTGGTTCCGGTGATCGCGAGCCTCTCGCGCAAGACAAAAAGGAGGGTCCATCTGGGCTCCACCAGCAACCGATGGATGCGGCCGTTGATCATGAGCGCGACCTGCACCATCTCCTCGGGTGAGGTGATCTCGGGTACGGCTTCGCCGGGGCGAGCGACGCCGGTAGCTGCGACCACCGCGCCAGCGCCCACCGAGCCGAGGAACCCCCGTCTGGTGACTCCTCCGTTCGGGCGTTTTGTGGGATCGTTCTTTTTGCTCATAGACCCTCCCTAGAGAACGATTATAGGTCAAATAATATTGAGACTAAGTTGCTATTATAGAAGCACATGCAAAGTATACGATGGTTTGTGGCGAGATCGGAGCGCCTGCTAGAGTTGCGGCCATGGAAAATGTTGTTTCCAGCCCTGGAGTCTTCGTCGATGCGGTTCTCCGGGCGGCTGCTGAGGCGCCCCCGGCCGACCTGATAGACCTTCGGGTCGGGCCTTACTGGGTGGTCGTTCAAACAAGCCTTGGCGCCGGTATGGCCTCTGCCCTGCGTTCGGAAGACCACCTCCATGGATCGAAGCCGATCGGTTCCGCCGGCGAGCTTCACCAACGGACGCCGCTGGAGCTCAGCGATCTCCTCCGTTCCGACTCGCCGCCGGAGTCGGCGGTCGGGTTAGCGGCGGCCAATGCCCTCCTCGGCACGACAGCGGAGAACCTGCGCGACGAAAAAGCGCTGGCGATCTTGCGCGAGCGGGGCCGGGGCCAA
>Ga0316197_10002586_pt1 | contig 12906 bp, 14 predicted proteins | sample OudBiesiAoxic_MG_FD_204939 | JGI IMG/M metagenome (GOLD analysis project Ga0316197, IMG submission 204939) | Coastal sediment microbial communities from Oude Bieten Haven, Netherlands - site A oxic | ecosystem: Environmental > Aquatic > Marine > Coastal > Sediment | place: Netherlands...
CAAATAGTTCATGTGATGATAAAGTGAAAAATAGGATAAATAGAAGTAATACCGTTAATATTCTTTTCATTTCAGTAGTTTGATTTAAGTTTCACAATGTTTGTAATATATGAACCGTTAGGCGAAGTTAAAATTTTCATACAAAAAATGCAACACACACTGATGAGCAGGTATTAACTTTAATAATAATTTAAATGTATGATTTATATTAGTTTTTATAAAGTATTATAAACCTAGTTTTGTTTCAGTTTAAAAAATATAAAGATATGAGTGAAACTAAAACGTGCATTGTGTGTAAAAAATCAGCAATGGAAACACCAGTCACTAAATTTTATCATAAAAACAGTTCGTTTTTTATATGTTCGCAACATATACCCGTTTTAATTCATAATCCTCAAGAACTAGCTGGATTAATTGATGACGCGGACTCCTTACAAGGCGGATAAGTTATTTAATGCCATAAAAGCGTCGGTTTATTTAATGGAAGGATAGGTAAAAAGCAAAAGGTGTATGAGATTAAAAGATACATGGAGTAGCATGGAACTTTCTATGCGCTTGGTTTTATAATACATATAGCCATAAAACAAGCCTGCAATAGAAGCTAAAATAATATAGGTAATACCACCATTATAATGAGCCAATCCAAAAGCAAGAGAAGCTAAGGTAATACTCATGATATTAGCATATTTTCCTGAAAGTGTGTCCTGTAGTTTTTGTTGTAAGAGTTTTCTAAAAATAGCTTCTTCAGCCAAACAGGTTGAAAATAAATTGACTAGTATCCAAACGAATGTAAAATCCGGTAATTTTGGCTCGAACTGAGAATAACCAAGTATTGTTCCTAAACCTAAAAAGAAAACACTCATCACTAAAAGATTAATAACTAATAACTTAAATAGTTGTTTAAAGTTTATTTTTATGTCCTTATAGCTCAAAGCAATAATAAAAATACCCACTAAGGTTTTATCAAAATTAAAGTACAAACTATAAGGACTTGCATTTTCAGTTAAGGTAATCTGATCTAAAAATTTATAGTTATTAAATTCTAAAAAGGGGAGATGTAATAGTAAAGGTACTGCTAAGATTAACAGTGCTATAAATAACATATAAGTCTGTTTTTTATAATAGAAGTACACACAATATCCAAAAATGATACTATAAATTAAAGATACTAAGGATGCTCTATTAAAGAGAATAGCAAAAATAAAAGCAACAGCCGTAAATAGGAGCCATAATGGAAGCCTGTTAAAACCTTTTGGTTTAAGCCAAATAGCCAAAACACCTAGGAGTAAAGTACCATAGGTGATAAGAATTTCTGCTGACATCTTTTGTTTTTAATTTGATATTTATACCAAAGGGTTTACCTTTTTATAAGCACTAATATCTTATAATATTCTTAAATAACACCTACCTTTTTAAAAATTACTAATACTTGTATTTCGTATACTATGATACGATTGAGATTTATACCAATTCCACGTAATTAACATAAATGGGTTTAATTTTTATCCTTTTTGTAAAGTGGAATTAAATAGGAGATGGTATAACCATAACCAACTCCAATAGCACTGCTATCAAAGGTTTTATGGAATCCGGGAATGAAAATATTTTCAAAATTAGTAGGCTCAACTTCACTGACTAATCCTCTTAATTGGAGATTTAATCCTAAATACAGATTATTAAATAATTCCACTTTCATTCCCACAATAAGTTCTATCCAAAAAGCCGTTAAATCGTTAAAGGTTTGAACTTCATTTGAGCTGTATTGCGATTCCCAATATTGGTCTGTGTTATAAACGGTTAAACTATTAATGTCTTGACTAAATGCAGAGGCACCAACACGGAAACCTGTATAAATCATATTATCCATGTCGAGCCAATTCTTATATAAATTATAATCAATACCAGCTTTTAAATAGGCGCCGCTAGTGGTTACATCTAAATAATCATTGATGGTGGTTTTTTCTTCAATACCTAGTTCTCCAGCTATATAAAGTGTCTTTTTTATTCTAAAATCAGCATTAACTTCAAAACCACTATAATCGTCATCAATAAATGAACGAATTAGTTTTCCAGCATCGGTACCAACGCGTAATCCGTATTTGAGTTTAATTTTAATGGAATCGTTGGCGGTACTTATAATACTATCGTTCTGTGCCTGAATGGATGTGCCAAGCAGTAAAAATAGAATAAGACTAATGAAATAACTTGAAATGTGCTGCTTGCTCATCTTCTACTGATTGGTTATCACTTATTGATTCTTTTGCTTGTATCCAATTGTCGCCATCACTATTAATAGTTAACGTTACATTTTTAAAAATAGTTTTGTAACCACAGGCTCTAGATACATATACTTCTTCGGTTGTGTAATTTAAAGTGATGATATCTTCATTACCTCCAATAATATCATCAGTCGGATCATCTGGTGTGCCATTGTCATCATAGCTATATTCTTTATGAAGGGAATAAGCTGTACTAATGTCATCCGTTTTTAAAGGTAAAACAATGGAATCTGTAGTAACAACATTGTAATTAGTTAAAGGATTGTCATTACCAATGCCTTGTGCTTTTAAGCCAAACACATTTTTTTTACTACTTTGATTTGAAATATCATATAAACGAATTATTAAACTAGGTGTGGTAGCTGTGGTTTCTGGGCAAATATCATCTGGTTCGCAGCCCATTGAAAATATGGTGATGATTCCAAAAAGAATAGCTAATGTATGATAGTGTTTCATTTAACTTTAATCGAACAAATTAATTATTAAGTATGTTATTTCGTTTTTCCAAAAGTACAACATTTTCAACATGAAATGTTTGTGGAAACATATCAACAGCTTGTACTTTAGTAACCTTGTACTGCGCATCCATTAAAGCGAGGTCTCTGGCTTGCGTTGCACTATTGCAACTCACATACACTACTTTTTTTGGTGCAATATTTAATATTTGCTGAACCACATCTTTGTGCATACCATCTCTTGGCGGATCGGTTATAATAACATCGGGTTGTCCATGTGCTTTTAAAAAATCATTATTAAAAACATGTTTCATATCACCCACAAAGAATGCAACGTTTTCTATCTTATTTAATTGTGCATTTTCTTTAGCCGCTATAATGGCGTCTGGTACAGCTTCAACACCAACAACTTTTTTTGCTTGTTTTGCAACAAACTGAGCAATGGTTCCGGTTCCAGTATATAAATCATACACCAACTCATTTCCTGTTAAACCAGCAAATGATCGTGTAATTTTATAAAGTTCAAACGCTTGAGAAGAGTTGGTTTGATAAAAAGATTTGGCATTAATTTTAAACCTTAAACCTTCCATCTCTTCAAAAATATGGTCTTTGCCTTTATAACAAATGACTTCTTGATCGTAAATCGTGTCATTAGCTTTTTCATTAATAACATATTGTAACGATGTTATTTGCGGAAATGTTGAGTCAATGTAATTTAAAAGTAATTCTCTGTTGATTTTGTCTTCTTTAAAAAATTGAATCATAACCATAATATCTCCAGTACTTGAAGTCCGAATCATCATGGTACGTAAAAACCCAGTTTGATTACGAGTGTTAAAAAATTCAAGGTTATTATCTATGGCAAATTTTTTAACAGCGTTTCTTATATCATTTGAAGGATCTTCTTGCAGATGACAACTGTTTAAGTCAAGAATTTTATCCCACATACCAGGAATATGAAATCCTAAGGCATTTTTATCACCGAATTTATCTTCAGATTGAATTTCTTCTAGTGTGAGCCATCGCGAATCACTAAAGGAAAACTCCATTTTATTCCTGTAAAAATATTGATTTTTACAACCTAAAATAGGCGTTACTTCAGGTAATTCAATATGCCCTATGCGTTGTAGATTATTTACAACTTCCTTTTGTTTATAAAATAACTGATGCTCGTAACCCATATTTTGCCATTTGCAACCGCCACAAACACCAAAATGTTCGCAAACAGGCTCAGCTCGTTTTTCAGAAAGTTTATGAAATTTGATCGCTTTGCCTTCGTAATAGGCTTTGCGTTTTTTAAAAGTTTGAACATCAACAATGTCTCCAGGAACGGCATTTGGTAAAAAAATAACCTTTCCATCCGGTGCTTTAGCAATAGTTTTACCTTTCGCACCGGCATCAATAACTTCTATATTAGTAAAAACTTGTTTTTTGTTTTTTCTTGACATGATGCAAAAATAATAATAGCCATAAATAAATATCGATTTATTTCGATTAACTTTAAGAGATATTCTCTTTTAGGATATATCTAAGCCGAGAAGCTTAAAGCAACTATTAAAAACGCACTCATGAAAAATAATACACAACAAATTGACCAATTAATTAAGACGACCTTAAGTAAAGAAGAATTTAAACTTTACGAAGCCTTAGATGAACAAAATATATTTCAAAGTGTGATAGGTATATTTCAAGGGAAAAATAAGTGGATCATGTATGTAATGAATATAGCTACTGTAATATTCTTTTCATTTTTCGTGTATTGTTTAGTTCAGTTTTTTGGAACGGATATAACAAATGAATTGATACAATGGGGTATTGGAATTGTTGTCTCTCTTTTAGGTGTAAGTATGTTAAAGATTTTTGCTTGGATGCAAATGGATAAAAAGGCACTCATACGAGAATTTAAAAGGTTAGAATTACAAGTAGCTTCCTTGTCTGGAAGAATGTCTGAATAACATTTTATGAAGCAACTAATATTTATTATCTTGCCAGCTCTAGGGATGATTTCTCTCCCACGCTGAATTTTCGACTCTTCGAAAGGATAAAGGTACAGAAGGAATGGTTATTTTATTCATTTAAAACAAATTAAAATGGCTGTTTTAGAACATTTAACATCACAACAAGCAATTGATTTAGAAAACAAGTATGGTGCCCATAATTATCATCCACTTCCAGTAGTTCTTACTCGTGGCGAAGGTGTTTTTGTATGGGACGTAGACGGTAAGAAATATTACGATTTTTTATCGGCTTATTCAGCAGTAAACCAAGGTCATGGTCACCCAAAAATAACACAGGCCTTAATTGATCAATCACAAACCTTAGCCTTAACATCTCGAGCATTTTATAATGATATGCTTGGTAAATATGAAAAATTCGCTTGTGAATTTTTCGGATTTGATAAGTTATTACCAATGAATACAGGAGCAGAAGCTGTTGAAACTGCTTTGAAATTATGTAGAAAATGGGCGTATGAAGTTAAAGGCATTGAGGAAAACAAAGCAGAAATAATAGTTTGTGAAAATAATTTCCATGGTAGAACAACAACCATTATATCTTTTTCAAATGACCCGATTGCACGAAAGCATTTTGGACCATTCACCAATGGATTTATAAAGATAGAATACGATAATTTAACGGCTTTAGAAGACGCTTTAAAAAACAACCCAAATGTTGCGGGATTTTTGGTAGAACCTATTCAAGGTGAAGCAGGTGTTTATGTGCCAAGTGATGATTATTTAATCAAAGCCAAAGCATTATGCGAAGCTTATAATGTTTTATTTATTGCCGATGAGGTACAAACAGGTATTGCACGGACAGGTAGATTACTAGCTACTTGTGGTAATTGCGATTGTGAAAACAAGAATTGTTTGAATACACCCGATGTAAAACCAGATGTTCTTATTTTAGGTAAGGCTATCAGTGGAGGCGTTTATCCAATTTCTGCTGTTTTAGCAAACGACGCGATTATGGATGTTATAAAACCAGGAAATCACGGTAGTACGTTTGGAGGAAATCCGGTGGCTGCTGCCGTAGCGATGGCTGCTCTTAAAGTTGTTAGAGATGAACAATTAGCAGAAAACGCCTTTCAACTAGGTAATTTGTTTAGAAGTGAATTACAAAAGTATATTGATTCAAGTGGCATTGTGAGATTAGTTAGAGGAAAAGGCTTACTAAATGCGATTGTAATTAATGATGATGAGGACAGTGATACTGCGTGGAATATGTGTTTGGCACTTCGTGATAATGGATTACTAGCAAAACCAACACATGGGAATATTATTAGGTTCGCTCCGCCTTTAGTAATGACAAAAGATCAACTGCTAGATTGTGTTTCGATAATCACAAAAACGCTAAAAGCGTTTGAAATATAAGATAGAAATCAATTTTCATAAAAAAAGCGACGCAAAACGTGTCGCTTTTTTTATTTTTATTTTAATTAGACGCTTTGCATTTCTTCCAAGCGCTCTCTCAATAAATTTTCATCTTGTAAGGCTTCCCAACCAAAAGCTGTAATACCCCAAATAATAATAAGCACAAAAACGATACTTAAAACAATACCTATAATTCCCATTATTTTTCCAGCTTTTACATTGCCATATCCCGAATAATTTTCTGGAGCTTCCATGTACAGTTTTGTCGCTTTATTGGATAATACTATGGCAATAATAGCAAAAATTAGTCCGGGTATACCATAACAGCAGCATCCTAATATTGATAGGATCCCCATAACTAAAATTAAAGTTGAATTAGGCAATGTTTGTTTTTCCATGTTGAATAGTTTTATATGAATTTGAAAATATAACTCGTTAAAATAATAATAATATTGACTACAAATAAAGCTAATAAAATTTTATGTCCATTAGTATATTTATACTTTGTATGTAAAACCATATAAAAAAGCATAAATAAAATGGTATAGATTGCAGGATACATCTTAAACGCTAAACTAAACTCGCCTTTAGATAGAAACACTAATGAACGCTGAAAACCGCAACCTAAACAATCAATATGAAATGTTTGCTTCCAAAGACATGGCAGCATGTAATCATTAAGTCCCGACATTTATTTTACTTTTAAAAAGCTAATATAAATAAATGATTACTTTTTATTTGAAATAATTACTTTTTTACTGAAGAACTGTCTGTTTGCAGATTTTACTTTTATAATGTAAACACCGTCACTTAAATGATTGGTGCTATAAGCATATCGGTCATTGGAAGATTTTAAGTTATCTTGCATAACTTTCTTACCAGTGATGTCATATAATTTAAACCCTTTCAATTTAAGACCGTTAGGATTTATGATATGTAGTTCTCCAAGGGTATTGTTTTGGAATATTTTTAGTTCATCAACGCTATTTTCTACAATATTCAAAGTGTTAGTATCCTCTTTAAACACAATTTTAAATCGATCATTATATAAACCAGTATCTAAAGTAAGTTGGAAGTCTTGATCTCGCAAATTGATATAGTTATTAGTGTCTGTATCGTGAACATAAATAGGTAGGTTATTGTCGAAATTTTGAATATCTGCAATGCTTATGTTTATATTAGATTGATTTGTTATTTTAAAAACGAGATTTATTTCAGTTTCCTCGCTAAAAGCTAATGCTTCTGCAATGTAAAGGTTTTCGTTATTAAGAAAATAGGCATCGTTTAATAAAACATTATCTTCATTAGTTTTTGATTCTAAGCCATAATCAAAACCTTCAGTTGCTGAGGAATGAAATGTCTCAACCAATTGTCTGGTGTAGCTCGCATTGAAGTCAATATTTAAACGAAAACGTTTATAGCTTTCAGGAATTTCTGAAAATATACTAGTGGCGTTATTCGTTTTATTTTTTGAATTTGCTATTTTGAAAAATTCACTATTAGGTCCAGATTCTTTTTCAAAAACACGGTGACTATTTTTAGCTTTTACAACACCATTTGCTATGCCTTCAACCATAAACCCTTGACCAATAGGAATATATCGTCTAGGTCTTTTCCCTGATGCAGATACGCCGTTACTGGTATTTATGCTACCATCATTGTTGTAACTATTGAATGTTGCAGGCGTGTAGGTTTCAACGAGACCATCTGAACTAATAGTGTAGGTGCCATAACCTCCTTGGTAGGCTTGAATATTATGAGAATTAATAGAGGTATCTTGTTCCCAAAAATAAAGAGTACCACTAATTATAGAAGCATTTTCTGGGTCATGAATGTAAGCCACAGCATCTATTGCCGAAGGATAGGGGTTTCCTACTAATGTAAATTGATTATTCAATACATTTACTTCAATGGTACCATTATTTGGTTTACCTCTAAAATCGTAGCGTTGAGCGTTTCCAGATCCAAGTGTGCCTTTCATGGTAAAACCTTCTCCTGGATTAATAGATGTGCTTCCTTGTACATGAAACCATTCTGAATAGGTATTGGCCGCGACGAATTTCCATATCCAATAAGGCTCTATGTTTAATGGACTCGATGTCCCATTATATGAAGACGAGCTAATATGCGTCGCAGGTGTTGAAGATGTATTATCGACAACATCATATAAAAGTGAAATACCAAAAAGATTATTAATTGAATTATCAGTTTTACTGCCAACAGGCGAACACCAATAGTTAAATTGATAGGGACCTACATTAGTTTCTTGATAAACACTTAATTCACCAATACCAGAATTACCTGTAGTACCATTCCCTTGAATTAATTGACCCTCATTTCTTAAATATATTCTACTGTTAGATTCATTAAGATTGACATCATCTTCAACAAAAATAATTTCATCATTGACAAAAACAAAATGGTCATTTCTTACAGAAAGTTGTGCGAATGATATGCTAAAGCATAGAACTGTAAATAGCGTCGTACGAAAAAACATGAGAGGTTAAGAGTTTGAGAGTTTGAGAGGTTTGGGTTTTAATGTTTAACAATTTTGAAGCAAAAATACTACTTTTTTTTAAAAAAACAAACTTAATCGTTAAAATATGTATTTAGTCGATATTATTTATTATTTCTATAGGGTTATAAACTTAGTAATTAATGTAATTTTGTATTGTTTTATAAATCAAATAAAGTAATGAAGTATTTAAATTATGTGCTTATTCTAATAGGGGCAATAATAGCCATTTATGCAAAAACAGGAACAGAACAGAATGAATATGTATTAATTGGTGGAATTGCAGTTTTAATGATTGGTATATACAGAATATCTAAAACGATAAAGAGTAAATTTGATGAGGATGAGGAGAACACAAACAATGTTAAAAATGATAAATAGGCATGGTATTTAATATTGGAGATAATGTTTTAGTACTTGATGATGACTTGGCAGGCATTGTTAGAAAGATTGATGGAAAGCAAGTATCTATTGAAACAAAGGATGGATTTATATTAGATTTTAATCAAGCTGAATTGGTTATTATTAAACAATCTCATGATATAGTGAATCAATTATTCTCACACTCAAATATTAATGAGGTTATTTCTGAGAAAGAATCGCCAATAAGGAAAAATAAGACGGTTGCAAGGGTTAAAGATCGTTATGAACCTACTATGGAAGTTGACCTACATATTAATCAACTAGTGAAATCAACTAAAGGCATGACTAATCATGATATGTTAACCTTACAGTTAAATACGGCTAAACGTCAATTAGATTTTGCTATCAAAAACCGCATTCAAAAAATAGTTTTTATTCATGGTATTGGTGAAGGTGTTTTAAAACTAGAACTGGACTATTTGTTTGGTAGATATAATAATTTAAAACATTACGATGCTAATTATCAGAAATATGGCTTAGGAGCCACCGAAATTTATATTTATCAAAATATTAAACCAGAGTATTAAAAATCTGGAGTAATTGTTCTAGATGAAGATAAAGCACTGTTAACCAAATTTCCAAAATCTAAAACATCCTGAGAAATATTTGGAAGGGATATATTGTTTATAATGATATTAATTACGTAGGTTTCTTTTATAGTATGCGGTCTATAAGCTGTTGCATCTACTTTAGTGCTAACTTCTGGATTTAAATAATCAGCACCAATATCACTATTTGTAACATCATTTGCCGGATTTTGATCTTGTGTATTATTTTCTTCATCTCGTGTTAATGTACCGTCACCATCATCGTCATCATCTAAATAATCAGGAGTTCCATCGCCATCTGTATCTTGTGCATCATCAATTGAATCGTCATTATTAGGGTCTGGTTTTTCATCAAGCGTATTAATATTATCACCATCATCATCAATATCCAAATAGTTAGGAATGCCATCTCCATCAGTATCGTCATCGGTTAAGTCGCCATTACCATTAATGTCTTCAAAATCAGCTGCAATACCATCATCATCATCTTCAGTTAATGTTGTTGTAATGGTAGCAGAACCTGAGGCGCTTTCTAAATCATTTGTGATTTGAATGTCAGAAGGTGGAATATCGTTACAAAATAAATCAGATGGTAAATCAACATAACTTCTATAATTAAACGTATTACTACTTCCGTTAATAGTAATAGTTGTAGTTAACGTATTGTCTGCACCAACTTCCAACAGGTCATCTAATGTTAGTGCTGGTGATGTTATTTGAAGCGATAAAGATTCCGCTGGATCGCTCTTTGTATTAAAAAACACCAGCTCACCACAACTTTCAAAAGTATCATCAAAATCTAAAGAAATAGCAATAATATCGCCATCATCACATGAAAAAGTAGTGAATAAACTTAATAAAATGGCTATAAAAATCTTATTACGCATAGCATTTGAATTTTGACAAAAATAATGGAATTGTTATTTATAACGTAGCATATTGATAATAATTTTATTCTAAGTATTTTTGTTTCACAATCAAGATTTATGAAAGAAGTTTATTTAGATAACGCTGCAACCACTGCTATTAGAGATGAAGTGATTGATGAAATGGCTAAGGTTATGAAGCATAACTTTGGAAATGCTTCTTCTACGCATAGTTTTGGTCGGTCATCGAAGGCACTTATTGAAAAGGCAAGAAAAATGATAGCGGGTTATTTAAATGTGTCGGCAGGTGAAATTTTGTTTACTTCAGGCGGCACAGAAGCTGATAACTTAGTTTTACGAAGTGCTGTAAGAGATTTAAAAGTAGAACATATTATTATCTCAAAAATAGAGCATCATGCCGTATTGCACACAGCTGAACAACTTAAAAAGGAATATGATATTGAAATAAGTTATGTTAATCTTGATGCGTTTGGAGGGATTGATTATGAGCATTTAGAAACCTTATTAAAATCAGAAAGAAAAACCTTAGTTTCCTTAATGCATGTTAATAATGAAATTGGTAATTTATTAGATATTAATCAAGTGGCGACGCTATGTAAATCACATAATGCCTTATTTCATAGTGATACAGTTCAAGCTATTGGTCATTTCAATCTTGACTTACAAGAAACTCCAATTGATTTTTTAGCGGCAAGTGCCCATAAATTTCATGGCCCAAAAGGTGTGGGCTTTGTATTTATTAGAAAAAACTCCGGTTTGAAGCCTTTAATTTTTGGAGGCGAGCAGGAGCGAGGCTTTCGCGCTGGAACAGAAAGTATTCACAATATTGTTGGCATTGAAAGAGCACTGCAATTAGCATATGATAATTTGGATGAAGAACGCAGTTATGTAGTGGGATTAAAGCAATATTTTATAAAAAGATTGAAAGAAGAATTACCTCAAGTAGCCTTTAATGGTTATTCTGAAGATATGCATAATAGTACCTATACCATTGTCAGTGTTCGTTTACCAGTTTCGGCGGAGAAATCTTCTATGCTTTTATTTCAGCTAGATTTAAAAGGTATAGCCTGTTCAAAGGGAAGCGCTTGTCAAAGTGGAAGCACACAATCTTCACATGTTCTAAGTGAAATTTTAAGTGATGCAGAGCTTCAAAAACCATCCATTCGATTCTCTTTTAGTATATATAATACATTGGAAGAAATTGAATACGTAATTACGGAGTTAAAAAATCTTGTTTAATAAAGTGATTAAATTATTTTTTTACACGTTTTACGAGTTCTTCTCGATGCACTTGCAATAAACGACCTAAAGTTTCTTTGTTTCTAAAGGTTTGTGTCCTCAGACTAAAATCGCCATCCGGAATAGCAAATGGCTCTTTATATTTTATTCCAAACTGTACAGGATACGTATTGTCAATAGTATAATACATATCGGTATTAGGTACGGCATTTTTTAATTCGCACATAAGCGTGTCGTTATGATAATAAACCTTAATTATGGGGTCTAAAACCGCTTTAGATATATTTTGATTGGCGTTATCAAACCTTTCAAAATGATTTTCAACACGACCGACAAAATTATTCCAGTTTTTATCGTCCTTTTTACTCCAAAAAGTTTCTGATAGCGCAAACGCTCTCGGATAGGTCATATAAAACGCAAAAGGCATGGTTGGTATTTTTTCCGTCCATACATTGCCTTGACCACCCAACACATATTGAGGATCAATATTTTCTGGAACTGGTTCAAATTCATAACACTTCTCTAAACTAAGGCTATTATAAACTTTATTTTCAACACTAAAATCACCTTGCGTATAATCTAAATACGCATAGGTAGTTGGCGTCATCACGACATCATGACCCATTTCAGCAGCTTCAATACCACCTTTCATGCCTCGCCAACTCATTACAGTTGCACCTTTTGTAAGACCACCTTCTAAAATTTCATCCCAACCTATAAGTTTTTTACCTTTTGAATTGATTATTTTTTCAACACGTGCTACAAAATAACTTTGAAGTGCTTCGGCGTCAACAATATCATATTGTTTCATAAAGGACTGAACACTTTCATCTTCCTCCCAGTAGCCTTTATAGCATTCGTCTCCACCCATATGGATATAGTCGCCGGGAAAAAGTTGAGCTACTTCGGTAAATACCTTATCAACAAATTCGTAAACCTTTTCATCCGTTGGATTTAATGTATTTTCTATTAACATTTTAAATTTTCCGTTACCATACCATTCGGCAAAATTTGAACCTGGATTTACAAATTTAGGCTCCTTTTTAGTTGATAATTCTGGATAGGCTGCCAATGCCGCCATGCTATGGCCAGGCATATCAATTTCTGGAACAATAGTAATATTTCTTTGGGATGCATATTGAACCACATCTTTTATTTCTTCTTGTGTATAAAAACCACCATAAGTAGC
>Ga0316197_10002587_pt1 | contig 12899 bp, 13 predicted proteins | sample OudBiesiAoxic_MG_FD_204939 | JGI IMG/M metagenome (GOLD analysis project Ga0316197, IMG submission 204939) | Coastal sediment microbial communities from Oude Bieten Haven, Netherlands - site A oxic | ecosystem: Environmental > Aquatic > Marine > Coastal > Sediment | place: Netherlands...
GGCTTCGACTTCGGGGTGCAGAACAACCTGTACATCGTGCAGGCCGAGCTCTTTGATCGGGCTGACCAGAACGACCTGCTTGCGGTCTACGGTGAAACCCTCGGCGGTAGCGGCCTCAGCGGCGTCTCGGGTGGTTACAGAGCCATAGAGCGCGCCCGCATCAGAGGCCGAACGAATCACAACGAACTGTTGACCGTTCAGCTTGTCCGACATCGCATCGGCTTCTTTCTTGGTCTCGAGGTTTTGCGCCTCAAGCTGGGCCTTGCGGCCTTCAAAGGCTTCGATGTTGGATTGGGAGGCCGACAGCGCCTTGCCCTGTGGCAGCAGGTAGTTGCGCGCATAGCCGGGCTTTACGTCCACGACTTCGCCCATCTGGCCCAGCTTAGCCACACGTTGCAGAAGGATAACTTGCATGTGCTCTCTCCTTACTTAACGGCGTACGGCAGCAGGGCGAGGAAGCGGGCGCGTTTGATGGCACGGGCCAGTTCGCGTTGCTTCTTGGCCGAGACGGCGGTGATACGGGAAGGAACGATCTTGCCACGCTCAGAGATGTAGCGTTGCAGAAGACGTGTGTCCTTGTAGTCAATCTTTGGTGCGTTATCGCCCGAGAAAGGGCACACCTTACGACGGCGAAAAAATGGTTTAGCAGCCATGATTTAAGTCCTCTTTTTCAAGCTTGTGATCAACGACGCTCGCGGCGTTCGCCACGGCCTTCGCGCTCGTCACGCTTTTGCATCTGCACCGATGGCAGTTCAGCGTGATCATCGACCTTGATGGTCAAAACGCGCATGACGTCATCATGCAGGCGCATCAGGCGTTCCATTTCCTGCACCGCCGGTGCCGGAGCATCCGAACGCATGTAGGCATAGTGGCCCTTGCGGTTTTTGTTGATCTTGTAGGCCATCGTTTTGACACCCCAGTACTCGCTGTCCACGAGTGATCCGCCGTTATCGGTCAGGACGGTACCAAAATGCTCGATCAGGCCTTCTGCTTGCGTGTTGGACAAATCCTGACGCGCGATCATGACATGCTCATAAAGCGGCATGTGCTCTCCTATTATTTATCAAGGCGCATTTCAAAGGCAGGGCGATTATCCTTATGCGGCCCCACCACGAGAGACTGCGCGGTTCAATCGTATTGCATAAGGAAGTGCGGGATATACACGGTTTGGCTCGCAGAGCAAGAGAGGAAAGAGCGTGGATGGCCCAACCGCCTTAATCGTTTCTTAAGATGGCCCCGCCCGTGACGCGGTGCTGCCCCTTTTTGGTCTTTATCCTCGGTGAATGTCGTTCTCAACAAATAAAGCCGAGGGACCGAAACAATGACTGCCACTGCTGACATGATGATTGACCAAGCCGCTGCACTGCAGCCCGTGCGTTCCGTTGACGGAGGTCGCATGATGATGCGTCTCGGCATGCGGCTCATTGGTGCAGCGCTTGTGCTTGCCGCACTTGGCGTATGGTTCGCGCCTGGTGCCACATGGGAGAGCGACGTAATGCTCTTCAAACTGGTGTTGTCCGTATGTGGCGGTCTGGCGGGTCTTGGCCTTTTGCAGGCCAGTGGCAAACCTGAACAGCCTCAGATTGAGATCGATACCATCCGCCGCGAGTTGCGACTGATGCGTCCGGGTCTGGTTGGTCGCCGTGCCGTTCTGCGCCGCTGCCGCTTTGACGATCTGGGCAAGGTCGAAAAGAAAGGCGCGCATCTGCGCCTGTGGGACGAATGTAATGCTTTGCTGGCCGAAGTCACCCTGAGCGATCACAAGATGATGCGCAGTCTGGTGGCGGGTCTTCGTGACGCTGGCAAGTTGGACTGATCCGGAGCCCCCCCTCTCCTGAACAGTCACCTCAGAACCGCCGGGCATTGCCCGGCGGTTTCGCTTTGTGCGGACGTGACCGCTTTCGACGCGTCAGTGTTCGTCAACGCGCAGATAGTGTTGAAGTTCGCTCAATTGCCCCCAGCAAAAAATCTCCCATCTTCAAAATAGCAATTAACCCTAATTTGGAGTATCACTCATGAAATCACTGCTTCTCGCCACCGCGCTCACCTTTGGTGCAACATCGGCAATTGCCGCTGATAAGTATCTGCTGGATGCCAGCCACAGTCAGGTCGTCTTTAGCTACGATCACCTTGGATATTCCACCACGACAGGCATGTTCTCCGGTTTTGAAGGGGAGATCATGTTCGATCAGGAAAACCCGGCAAATTCCTCGGTTACTGTATCGATGCCGACCAAGAGCATGTTCACCGGTTGGGAGAAGCGTGAGGAACATTTGATGTCTGATGATTTCTTTGGTGCCACCGACGGCGATATGGTCACATTTGTATCAACAGGCATCGAGCTGACAGGCGACGATACCGCGATGATCACCGGTGACCTGACGCTGAACGATGTGACAAAGTCAGTCGTACTCGACGCAAAGCTGAACAAAGCGGGTGAGCACCCGATGGCCAAAAAACAATGGGCTGGTTTTGATGCGACTACAACAATCGTCCGATCCGAATTCAACCTCGGCGCTTTTGCACCTTTTGTGAGCGACGAAGTGGCTGTTAGCATTTCACTTGAGGCTGAAAAGGCGGACTCCGCAACTAACTAATCGCCACAACAAACCACGGATGCCGCCGGAACCCAAAGACTCCGGCGGTTTTCTATTCTTGCGCTTCGTTCAATTTTGCTAGTCTGCGCGGGTGGCCGTCAGCGTAATCTTGACCTTCACGCCAAACCCCAGCGAACTTTCGTCGGTCATAGTGGCGCCGATGCCAAAGTCACGCCGGTCCAGTTTGGTGTCCGCCCGCATTTCTGCCGTATCCGCGTTGATCGTAAGCTGAAAGGGCAGGCTGATCGGGACGGCATTGTCTTTGATTGAAAGTGTCCCCTCCGCGAGGTAGCCATCTGGCCCAGTCTTTATTTCAGCAACGAATCGTGCGGTCGGGAAAGCACTTGCGTGAAAGAAATCCGGGCCCATCGCCTGATCAGTGACTGATCCAAGCGATAGCGAAGGGATCGAGATTGTCGTCGTTACATTGCCGGCAATGCCCTGATCAACCGTTTCGTCGAAACTGATCGCGGCGGTCCAATCGGCAAAGGAACCCTCCACCTCGGAGCCGAACTGCACCACGCCAATTGCAATTGTGCCGGTCTGAACCTCCCAATCAGATGCAACATCTTCAAGCGCCGCGGCTTCGGCGGCCCCGTTTTCGCTGCCACCCGAAAGCCCCAGCAAAATGCCGATCACAAGCACACCTGCCCAGATGGTCAATGCGGCGACTTCCGGTGTCCGGCGGTGGAGTTGGTCAGGGAGGGGACCTATCGCGGGTTCTCCGGGCAGCATTCTACGCAGAGTCGCGTCTCGATCAATGACATGGTGTTTCAATGCGCCGGCGACGTGCAATAACAGCGTTGCAATCAGGATTTTGGTACCGAGCCAATGCACCGCGCCTGCGGCATGCTCGATTGCCGTGTTTTTGGGAATGAGCGGCAAACCTTGCCCGAACGGCCACCAGATTGGGGCAAAACCGGCAGCTGCGGCGTGACCAATCCAACCAGAGAGGGGCACGACGACAAGTGCGGCATAGAGCAGCCAGTGCACTGCTTCAGCAGCGCAGCTCTCAAGCTTCTTGTCCGCATTCAGCAGACCGGGCTTGGGCTGGCTGAGCGCCCAGAGGATACGCAGAAACGCGACGAAAAATACCGTTACGCCGAGCGTTTTGTGCAGCGAAAAGAACCATGCCTTGCGGGCGAGCTCTTCTTGTGTCTCGTAGGGCAGGTTCTCTGCAAAAAGCCCAAGAGGGATCAGTGTGAGGATCAACAGGGCCGTGAGCCAGTGAAAGCTTTTGCTGACTGCGCCGTATCGAGTGGATGTGTTGCCAAGGGCCATATCTGCGCTCCTGAAGAACCGGTGCAGGGATACCTATCACGTCGTCGTTTCACGGCAATTGCGTAACAATGCACAGACGGGGTGCAGACTTGTTCAGGGCGTGCCTGCGGGTTACACCGATTGCCAACACCACTAAAGGGGGCAGCATGAGCATAGCATTTGTATTTCCGGGGCAGGGTGCGCAGACCATTGGCATGGGACGTGATCTTGCAGAGGCCTACCCGGCCGCCAAAGCCGTTTTTGACGAAGTCGATGCGGCCCTCGGCGAAAGCCTGTCTGCGCTGATCTGGGAAGGGGATATCGAAACGCTGACCCTGACTGAGAATGCGCAACCGGCGCTGATGGCGACCTCGATGGGGGCGCTGGCAGCCCTTGAGGCTGAAGGGATCGCGATTGGTACCGCGTCCTATGTGGCGGGCCATTCGCTGGGCGAGTATTCGGCGCTTTGTGCTGCAGGTGCAATGTCTGTTGCGGATACGGCACGGCTGTTGCGGATACGAGGGCGTGCGATGCAATCCGCCGTGCCAGTTGGCGAAGGTGCCATGGCCGCAATTCTCGGGCTTGGCTCTGAAGAGGCCGAGAATGTTGCGGCAGAGGCAGCTCAAGGCGAAGTATGCCAGCTCGCCAATGAAAACGACCCAGCGCAAAATGTCGTTTCCGGCAACAAGGCAGCGGTGGAGCGCGCGGTTCATCTGGCCAAGGCCGCTGGAGCCAAACGGGCACTGCTGCTGCCCGTGTCAGCCCCTTTTCATTGCGCTTTGATGGCACCTGCCGCCGAGCAAATGGCGCGCGCGCTGGAAGATGTAACGTTGAACGACCCCAAGGTGCCGCTTGTTGCGAATGTTACGGCAACGCCGGTTTCAGACAGCCAGCAGATCCGGGATTTGTTGATCCAACAGGTCACAGGACGGGTTCGATGGCGCTCGGGCATTGAATGGATGTCTGAGAACGGTGTCACGGAGTTTTGGGAAATTGGCGCGGGCAAAGCGCTTTCCGGTATGATCAGACGGATCAACAAGGAGGCTGTGACACGCAGCATCGGGACTTCTGCTGATGTGGCCGCCGCCAAAGAGGGCTGAAGCTATTTGGGCGGAACCGCGCCCTCCAGACAAATGAGCAAGGAAATGGATATGTTTGATCTTACAGGGAAAAACGCGCTGATTACAGGGGCATCCGGTGGTATCGGGGCAAATATCGCGCGGGCGATGCATGCGCAGGGGGCCACCGTCGGCTTGTCCGGCACGCGCACCGAGCCACTTGAGGGATTGAAGGCTGAACTTGGCGACCGCGCGCATGTATTGCCGTGTAATCTCAGCGAGATGGAATCGGTAGATGCGTTGCCCAAAGATGCGGCTGCAGCGATGGGATCGGTTGATATTTTGGTCAATAACGCCGGAATCACACGTGACAATCTCTTTATGCGGATGTCAGAGGATGAATGGAGTGCGGTGTTGAACGTCAATCTCACGGCGACCTTCAAGCTTTGCAAAGGCGTGATGCGCGGGATGATGAAAGCCCGCTGGGGCCGGATCGTGAATATCTCGAGTGTTGTGGGGGCAACCGGTAACCCCGGGCAGGCAAATTATGCAGCATCCAAAGCGGGCATGATCGGCATGTCGAAGTCGCTGGCCTATGAGGTGGCGAGCCGGGGGATTACGGTCAACGCCGTGGCGCCGGGCTTCATCGCGACGGCCATGACAGATAGGCTGACGGATGATCAAAAGTCTGGAATCATGGGGCAAATTCCGGCTGGGCGTATGGGCGATCCAGCCGATATTGCTGCCGCGGTAGTTTACCTCTCCAGCCCCGAAGCCGCCTATGTCACCGGTAGCACCTTGCATGTGAATGGCGGTATGGCCATGTTGTAGCTTCGGACGTCAAAGCGTTTGCCAATACTGCATCATATGCTAAAGGAAGCGCAGATTCGATGACTTGGGCGCTTGATTGCCCGGACGACCTTGTGCAAACAAGGATAAGAGCCGCCCCTTTTGGGGCATCCTCCAAACGACCCTGAACCGGGACGCGTGGAAACCAAAAGGGGCCAATACGGCCCATAAGATGAGGAACTAATATGAGCGATGTCGCAGACCGCGTGAAGAAAATCGTTGTCGAGCACCTTGGTGTTGAGGAAGACAAGGTAGTTGAGAATGCGTCTTTCATTGACGATCTTGGTGCAGACAGCCTCGATACCGTGGAACTTGTGATGGCGTTCGAGGAAGAATTCGGCATCGAGATCCCCGATGACGCCGCAGAAAGCATCCAGACCTTTGGCGATGCAGTGAAGTTCATCAACGAGGCTTCCTAAGTCGCCCGGGACGGGCACCTCCGCCTGCGGCGGTAGCCTGGAATCGGCAAAACAATTCTCAGACGGCGTTGTTTCTTGCGAAATGACGCCGTTTTTTCGTCGATTGGCGCCGGAAGGGGTTGTCCTACAGTGGCAGACTGCGCAAACCTGTGCGCAGGCAGTAATTTAAGTGTGAAAGCAATTCACCGACATGTCCCGTACCGTTCCAACCATCAACACCTCGCGGTTGACTTTGCGTTCTATGCGCACAGAGGATTTCGCGCGTTTTGCCGAGATCTGGGCCACGCCCGAAGTTGTCACCCATATCAGCGGCAAACCGTGGCCAAAGGCCAGGTCTTGGGATGCTTTTCTGCGCAATGCAGGTCATTGGCAGATTGTGGGCTTCGGACAATGGGCGGTACAGGTTCATGGCGCGCGCGACATGGCCGGCCAAGCCGGTTTTTTCTTTGGTTCAAGGGGACTCGGTGAAGATTTTGACCCGTTTCCGGAAGCAGGGTGGGTGCTTGCACCTGAAGTGCATGGACAGGGACTGGGGATGGAGGCCGCGCGCGCCGCGCATGACTGGTTCGACAGGATCGTGGCAGGACGGACTGTGTGTATGATCACTTCTAACAATGAACGATCACTCAGTATTGCCGAGGCGCTTGGATATGTGCCGCTGCGTGAAGCTGAGGTTGAAGGGGGTCATGTGCAACTGTTGACGCGCAAAGGACCACCAGCATAGTCGGAGGGCATGCGGTCAACGACCATCCACGAATTCGCGGGGTATTTATCTCACAAGCCGTGAACAGTGAATGGAGACTGGCAGGAACCCGCGCCCTAGAAGTGGGGCAGGAAATGCTCCGCCCTTGAACAATCCGCTCGCTGCACTGTATAGCCGACCAACGTAAAAACACTTCGAGGGGCTGAGATATGCGCAGAGTGGTCGTGACAGGTTTGGGACTAGTGACGCCTTTGGCCGACGGGGTCGAGGCAAGCTGGACAAGAATCTTGGACGGAAGGTCCGGCGCGGGGTTAATAACCCGGTTTGATCCAAGCAATGTAATCACGCAATATGCGTGCGAAGTGCCGGATGGCGACGGCAGCGATGGCACCTTTAGTGCTGACAGCTACATGGAGCCCAAGGAGCAGCGGAAGGTGGATACCTTCATTCTTTATGGCGTTGCAGCGGCACAGCAGGCGGTCGAAGATTCAGGTTGGATGCCCACGGATCGCGCGGATCTTGATCGAACCGGAGTTTTGATCGGATCCGGGATCGGTGGGCTGAATTCTATCGCGAACACGGCCATATTGATGAAAGAAAAAGGGCCCCGCCGGGTGAGTCCGTTCTTTGTTCCCGGTGCGTTGATCAATCTGATCTCTGGGCAAGTGTCGATCCGCTATGGATTCAGGGGGCCGAACCATTCGGTGGTGACGGCCTGTTCCACCGGGGCGCATGCGATCGGCGACGCAAGCCGTCTGATACAACATGGCGACGCTGATGTAATGATTGCAGGTGGCGCGGAAGCGGCTGTTTGCGAAATTGGCATCGCAGGCTTCAACGCATGTAAGGCGCTCAGCACGAAACGTGCAGATGACCCCACCAAAGCAAGCCGACCCTATGACGCTGATCGTGACGGCTTTGTTATGGGCGAGGGCGCCGGGATTGTGGTGCTGGAAGAATTCGAGCACGCAAAGGCGCGTGGTGCAAAGATTTATGCCGAGGTGATAGGCTATGGCATGTCCGGGGATGCGTATCACATCACCGCCCCCTCTGAAGATGGTGACGGCGCCGAGCGGTCTATGCGCGCCGCTTTGCGTAGCGCCGGTCTGGAACCCAAAGACTTGGATTATATCAACGCGCACGGGACCTCGACCATGGCGGATGTCATTGAGTTAGGTGCGGTTGAGCGCATGATGGGTAAGGATGCCGACAAGGTGACGATGTCATCAACTAAATCGGCCACCGGGCACCTTTTGGGTGCGGCAGGCGCGATTGAGGCGATCTTTAGTATTCTTGCGATCCGCGATCAGGTTGCACCGCCGACAATCAATCTGGATAATCCAGCCGTTGAGACCAAGATCGATCTGGCACCGAACAAGAAGGTTGAGCGCAAGATCGATGTGGCACTGAGTAACTCGTTCGGCTTTGGCGGCACCAATGCAAGTGTGCTGTTCGGAAAGCCTTCCTGATGTGGCGCAACATCGCGTCAAACGCGGTGACATTCATTTTGGTTGGGTTGTTCCTGCTGGGCGGTGTGATTCTGTGGGGCCGGTCCCAATATGACAGTCCCGGACCGTTAACGGAGGCGATCTGCCTGCAGGTCGATCGTGGGTCGACCATGCGGCGGGTCAGTGAAGACCTCGCAGCTGAAGGGGCCGTCAGTTCGTCGGCCATCTTTCGTATCGGCGCTGAATACGAGGACAAGAACGAGCAATTGAAAGCGGGCAGCTTTCTGGTGCCGCCAGAGACGTCGATGCAGGAAATTGTGGATATTGTGACGCGAGGGGGGGCAAGCACCTGTGGCACGGAAATTGTTTACCGCGTCGGTGTGAATAACATCAGCGTCCAGGTGCGCGAGCTTGACCCGGCAACCAACCGCTTTGTCGAGCGTGCTGAGTTCACTCCGGGTGAGGACGATGTGCCTGCGGTATTTACGGAAAAACGCGCCCAGGACGACACGCGCTATCGCATCGCGATGGCTGAAGGTGTGACCAGTTGGCAGGTCACCGAGGCGCTGAAGGGGATGGATTTCCTCGAAGGCGAGGTGGAGAACGTGCCAGCTGAAGGCAGTCTGGCACCTGACAGCTACGAGTTGCGCGCCGGTGATGACCGTTCGGCTGTGCTGGCCCAGATGGGTGAGGCACAACAGCGGCTTTTGGCAGATGCTTGGGACGCCCGCGCATCCGATCTTCCGATCGAAACGCCGGAAGAGTTGCTGGTGCTGGCCTCAATTATCGAAAAAGAAACGGGTGTACCGGAGGAGCGTGGCCAGGTCGCCAGCGTTTTTGTGAATCGCCTGAATCGAGGCATGCGGCTGCAAACTGACCCGACCGTGATCTACGGGATTACGCTGGGAGAAGGCGTGCTGGGGCGTGGATTGCGTGCAAGTGAGTTGCGCAGGGCGACGCCTTGGAACACCTATGTCATTGAGGGTTTGCCACCGACGCCGATTGCCAATCCGGGCCGCGCAAGCCTGATCGCAGCAGCGCAGCCAGAGGCCACGAACTACGTGTTCTTTGTCGCGGATGGCACCGGTGGGCATGCGTTTGCGGAAACGCTTGATGAGCATAACCGCAATGTTGCGGAGTGGCGCAAGATCGAGGCTGAACGAGGCTCAGAAGCGGCTGGAAATGCCTCCACGGGCGGAAATTGATCCAGACGAGCTTGCCCGTAAATTTGGTAAGTAGTTAAGAATTTACTGTTTTACCGCAATGGTTTGGAAGGTTTTATTAACCTGATTTTCCTTGACTTTGCGTTCGGTCTGATGTAGCTGTTTTGGCATGCTAGAAGAAGTGGGCAAACGGCCCCGGGAACTCTCCCGGCGGCCGTTTTTGCGTTTCGCTCGGTTGGAGGATTCCAACGAGAGGTATGAGCATAATGACAATAACTACCCCGGAGCATGAGATTGCACGGAGCGTCGAAGTTCTCGAGACGCTGCAAGATGCAATCCGCGCGTTACGACGCGAAATCGAAGGTCTGACTCAACGGGCCCGATCCGGGGAGGAAATCAGTGAAACTGAAGTGTCGAAGCCACTGGGCAAACTGTCCGGGCTGCTGGCGCATTGTGCAATGGCGGAGAACAGACTGAATGACTGCCGAAATAAACAAGCCGGAATCGCGCGCGGGGGCTATGCCCTCGACCTCGAAAAGGCGCGGGCTGATATCGGGTGCAAGCTGGATCGGCTCCGCAGGTGTGGAGATGCAGGAGAAGTTCCTGAATGAATTGGACGAGGGAGCGCTGTTGGCGCTCCCTTTTTTGTTCGAATTCTGGGCCATGCCCCATCAGCTCCCACCCGAGGGAGATTGGCGTGCATGGGTGATCATGGGCGGACGGGGAGCTGGCAAGACACGCGCGGGGGCGGAATGGGTGCGCAGCATGGTCGAAGGGCCGCGTCCGCTTGATAAGGGCAAGTGTCGGCGGGTTGCGCTGGTGGGGGAGACCATCGAGCAGGTGCGCGAGGTGATGATTTTTGGCGATAGCGGCATTCTGGCCTGTTCACCCGCGGACCGATGCCCGGACTGGGAAGCGACCCGCAAACGGCTGGTGTGGCCCAATGGGGCGGTGGCAACCGTGCACACGGCCCATGATGCGGAGGGACTTCGCGGGCCGCAATTTGATGCAGCCTGGGTGGATGAGTACGGTTGCGCCGCCGTCGACAAAGGAACCAATCAGCCTAACAAATTTCTGTATTTGAAGAGCTCCGAAAGTAGCTTGCCGAGATACTCTACAGGCGCGCGCGACGAGTTGATGCAGATGCAATATCTGCGGGCAACAGTTGATTATTGGAGTGATCCAGAAAACAACCCGACGTCGCCTGAGTACGGCGCGTCGATGATTGACATGCGCCGGGCGTTTGTCTGGGCGTGGGACACGCGTCCCTATCCATTCTTCCCGAACAACCTCGACCTTTGGAGCGATGGCCAGAACTACACGCGGGGACATTGGATCAATGGTCGGGTGTCCGCACGTTCACTTGCATCCGTTGTCGGAGAAATCTGTCGGAGAGCAGGATTGCAGGCTTATGATACAAGCGAATTGTTCGGTTACGTGCGCGGCTATGCGGTGGAGCAGGTCAGCGACGCGAGAGCCTCGCTACAGCCGTTGATGCTGCGTTATGGTTTTGATGCGATCGAGCGGGATGGGACGCTCAAGTTTCGCATGCGGGATGGCACGAACCCGGTCACCCTTGATCCAGAGACGCTGGCTGTCAGCGGTGAAATGGACGGCCTTACCGAACAGACGCGAGACGCGCAGGCCGAAATTTCAGGCCGGGTTCGGTTGCGTTTCATTCAGGCCGACGGAAATTTCGACACCATTTCGGAAGAGGCCATTCTCGCGGATGAGGCAACACATGCGGTGGCGTCCTCCGAGATGAATATGGCTCTGACCCGTGCGGAAGGCCGGCAGACAGTCGAACGCTGGCTGACCGAAGCCCGTGTTTCGCGTGAAAGCATCAGGCTGGCCCTGCCGCCGTCTCAGATGGCGCTGGGCGCGGGCGATGTGTTTGAAATGCCCGGTGACCAAGAGGAGAGGGTGGCGCGCTACCGCATTGATCGTGTCGAGCAGGCCGATCTGCAGCTGATTGAAGCGGTCCGGATTGAGCCGGAAGTTTATGACCCGGCCCCTTTTGACGACGAGTTGGCGCAACTACGTCCGTTTGTGGCCCCGGTACCTGTGGTGCCGCTTTTTATGGACTTGCCGCTTTTGCGTGGAGACGAGGTGCCGCACGCACCTTACGTCGCCGCCACGGCGCAACCCTGGCCGGGCAGCGTCGCCGTCTATCAATCCGCAACGGATGCGAACTATCAGCTCAATAGCATCGTGCCGCTGCGTTCCACGATTGGCGTGACCGGCAATGCGCTTCTTGGGGCTGCCCCGGGGCTTTTTGATCGGGGGGACCATCTGGAAATTAAGCTGACCAACGGAACGCTCGAAACGGTGAGTGAGGAGGCGCTGTTGGGGGGCGCGAATCTTGCTGCGATTGGGGACGGCAGTTCGGACAACTGGGAAGTCTTTCAATTCGCGGAAGCGGAGCTTGTTGCCCCCAACACCTATTGGTTAAGAAAGAGGCTACGGGGCCAGGCTGGAACAGATGGCCTGATGCCGGCCGTGTGGCCGCAAGGGTCTTGGTTCGTGCTTTTGAATGGCGTCCCGTCCCAGATCGACCTCAGTCCAAATCTGCGGCGGATCGTTCAGAATTACAGGATAGGCCCAGCACAGCGCGGCTTTGATGATCCGTCCTATCAGCATCTCGTCCGGGCATTCGATGGCATTGGATTGCGGCCTTACAGTCCCTGTCATTTACAAGCAAACAGGCTCCAAACAGGCGATATTGCAGTCAACTGGACCCGCCGCACACGGCTTGATGGGGATGGCTGGGATGGATCGGACGTGCCACTGGGCGAAGAAAGTGAAAGCTACAACCTGCGTGTTCTGAAGGACGGCGCGGTGATGCGAGAAGTACTGATCGGCTCCTCGACTTGGACTTATGATCTGGCTGCACAAACTATCGACAATATTACTGGGACGTTTGACATCAGCGTCGAGCAAGTCTCGGCGACATATGGCGCAGGCTTGCCTCGGGTTGTTCGGTTCGAGCTTTGATGCGGCCGGTTTTGCACAGCGATCTGACAGCGGCGGCGCGGGCTTTACTGGCCGCGCCAAGGACTGAGCGGAACGCACTTTGCGCGCAGCTCTTGTTTGAGGCGGACGTCGCTGACCGATATACCAAGCGCTTTGGTCGCCCGCATTCGGTCTGGGGCAATGGAACGTTGCTCGCTTCCGCACGAAGATATGAACTGGTATCAGAGCCTTGTTTTTCAGATCGCAGCTATCTGTCCTGTTTATCATTGATTTTGAAGCAGTTGGAGGCGCGGCGAGAGCGGCAAACTAACATATCAAATAAACAAATGTTCGAGATCACATGATTGCATTTGGCCTGCAGCGCCTACATAAGGTAATGTTAGCGCTAGAAAGGACCGTTGCCATGGCTGAACTCCGTCCAAATATTGC
>Ga0316197_10002588_pt1 | contig 12896 bp, 10 predicted proteins | sample OudBiesiAoxic_MG_FD_204939 | JGI IMG/M metagenome (GOLD analysis project Ga0316197, IMG submission 204939) | Coastal sediment microbial communities from Oude Bieten Haven, Netherlands - site A oxic | ecosystem: Environmental > Aquatic > Marine > Coastal > Sediment | place: Netherlands...
TGTTTACTGCGCAACTAAAGCGGGCTTCAGTCGTTACCTGGAATCCCTGCGGGCCGAAACCCGTGGCGATGCCATCGTGGTCACCGACCTCGCACCGGGCTACATTGATACCGACATCAATCGCTCCGCACCCAGCCGTCCTTTTCTGGTCACCGCCGAGCACGGCACGAAAATTATGGCAGACCTTATCGAGCGCGAGGTCAGTTTTCGCTTCGTACCGCCATGGCCATGGACTGTGGTAGCCCGGGTACTCAAGTGGCTACCCGACAGCGTTATCGCAAAAATGTGAGGTGTGTGCCGTTCAGCCCGCCAGCCAGGGATAGCCGCGCCTGCCCTGTAAACCCCCCGTGTGAATCGCCAGCAGCGGCGCAACGCGCGACCACTCACCGGACTGCAGGCGCCGGTAAATGGCGTAGAGCATCTTGCCGGTGTAGACCGGCTCCAGGGCTACCGCGTGAACTGACTCGAAAGCCAATATAAAGTCGCGCAATCCACTGCTCACCCTGGCGAAGCCGCCACAGTGCTCGTCGTGCAGAATTTCCCAGGAAGCGGTGGAATGAGCAGCCTGAGCCGCAACAGCCTGACTCACCCGGCATTCCAAATCGGTTGCACCCTTCAGTGCGGACACGCCAGTAACGCGGTAGCTGCTATCGAGCCCGGCAGCGATGCCGGCCAGAGTCGTGCCGGTGCCTACCGGCACCAGAATATGCCTGGCGTCATGCAGCTGGGCCTTGATAAGCCCGGCGATAGCACTACAGCCACGCGCGCCCTCCGCGTTGGCACCTCCTTCGGGGACAATGAGGCAAGGGGCATACTGATCGCGCAGCTGGGCCTGGTAGTCCTTGTCACCGCGCCTTCTGTATTCTGATCGTGACACCCTGACGATCTGCATGCCCCAACGCCGGGCATCAGCCAACATGGCGGTATCGGCGTCGCCATCATCCCCGCGCACAATGCCCACCGTTGCAAACCCCTGCTGCGCGCCCAGCGCCGCAAGCGCGTGCAGGTGATTCGACCAGGCTCCCCCAAAGGACAGCACCCGAGAGATACCCAGTCGCCGGGCTGCCAGCAGGTTACCCTTGAGTTTGAATTGCTTGTTACCCGGGGCCAGGCCGCCACCGGTATCAAGGCGCAGCAAACTGACGTTACCCATGGCAATCCCGGCCACGGGCTGCTCGCTGAGCTGAGTCAACATCCCCGCAAACGTCTAGGAGCTGGAAAGCCCGACATTATTCTTCTGCAGCACCTGCTCGGCGCGATAGCTGGAGCGAACAAATACGCCCGACACCACCTCCATAAAACCCCGCTCAAGACCCCAGTGACGATACTGCTCGAATTCGTCGGGTGTTACCCAGCGGTCGATCGGGTAGTGATGAGCCGTGGGTTGCAGGTACTGGCCTAGGGTCAGTATACCCACTGATGCGGCACGCAGGTCGTCCATGGCCTCGAGAATTTCCTGTTCGGTTTCGCCCAGACCAAGCATCAGGCTGGTCTTGGTCAGCACATCAGGACGATGTTGCTTGGCGTGGGCCAATACCGCCAGGGTTTGCTCGTAACTGGCGCGGGGATCCCTCACCGGGTGGGTCAGGCGCTTGACGGTTTCTACATTCTGGGCGAAAACTTCGATTCCCGAATCCACCACCGTTTCAACGTCGCCAAGCATGCCCAGGAAATCAGGGGTCAGCGCTTCTACCGCGGTTTGCGGGTTCACTTCTTTCACACGCCGAACACAGTCCGCATAATGGCCAGCGCCACCATCGGGTAGATCGTCCCGGTTGACCGACGTGAGTACCACGTAATTCAGGTTCATCAACTGCACTGAGCGCGCAGTATTATCGGGTTCTTCCGGGTCCAGCCAACCCCTGGGGTTGCCGGTGTTGACCGCACAGAAGCGGCACGCGCGTGTGCACACATCCCCCATCAACATGATGGTCGCAGTGCCCGAGCTCCAGCACTCGCCCATATTCGGGCACTTGGCCTCCTCGCAAACCGTTGCCAGGCGATGTTCGCGAACAATACCCTGGACTTTCTCAAACGCGGCCCCGCCGCGCACGCGGATTCGCAGCCAATCGGGTTTGCGCATGCGAACAACGTCCGCGCCACCGGCCTTGATCCCATCCTTGATAGCGGTGATGCCCTTTTCATTGACGAACTTCTCGCCACTGGCCACCTGCACGACGGGAATGAGTTCGCTGTCCGGCATTGGTGTGAACCTTCTGAATCGTTGATATAAGCCCGGGATTATACCTCACCGCGGCGGGTACGGCCTATCGGACAAATACCCTGACAATTGAGCCAGAACAAGGTCAGCGCAGCTGGGCTGGACTACAATTCCCAACAATAACTCACTACTACCTAATGGCAGGCGATGTCACACAGGCTCGACAGGGGACCAGCCCGCTCAGACGTACTGCAGAGCCTCACCGGCCTGTTCCTGGTGCTGTTTATCTGGGCACACATGATTTTCGAGTCCAGCATCCTGCTGGGCATGGACGCCATGTACAAGGTGACCAGGATGTTCGAGGGTGTCCACCTGTTTGATACGCCACGCCCCGGACTGGTTTCAGCAGCCGCTGCCATTATCTTCATCCTGATTGCAGCACACGCCATACTCGCCCTGAGAAAGTTTCCGGGCAGCTATCGCCAATACCGGGAGTTCAATTCACACCGCGTTGCCATGCGGCATACGGATACCACCCTGTGGTATGTTCAGGTGCTGACCGGGTTTGCACTGTTCTTCCTGGCCTCGGCACACCTGGTGGTGGTATTCCTGCAACCCGACAATATCGGGCCCTATGCCTCCTCCGACCGGGTCTGGAGCGGACGCTTCTGGATTATCTATGCGCCACTGCTGCTCTGCGTTCACCTGCACGCAGGTATCGGTATGTACCGCCTCGCGATGAAGTGGGCTCCTATCCCGGCCAAGGGGGCTCAAAAAACCAGGCGACGCCTTAAGTTGGCCATGTGGGGCGTCATCTTTTTCTTCCTCTGCCTGGGCACGGCCAGCCTGGTGACCTATATGCAAATTGGCCGCGACCACGCGGCACACGCCGGGGAGCGTTATGTACCCCCCGACTCCCCTGTCAGCACGGGAGCCCGCTAGGCCATGCAGACAATCTACACCGACGTACTGGTAATAGGCGGTGGCCTGGCGGGTCAGCGCGCCGCTATTGGTGCAAAGCGCCGCGGACAGGACGTGATTGTACTCAGCCTGGTACCCGCTAAACGCTCTCACTCAGCTGCGGCCCAGGGTGGCATGCAAGCCAGCCTTGGCAACTGCCTGGGGGGCGCGGGTGACAATGAGGACATCCATTTTGCCGATACCGTGCGCGGCAGTGACTGGGGCGCGGACCAGGACGTGGTGCGTATGTTTACCCATACCGCTCCAAAGGCGATACGCGAGCTGGCCGCCTGGGGCGTGCCCTGGAACCGGGTTGCCCGCGGCGAGCGCGAAATCACCGTAGACGGTAGCAAGCAAACCATATCGGAACCCGACGCGGCCCACGGCCTGATTACCAGTCGCAATTTCGGCGGCACCCAGAAGTGGCGAGCTTGCTACGTATCAGACGGCACTGGCCACGCCATGCTGTACACCCTGAGTAACCAGGCCATAGCAGCCAATATTCCGGTCCACGAGCGGATGGAGGCCCTGGCGCTGATTCACGCCGACGGCCGTTGCCATGGCGCCATCGTGCGCAACCTGATCACGGGGCAACTGCTGGCTTACGTGGCACGGGCCACCTGCATCGCTACGGGCGGCTTCGGCCGTATCTATGGCGTCTCCACCAATGCGATTATCAACGAGGGCATGGGTGCGGCGATCGCCCTCGAGACCGGTGTCGCCACCCTGGGCAATATGGAGGCCATTCAGTTTCATCCCACCGGGATCTTTCCCGCCGGCATCCTGGTCACCGAGGGCTGTCGCGGCGATGGCGGACTGTTACTGGACGGCAAGCAACACCGTTTCATGCCGGACTATGAACCGGAGAAAAAAGAGCTTGCCTCGCGCGATGTGGTGTCCCGGCGAATGGAAGAGCACATCAGCGCCGGGCGGGGCGCCAGCAGCCGCTTCGGCGATCACCTGTGGCTGGATATCCGGCTCCTGGGCGCGCAGCACATCAACAATAAGCTCAGGGAAGTCAAAGAAATCTGCCAGTACTTCCTCGGAGTCGACCCGGAAACGCAGCTGATACCGGTGCGTCCCGCCCAGCACTACTCAATGGGCGGAGTCCGCACCAATCACCGCGGTGAGAGCCCCCAGTTGCGCGGACTGTTCGCGGCTGGCGAGGCCGCCTGCTGGGATATGCACGGCTTTAACAGGCTAGGGGGTAACTCGGTCGCTGAGACCGTGGTCGCCGGGATGATCGTCGGCGATACGATGGCTGACTTTTGTGACTCCCAGGACGGCGCACTGAACATTTCCAGCGCACTGGTTGACTCGTTCGGCCGACGGGAGAAACAGCGCCTGGCGGCAATTACCGCCGGCAAGGGTCATGAAAGCGTATTTGAGCTGACGCGACTGATGCGCGAGACCATGACCGACAAGGTCGGTATTTTCCGCCACGGAGAGCGCCTCGAGGAAGCGGTAGCAACCCTGCAGACACTGCAAGAGCGCTGTCGAGACATCGGCTTGCGCAGCAACGCGCCCGGTGCAAACCCCGAACTGGTGGCCGCCTATCGCCTGCAAGGGATGCTCAAGCTGGCCCAGTGCGTTGCCTACGGCGCCCTGCTGCGAACTGAGAGCCGCGGCGCCCACTACCGCGCCGACTATCCGCGCAGGGATGACCTCAACTGGATACGCCGCACCCTCGCCAGTTGGCCCGATGCGCAGGCAACCCTGCCCTCGATAGACTATGAGCCCCTGGACATCATGGCAATGGAACTGCCACCCGGCTGGCGCGGCTATGGCGCCAGGGACTATATCGAGCACCCCGATACCGCCGTGCGACAGCAGCAGGTTGATGCAATAGACGGCGCACTGGCTGGCGCAGACCGACATACCCGGCAGCAGGCATTGATGCCATTCAGGCATTTGTTGCCGGAGCATTTGCGCGCAAACAACCAGCGCCTGGGAGAGGAATCGTGAATCGCATCCCGCTACGGGAAGCCACCCGCACCCTTCAGATACAGGTGATGCGGCACAACCCCCAGGACCCGGACAGCACTCCAAAGCTGCAGACCTTCGAGGTGGAGGAGTCGGACACCATGACGCTGTTCATCGCGCTCAATGAGATCCGGGAACGCCAGGATGCTTCGCTGCAGTTTGATTTCGTGTGCCGCGCCGGCATCTGCGGCAGTTGCGGGATGATTATCAACGGTCGTCCGGGTCTGGCTTGCCGCACCCTGACCAGGGACCTGCCGGTGAAAATCACACTGGCTCCGCTGCCGGCCTTTGAGCTGATAGGCGATCTGTCCGTCAATACCGGTAAGTGGATGCGTGGCATGTCAGAGCAGCTGGAAACCTGGGTACACAGCCGGGGACTGGACGAGTTGAACATTGATGCCATGGAAGCAACCATGGAGCCCGAGCTGGCCGAGCAGATTTACGAACTGGAACGCTGTATTGAATGTGGCTGCTGTGTGGCCGCCTGTGGTACGGCAAGGATGAAAGAGGATTTCATTGGCGCTGTGGGCCTCAACCAGATTACCCGGTTCCGCCTCGATCCACGTGACGAACGCGACGACGCGGCATTTTATGAGCTGGTCGGAGACGAGAACGGGGTCTTCGGGTGCATGACGCTGCTTGGATGCGAGGATATGTGCCCCAAAGACCTGCCACTTGCGACGCAGATTGCGTTTCTGCGACGCCGTATGGCAACCACCGGTTGATTTTGGCAGGCCAATCGGTCTTTACTGTAGTTCTTGCCACGATAAGGATAAAGACCAGATGTACGATATAGCCTCCACTGTCTCTCGTGTCGCCAACAACACCTATAGCCATACCCGGCGGATCATGCCCGAGCAGCCCTGGTGGGAGACACTGGAAAGCAGCTTCCACAAGTTTCCGGACGATTTCGAACTGGACCTGCGCACCGAACTGACGGTTGATGGCACGGCAATGGCCGACTATGCGCTGCGCACTGCCGGTGCCGGCTTACTGGGATCACTGGCGCTGCCGACCAGTATCACCCCTCGCCAACTGAAGAGAGACATGGCGACGATCGGCTTCTACCGCAACAAGGCAAACGCGGCCGACCCCAAGAAGTTCTTCAAGAAGCCGGACTCATCACGGGTGAATATGGAGTCCAGCTCGGCCGGTTTTTTTCGCTTCAAACCCACCGATGGCAGTTGTGAGCTGCTGAGCTTTGACAGCCCTTTCAAGACCGTCAATCCGGCCCTGCGGGCGAGTTATCCGAAACAGCGGCGCAATATGCGGGCGGTGGCACAGTACTGGCGCCACGACAGTGGTCCGCGGCCTACACTGTGTGTCATCCATGGCTTTATGGCGGACCCCTACTGGCTCAATCGCCTGTTTTTCGCCCTGCCCTGGTTTTACGCACAGGGTTACGACATTCTCCTGTATACCCTGCCTCATCACGGCAAGCGGCAGTCGCGCCTGTCCCCCTTCAGTGGCCATGGCCTGTTCGCCAGCGGGCTGTCCAACCTCAATGAATCGATGGCGCATGCGGTGTACGACTTCCGCATATTCATGGACTACCTTGAATCTCGCGGAGTCAGCAAAATTGGCGTAACCGGCATCAGCCTGGGTGGCTATACGTCTGCGCTGCTGGCGGCAGTGGAGGACAGGCTGCACTTTTCAATCCCGAACGTTCCCGTCGCGAGTCTGCCCGACCTGGTGCTGGAGTGGTACCCGATGAATCTCGCGATCAAGACCCTGCTCAAGCTCAGCAATACCAGCGTGAGGGAAGCCCGGCATATGCTGGCAGTGCACTCTCCCCTGACCTATGAACCACTGATTCCCAAGGAACGCCTGATGGTCATCGCCGGAGCCGGTGATCGACTGGCCCCGCCCAAGCACGCGCGCCTGTTGTGGGACCACTGGGACAGGCCCCGAATTCACTGGTTTCCCGGCAACCACCTGCTGCACCTGGACAAGGGCAAGTACCTGAAAGAGATCGCACGCTTTCTTCGGCAGATTGGCTTCGATGACCACTGAAAAGACACGGCAAGGGCTGTTTCGGACTGATTTTCACACCGAAAATCAAGCTTTATCCAGCTATCCAATAGGGCTAGTATCGATGGTCCCTGAAACGCGCTCTCCCACGCACTGTGCCGGGAGATGCTTCATATGCACATCGAATTCCAGGACCCGGATCAATGCAAAGCTGGCAAACTGACCTCCTCAACCTGCAGCTGAACCTGACTGTCAAACCGATGTTCAAGTATGTCAGCTCGCTGGAACGTATTCGTCAACTGGTCAGAGTCAGTGACAATACGGTCGGCAGACTAGCCATACCGCGAGGCACCCGGCGCGAGCCGGTCAGGATTCCCGGCGCGGATTTCGATGCGGAGTGGGTGCGCCCTGATGATAGCGACCCTGAGCGGGTGCTGCTCTACCTGCCCGGCGGCGCCTATGTCATTCGCATGCCCAACGCGCATACCGGCATGGTCAGTCGCCTGTGCAAAAACGCCAACGCCAAAGCTCTCATGGCCTATTACCGGCTCGCCCCGGAGCATCCCTTTCCCGCCTGTCTGGAGGATGCGGTACTCGCCTATCGCTGGCTGCTGCGCAAGGGCATAGAGCCTGACAGAATAATCATTGCCGGCGACTCGGCCGGCGGAGGCCTCACGCTATCGACGCTGCTTGCCCTGAAAGAGCGCCAGCTGCCAATGCCCGCCTGTGCCTATATGCTCTCGCCACTGCTGGATGTGAGCGACAAAGCGCCATCTCGCTGGAAGAATGCACTCAGCGATACCGCCCTGCCCGCTCCAAAGGACCGCGCGCTGAACCCGCGTCCACTTTACCTGGGTGATAATGCACCAGAGGACCCACTCGTTTCTCCGATCAATGGCAATTTTGAAGGACTGCCGCCCATGTATGTGCAGGTGAGTGACAGCGAAATGTTGTTGGACGACAGCCTGCGCCTGGCCAGGCGTGCACACATATACGATGTGGAGGTCAGCGTCGATATCTGGCGCAAGGTGCCCCATGTCTGGCAGGCCATGGGCTTTCTGCCTGAGAGTCGCGAGGCGCTGGAAAAAGCCGGGAATTATATTCGCAACCACGTCATCTAGACCATGTCCGGATAGCGTGATTACAGGACCAGGATTGAACTGATATGCAACAAGTCGACTGCGAAGACGCCAATTTCCTTTTCATGGAGAAGGTCGAGAGTCCGACTCACATCAGCCTGATCTATCTTTACGACCAGTCCGAACTGGGCGATCAGCAGGTCCGCTTTACCCACATCAGGGAACATATCCATAATCGACTGAATTCAGCCCCGGTGTTCAAACAGAAAATAAAGCGCACGCCGGCCGATATAGACTATCCCTACTGGGTCAACGACGAGAAGTTCGACCTGGACTTCCATGTCCGTCATCTGGCGCTGCCGCAGCCTGGTGACTGGCGTCAGTTCTGCATCCTGACCTCCCGACTACACTCCCGCCCCCTGGACATGAGCCGGCCGCTGTGGGAGTTATATGTCATAGAAGGCCTGCACAACGTGGAGGGCATGCCTCGCAACAGTTTTGCAATCTATTTCAAGGTACACCACTGCGCGATGGATGAATTCACTGCGCAGGAGCTACTGCAGTCCATGCATGCCTTGACTCCGAACACACGACAGCACGAGACCTCAGCTCAACACATTGCCCACCTGCCAAGAAGAGCGCCCCAGCCACTGGAAATGGTTCTTCGCGGCCTGCTCAACAACTCCGTAAGGTCCCTGAGGCTGACACTGCAATCGGCCAGTAATTTCCGCACGCTGACAAAGGTACTCACTCGCCTTTCGATCAAGCTGGCGCAGAATATGGCAGAGGGCGATGCCGCACGGGACGCGCCCAGCCGGTTCGCCCAACCGCTCAGTTCAGCCAGGGTTTTCGAGGGCGCTTTTTATCCCCGTGCGCTGTTTGACAAATACCTGGACAGCGTTCCGGGCGCCACGCTGACCCACGCGTTACTGGCCGTCTGCGGCGAGGCGATGCGGCGCTATCTCGACCGCCATGGCGAAATGAACGAACCCTCGCTGCAGGCACTACTGGAGGTTAATGTACGCAATGCCGGCGCCCATGCATTGATCGGAAATCGTATCGCCATCAACCAGATCGAACTCCATATTCCGGTCACCTATCCAGTGGGTCGATTACAGGCGATTTACACTGCCAAAAAGGAACTGCAGTCTATCGAGAATGCGGAACTCACGAGTTTCCGGCTGCGCTCACTGTACGAGAATGTGCCCGCGCCGCTACTGGCCTGGATGGGCAAATTGTCGAACCAGAAGAATAGCGTGAACAGGGCGGTCATGACCGGCGGCAACCTGGGATTGGCAGAGCTGCAGGGTGCTGACAAACCCCTCTACCTGCTGGGCGCCCGGCTGCACGGCTTTACCAGTATTTCACCCCTGTACAGTGGCTGTGGGTTGATGTTCAGTGCGAGTACTTATGCCGATACCGTTGGGCTGACCTTTACTTCTGACCGGGAGATGATGCCCGACCCCGAAACCATGCGTGAGTGCCTGGACGAGGCGATAGCAGAGATTGCGAAACTTAAGTCAAGCGGCCCGAAACGAGCACCCAAAAAACAAAAGACGACCAAACCTTCACGCCGTGCCAAGACAGGCAAAACCCTGGCGGCCTGAGCGGCAGCAAACGCGACGATCAATCCAGCAGCCGACTGATGGTGCGAGATGCGACGATCTTGCCCTGGTCAAAAAACGCCTCGTGGTTCTCCTCGATTTTCGCCAGGTCGTAGAGATAGTTGACCATGATGCCCGCTGACTGCTCCCTGCCCTTCACCGAGAGATCCGCTCCTCCATGCATGCGATGAAGGCGGGCTCCATTACCGAGGTGAAAACGCGCCACCGCATCCAGCGGCGCTTCCCCTGATTTTTCCCTGAGCAGGTAGTGCGCGCACAGTTTCAACAAAGCGGTGTATACCTCACCATCGATAACCTTGCCCACCGGCTCTTTGAGAGCAGGTATCAGTTCCTCATCGACCAGGCCGGACAGGTCTGCATCCAGCAACCAGCGACGGAAGCCGGGCACGGGGGACAGGGTCACAAAGGTCTTGAGTGCGGGCATCTCCTTCTTGAGTTCCTCCACAACATTCTTGATCAGGAAGTTGCCGAATGAAATTCCGGCAAGCCCGGGGTGGCAATTACTGATCGAATAAAACACGACGGTGTTGATCCGCTTGGCCGGCGGTGTGTCCCGCTCCAGCATCAGCAGGGGAGACAGGTCACCGGGCACGGAGTCGGTGAGGGCTATTTCGACGAATACCAGGGGGTCATTGGCCAGCGCGGGATGAAAGAAGGCAAAACAGCGTCGATCCTCACGCAAACGGCTGCGCAGATCATCCCAGCCATTAATTTCGTGCACCGCCTCATAGTCGATAATTTTTTCCAGCACCATGGCCGGCGATGACCAGTCAATCTTGCGCAACTCCAGAAATCCCTTGTTGAACCAGGAAATAAAGAGGTGTTTCATGTCGGAGTCTATGCCTTTTAGCGCCGGCTTATCCCGCAGCATCGGCAACAGGTGCCCGCGCATAGCAACCAGGGTACGGGTGCCACCGGGGACCATGTTGATTCGCCTGAACAGTTTCTGCCGGGGCGCTTCCACTACCCGGTTGAGCGTCCACAGGTTCTTCAGATCGGGCTGGTCGCGGTAACTGTCCGCTGCCGAGAGGATCGCGTCGGGATCCACGTCAAACTCCTGCGCCAGACTCTGGAAGAATCCCTCCCGACCGGCTGCCGGCAATTGTTGATAACCGACGATAATCTCCCCAGCCAGGGCCAGCCCGGATGCCTCGCCACGGTGCTCCAGCAGGTCCCGGCACAAAGCGACCAAGGTCTCCGCTGAGTTGGCTGCGGCGGGTATACCGCGCCGACGCCGCTCGAGGATTTCGCGACCGGCTTCCATAACCGATCCGAGGGTGCGCCCGAGGGTCGTCATGGCCCCGTTGGCAGGTTTCGTCGACTCCAGGGAGGATGTGCTTTGATCAGGCATGATCGATTTCCCGTATCTGGTACATTCAATTCAATCCATACTCGGAGGGGGCGCTTCCGGAAAACGCGCCTAACGACCTCGCTTGCTGATATAGGCCTGCCGCGCGGCGCTGCATTCCGGGTCCAGCAATCCACCAATCAGGCCGTCAGCATCGTTCCACGCGCGCATTGCGCCTACCATCTGCGCAGTGACAGCATTGACATGACTCTTGGTCGCCGCCACCGGCATGGCCGGTTTGGCGGCAATCTGGGCAGCCAGGTCCTGAACAACGCCATCGATCGCTTCTTCGCTCACGACGCGGTTGAGAAAACCGGCATCGCGCGCCTCGACAGGACCAAACTCGCGACAGGTAATAACCAGTTCCTTGGTCAGCGCGGGGCCGATTTCCCGCACCAGTCTCGGGATACCTCCCCATGCCAGTGGAATACCCAGGTCTATTTCGGGTATTGAAAATCGTGCCGTGTCCGCGGCCACACGCAGGTCACAAGCGGCGGCCAATACAAGTCCGCCTCCCACGCACCATCCATGTACCCGGGCGATGGTGATGGCCCGCATGGCTTCCAGCGCCTCGGCCATAAGCCGACCCGCATCCGCGGCCTGCCGCAGTCGGGCATCGCCGGTGGCGGGAAATCCGTCCAGGTCGGCGCCGGCAGAAAAGGCGCGACCCCTGCCGCCGACAATAACCACGCGCACCTCGTCCTGCTCATCGAACCAGCGGGCAGCGGCGGCGAGTTCGACCAACACTGTGCCAGAGAGTGCATTGAGTCGCTGCGGGCGATTGAGCCACAACTGCCCTATTGGACCGTCTACTGTCAGCTCGAGCGTTGTGAACATGTCCTGCCTCCCGATTGTACTCATTTGCCGGTATCTTGCGATTACGCCGTAACAGTGTACTGAATCAGGCACAACGATTGCCATCGTATACAGAGTGTGAACCGGGTTTAGTTAATGGATACCATGATATTGATCACACTATTGTAACGGCGCGCGATCAACTGATGGGTAAGGTCAAACTGCCGCAAATGGTGCAATTGTCCGACAGCCAAAGCCGGCCAGGCCAAAAAAGGATAAGTATTGTCTGCAAAAAATCACACTCGCGGGGGGTTTGTGCCAGACTAACGACAGCACGCCACCCTCAGCCCTTGCGCTGCCGCCCGCTTTGAAGAGGCCACGAACCATGAAGACCTGGCAACGTGTTCTACTGTTTCTATCCGCCCTGGTAATTGCCCTGGTCATCTATGTGGTGGCTCAATTGCGAGCTGTTGACGTGGAACAGCTCAGTGACGACCTGTGGGTACTGCGCGGCGCTGGCGGAAATACGGCAGTGCTGCGCACTGATGCGGGGGCTGTCGTTGTGGACACCAAGACGTTACCCATGCAGGGTGAGCGGATTCGTGAGACTGCCAGGGAGCTCACGGGCATGGATACCGTGCTCCTGATCAACACCCACTACCATATCGACCACACCCACGGTAATCCGGCTTTCGAACCCGGTACGCGCGTACTGTCTACAGAGCGTACGCTTTCCCACCTGCAGGCGCTGGATGCTGATTTCTGGCGTGGTGAAGCGGCCAGGCTGATGCCCAATGAGACCTTCAGCGATCGCATGGCGCTGGAATTGGGAGGCAAGACCATAGAGCTCATTCACCCCGGGGTGGGCCACACCGATGGTGACCTGGTGGTGCTGTTCAAGGACGAGAATGTTATTCACACCGGGGACCTGATGTTCAATCACTTCTATCCCAATATCGATCTCGAGGCTGGGG
>Ga0316197_10002589_pt1 | contig 12895 bp, 12 predicted proteins | sample OudBiesiAoxic_MG_FD_204939 | JGI IMG/M metagenome (GOLD analysis project Ga0316197, IMG submission 204939) | Coastal sediment microbial communities from Oude Bieten Haven, Netherlands - site A oxic | ecosystem: Environmental > Aquatic > Marine > Coastal > Sediment | place: Netherlands...
TTGAGCGGAACCCGTCGCTCTATCAATTCCACGATATCGCTTCGTGCCAATAATTCTTCTATAAAGGAATCGGGTATCAGACCGGCCATGCGACTTCTGTCATCAATTCATGATCGATGGGCGGGTTGCCCTGGAGGGCATTTGAGCCCTTGAAGGTACTTGAAGCGGGGTATTCGGGCCGGTGGCCGGTGACATATTCAGGCGCCGAGCTGTTGTTTGACGGCGCTGCTGACCGCCTTCATATCGGCACGGCCCTGTACTTGCTCACGTAGTTTATTCATCACTGTACCCATGTCACGGATACTACTGGCGCCTGTATCTGCTACAGCCTGCTTGATCAATGCAGCCAGTTCATCATCACCCAACGCTTCGGGTAGGTAGACAGTGATCAACTCGAGTTCGAATTCTTCCTGTGCGGCCAAGTCATCCCTGCCCGCATTTTGATATTGCTCGAGGGAATCCCTGCGTTGCTTGACCATTTTGTCCAGCACGGCCAGTACAGCCTGATCATCCATCTCGATACGTTTGTCGATTTCGACCTGCTTGATGGCGGCAGTGATCAATCTCAAAGCGGTCAGGCGCTTTTGATCGCGCGCACGCATCGCCGACTTCACATCTTCCTGGATTTGACCTTTTAATGTATTTAACGGCAACGTCATAATGACAACTTCTTGCTGGGAAAGAGCTTTTTCCGGCTACTGGCTGCTTAGATCAACCACCCGAAACATGCGCCCCGGGGCCGAGGAAAACACAATAAAAATCAATACATTCTGGTACGACGAACGTTGTCCCGAGCCAGACGACGCAGATCACGTTTTACTGCTGCTGCAGATTTACGTTTGCGTTCCTGTGTTGGTTTTTCATAGAACTCACGGCGACGTGTTTCGGCCAGTACACCTGCTTTCTCACACGAACGCTTGAATCGACGTAGTGCATATTCAAAAGGCTCGTTTTCGCGAACTTTTACGCTTGGCATTGTTACTCCAATTTCATTGTCATGCCCATATTGGGCGTAGCCGGATATTTTAACCTCTAATCACCAGCTCTTGCAAAGAAAAATCAAACGAAATCTGCAAACGCAACCGCCCCGCCCCTGCGTGGGTCACCCGCAGCACGGAAATCCCCGTTGGCAAGACGCTCAACCGCATGCACTCCGCCAAAAAAAAGATTGGTGCCAGGCCATTGTTTAACACCGGGCCATTCAGTCTCCAGAACCTCCATTGCGTCACTGGAAAAACCGGGTTCCGTGTTCAACTGACTGCCTTCAAGATGTAACCGCGGAGCTTGCACCGCCTGCTCCAGACCCATATCAAATTCCAGCATATTGGCCAGCACCTGGAGGATCGCGCTCCGTATACGGTTGGAACCCCCGGAACCCAGTGCTACCTGGCTGCCGTCAGCCAGGCTGGCGATGGCCGGTGTCATCATCGAAGCCAGGCGTGAACCTGGCGGCAACCGGTGAAAGCCGCTTGGGTTGAGGTCTTCCTCACCCATCATGTTATTCAACATGATGCCGCTACCCGGCAATACGTAGGACGAACCCTCCCCATTCGACAAGGTCAGACTGGCCAGGTTACCCTCAGAATCCGCCACACTGATATGTGTTGTACCCCGGGAGGCAAGACCACCGGTCTGCAAGGTTTTTTGCCAGTCGGAAAGACTTTCTTTCGAGAGGATGGTCGCCGCAGTTTTATCGTCCAGTCCGGTTTCAAGACGATGTCGTTTGCGTATCAGGCTTGCTGCCTGCATCACCTTTGCCAATGCAAGGGTATGTTGCGGACTTCCCCATTCGTGTTGTGCCTGCCGAACTTTATTCAGCAGAGACAACGCAAACACGGTCAGGCATCCACCGGGTGATGGCGGACTGTTGACACTGATCGTGGCCCCGTAAGCGTCAACCGTGACCGGCCTACGCATAATGACTTCGTAAGCTTTCATGTCAGCGGCACTGATCAACCCGCCATTCTGCGTGCAATCGCTAACAAGCTGCCGGGCAGGCTCACCCTCGTAAAACCACCGTGGACCATGACTGGCCAATGCTTCAAAAGTATTCGCCAGATCCGGGTTGTAGATAAACTCACCAATTTCAGCCAGTCGTCCAGGCGAAAACATCGGAGTCGCGAAAGCCTTTGCTGCGGGAGAGGCATTGATGATGGGTTCGAGAACCTCGTTGATATACCTCTGCAGTCGATTAATTCGTAAACCTTCACTTGCCAGGTAAACAGCCGGTTCAATAATTTTTTTCAGCGGCAAACGACAATTCGCCCTGTGAACCTCAAATAATCCCGCCACGACACCCGGAACCGCGATCGAACCCATACCGATATGAAATTCCTGGGTCGCGGTCCCGAAATCCGCCATGATTGGATAAAAGTCCAGTTCCCCGGAAGTGGATGAGGGTGTCTGTGCGAAAAAATCGAATACCTGTGCCTGCCCTGCTGCCGTTTGCGCCAACAGGTAGCCGCCGCCGCCAAGACTGGCCAGCATCGGTTCGCTGACACAGGCAGCACACATGGCGCCCAGTGCAGCATCAAATGCATTACCGCCTTCTTCAAGCAAAATTCTGGCTGCCTTCGAGGTTTCTTTATGTCCCGATGCTGCAACCCCAAGGCGCTTTGTCAAAGCCCGACTCCGTTAAATTATCGAGGCTATATGGTAACTCAGCACCACAAGCTATTAATGAATTTATTGACCAATTCCCCATAAAACCAAGTCAGCCTGCTTCATGTATACAGCAGTTTGTGCGTACATGATTTACAATCCATCAACCCGATTACCTGGTGAAGTTCCATGATCGTACTTGGTATAGAAACATCCTGTGATGAAACCGGCGTTGCGCTGTATGACAGTGATGCCGGCCTGCTTGCGCACGCATTGTTCAGCCAGGTTGAGATCCACGCCGAATATGGCGGGGTGGTACCGGAAATTGCCTCGCGTGATCATGTTCGTAAATTGTTACCACTGATCAATCAATGCCTTAAAAATGTAGGCCTTACGCGAACTGACATAGATGCGGTTGCCTATACCGCGGGGCCGGGATTGATTGGCGCCCTGCTGGTCGGCACCGCGACCGGTCAAAGCATCGCCATGGGCCTCGGGGTACCGGCGTTGGCCGTGAACCACATGGAGGGCCATTTACTGGCACCGATGCTGGAAACAGATCACCCGGTCCTGCCGTTTGTGGCCCTGCTCGTTTCCGGTGGTCATTCGATGCTGGTCGAGGTGCGTGCCATTGGCGAGTACAAGATTCTTGGTGAAACACTCGATGATTCTGCTGGCGAGGCCTTTGATAAAACGGCCAAATTACTTGGCCTTGGATACCCTGGTGGCCCGGCACTCGCAAAGCTGGCTGAAAAGGGTGACCCGGAAAGATTTGCATTCCCCCGCCCGATGACCGACCGGCCCGGGCTCGATTTCAGTTTCAGCGGCTTGAAGACCCACACCCGCAATTTGTGGCTGAACATCGATCAGGATGATCAGACACGGGCGGATATTGCTGCTGGTTTCCAGCAGGCCGTTGTAGATACCATGCTAATCAAGTGCCGCCGGGCCATGCAACACACACGTGCTCAACAGTTAGTGGTTGCCGGTGGCGTGGGCGCCAACCTGTCACTGCGGCAGACCCTGCAACAGGCGGGTAAAAAATATGGATGGAAGGTTAGCTACCCACGTCTTGAGTTCTGTACCGACAATGGTGCAATGATCGCCTTTGCCGGATGCCAGCGGTTGCTGGCCGGTCAGCAAACCGGGCCTGTCCTGAAGGCCTACGCGCGCTGGCCCCTGGATCAATTACCACCACTGGCTGCCACAGGCACCTGAAAAAGAATGGAGATAACATCTACATGACTGCGGACCGTGTATTTATCGAGGATCTACGTATCCAGACCGTGATAGGCATATTCGACTGGGAGCGTGAAATAACCCAGACAGTAAGCCTCGACCTGCAAATGGAGTTTGATATCAGCCGTGCAGCGCAAAGCGACGATATCGTAGACACGCTGGACTACAAATCAGTATCAAAACGCCTCATCCAGTTTGTAGAAGCCAGTGAGTTTCAACTCGTTGAAGCTTTGGCTGATCATTGTGCGCGAATCGTTCTGGAAGAGTTTCCGGTGAACTGGTTGCGACTCAAGCTGAGCAAGCCCGGCGCAGTCCGGGGTTCGAGTGCCGTGGGTGTGATCATCGAGCGCAGGAAATCCTAGTGCGCTTTAAAGAAAAACACCGGGCTTTCAACTCGTTTATCAGAGCCCATGACAAGGGTTACCAGCAATGAGTATTGCATGGCTGGGGCTGGGTTCAAATATGTCTGCTGATACTCACGTTCGTGCCGGCATCGACGAACTGAAAAACGACTTTGATAAGGTCTGTCTTTCGCCGGTCTATTCCAGCACGTCAGTGGGTTTTGAGGGCGCGGATTTCATCAACCTGGTCGCCCGGGTAGAAACCGAAATGCACCCGCTTCAGTTGCGCCAGTACCTCCGCGACCTTGAGGACCGGTTTGGTCGCAAGCGGGATGTTGCTAAATTTTCCGATCGTTCGCTGGACATCGATATCCTGCTCTATGACGACCTGGTATTGCTGTCCCCGGTGCTGGAAATACCCCGCGCAGAGATTCTGAAATTCTCCCATGTACTCAAACCATTGGCCGATCTCGAACCCGGCCTGATTCACCCCACCGAATTGCGGTCTATGCGCGACATCTGGAAAACATCCGGAATGGATGATAGTTGTTTGCGGTTATTACCCGATTTTAAGTAAGCATCAACCACAAACAGCGTCACACCCTTCATCACGGGGTAAAGCTGTCTGGGTTTTAGAGCTTACCCAGGTTCAGACATTCAAACTCCGGCCGCCGTCGACGGCAATAACCTGGCCGGTTACATAGGGCGCATCCAGGCCGAGGTAGACCACTGCCGAGGCAATGTCCTCCGGTCTTCCAGCGCGACCCATGACGGTTTTACTCAGAATCTTTTGTTGATGCCCCGGGCTATCTTCCTGCTCAGGCCACAGGATTGCACCGGGGGCGACACCATTCACGCGTATTTGCGGACCGAGATCTTTTGCCAGGGCAAGGGTCATCATCTGCAGGCCCGCCTTGGCCATGCAATACACCGCATGTTCAGGCATCGGCTTAACGGCATGTATATCCAGCAGGTTGACCACACTGCCCCCCGCCACACTCAGTTCAGGCATCAATGCCTGGGTCAGAAAATACGGGCCACGCAGGTTGCTGTCCATCAGGTCATCCCACTGAGCCATGCTGGTAGAACCAACCGTTGTTGGGTAAAACCGCGATGCATTGTTGACCAGCAAGTCCAGTTGGCCCGTGTCAGCCCTCACCAGACCGGCGAGCCGGTTGATATCTTCCATATTTCCAAGGTCGGCCTGCAGGGTGGTCGCGCTCGCCGGTCGCAGTGCATTTAACCTCCCGGCCAGTTCATCGACAGCATCACTACTTGAGTGATAATGTAAATATACATCGCAACCGCGCTGGTGAAGGGTTTCTGCTATACAGGCGCCAATACGCCGGGCCGCCCCGGTGATGAGTGCAGTGCATCGAGTAGATCGCATCATTAAATAGTCCCTGGTTTATTCATCGTATGTCGCAACATTTACAAAGACGTGTTGTTGAGTCTGGACATTGTTGTTTCACTCACTGAAACTACCCGCCTATGCGACCTGTAACATCAAATGACATCCTGCCCGAACCACCCGAAGAGCTCAAGCAATTGAGTGCGGAACTGTCTGATCGAATCTGTGAAAAAATCAACCGGGAGGGTCCCATTCCGTTCTCAGCGTTTATGGAAATGGCACTTTATGAACCCGGTCTGGGCTACTACAGCGCCGGTCTTCGGAAGTTCGGTGAAGGTGGTGATTTTGTGACCGCACCGCAACTTGGTGACGTGTTTGCCCGGTGCCTGGCAGCTCAGATCGGACAGGTTGGCGCCGAACTTGGGCAGTATGAAATCATCGAGGCCGGTGCCGGCAGCGGCATATTGGCTGCGGACCTGATCAGGTCTCTACAGGAAAAACATCCGCCGACACGCTACCGGATACTCGAACGTAGTGCCCATCTGCGCCAGGTCCAAAAGGAAACCCTGACGCAGCATGTACCCGAATGGATGGACAGGATCAGCTGGTTGGATGAACCTCCTGAAAAGGGCTGGCAGGGCGTGTTTCTGGCCAACGAGGTTTTGGATGCACTGACGGTCGATCGGTTTTGCATTGAGTCTGATGGCCCCAGGCAAATACGGGTTACCACGGGCCCCGATGGTTTTGACTGGCTCAAGGTTGCCTGCCCCGGAAAAATGAAAGAACAAATCCAGGCAGCCCTGTGCGGTCTGGATCATTATCCTGCGAGCGGCTATTGCTCCGAAATCAACACCAGCTTGTCAGCCTGGTTACAGACGGTAACAGCCAGCCTGCAAAAAGGCCTGGCCCTGTTTATCGACTACGGTTACACACGCCGGGATTATTACCAACCGCAACGCAGCGATGGAACACTGATCTGCCATTACCAGCATCGTGCCCATGACGATCCCTTCAAATGGCCGGGGTTGACCGATATCAGTGCCTCGGTTGATTTTACCGCGTTGGCAGAAGCTGCCGATTTTTGTGGACTCGAGGTCAGTGGCTATACCACCCAGGCGATGTTTCTAATGGCCAGTGGACTGGAGGAAGTGCTTGCCGGTTTCGGGCTTCTCCCTGACAAGGAGCGGATTAATATGAACAACCAGGTCCTCCGCCTGACCCTGCCGGGCGAAATGGGTGAGCGTTTTCAGGTGATGGCCCTAAGCCGTGGCCTTGAAGAAGAGCTCAGTGATGAATTGATAGGTTTCGCAATCAGCGACCTCTGCCACCGGCTTTAACAGGACACGGATTGACTTAAGACCCCGACATTAAACCGGGCGGTTCAAACCGGCTATCGCATCAACCCGGGCCTGACGCAAACGTTCGCCCACTTCCGGCCCGCTGATGCCCGTCAGGTCAAGGTCTCTTGCGCGGATATTTGCGGCTGCCCGGTAAACTTCCTGCAGATATTCACCCTGCGGATAGGGGCGGTCCCGCAAGCCCTTACGGCCACGATAGTCAGCCTCGCAGGCCAATACGAAATCCGGCAAAATCGCCGGGTGACGGAACGCATCAAGTTTCTCGAGTAGACGCAAGGCAGTTAAAGGCCGGAAATCAAGCACGCGATGGCATCTCAGATGCAGCAAACAGACCTTTCGTGACAGATCATGCACGGCATTGGGCACCCTGAACCGGCCACAAACATCATCCACAAGTGGTAAACCACCGGCTTCATGCCCCCGGTGGGATGGCCACTCCTGTTGCGGTGTGATTCCCTTGCCGAGATCGTGTAATAACACGGCAAAGACCACGTTGGCGGCGCCTTTGCTTATGTCTGCCGCAACATCCAGTGCCATCAACAGGTGAATACCGGTGTCGACTTCAGGATGGTATTTTTCAGGTTGAGGCACGCCAAACAGACGGTTCACCTCTGGCAATAGCACCTCCAATGCACCGCACTCACGCAGCACACTGACAAACACCGAGGGTTTTTCCGTTTTCATCGCCAGCTCAACTTCACGCCAGATACGCTCTGCCGCAAGGTGCTGAAGCTCACCGGACCGTGTAATTTCCTGCATCAGCGCCATTGTCGATTCATGAACGCGAAACCCAAAACCGGCAAAACGTGCGGCAAAACGCGCGACACGCAGCACCCGCAAAGGGTCCTCCACGAAAGCATCGGAAACATGCCGCAGGATTTTCTGTTCCAGATCCTGTTGACCTCCGTATGGATCAACCAGGCTGCCGTCTTCGTCCCGGGCAATGGCATTGATGGTCAGGTCACGCCGTTGAAGGTCCTCTTCCAGTGTTACACCGGGGTGAAAATCCACGTTGAAACCATGATACCCGTGACCCTGTTTTCTCTCGGTACGGGCGAGGGCGTATTCTTCAGCGTTTTTGGGGTGCAGAAAAACCGGAAAGGAGGCGCCGACCTGTTTAAAGCCCTTGTCCAGCATTTCATCAGTCGTACTGCCGACAACGACCCAATCCCGCTCCTTTGGCTGCACACCTAAAAGGGTATCCCGTACTGCACCGCCAACCAGGTAGATCTTGCTGCTTTTCACCCTCGTAACTGCCGCCGGGCAGCCTGTAGGCGACGCTGTCGACCCGAACCGTTCAGGTAATCCGGTACAACCATATCTATGCTGCGCGGCTCAATATGAAAATATGAAAAATCATCCTGGCTGCTGACATTGTCAGTTTTCAACGACAGGTAATTGTCCCAGGACAAGGGCGTGCCGGGAATCAGGTTCATCACCATGGCCATGGTCGCCGACAATGGACCCGGGAGACCAATAACCAGCCTGCGCTGACCCCTGGTTTTTGCGGTCCATTGCACCAGCTCTTTCAGCGTGAAACTTTGCGGACCAGCCATTTCATAACTTTTCCCCCAGGTCATTGGATCTTCCAGCGAGGCAACCATCGCCGCCGCCAGGTCTCCGGCAAACACAGGTTGCAGGCGGGCTTTGGGGCAGGCGAGTGGCAGGACCGGGTTTAAGCTCAACATGGCCGCAAATTTATTGAAGAACTCATCTCCACGGCCAAAGATCACCGATGGCTGGAAGATACTGATATTTATGTCCTTAATGGAGCGTAAGAAATCCTCGGCCTCACCCTTGCTCTTGAGATAGTGACTGCTGCCTTTGCCGGCATTCAGTGCACTCAGGTGAAGTAATCTCGTAACACCGGTTTTTTGACAGGCCTTGACGATTGTCTCAACCAGTTCAACATGGACCTTGTGAAAACCCTTTCCACCCCCTTCGCTTTCATTCAGGATGCCGGCCATGCTGACCACTGCGTCTGCCCCGGAAAACTGTTGTACCAGCACGCCGGGGTCATAGACATCCGCCTGGACAAGCGTAACGCCGGGTACCATATCCACGCTACCCCGGCGAACCACATCCCGGGTCAGCACAACACATTGATGTTGATCGGCGGTGAGTGCTCGCAGAAGGTGTCCGCCGAAAAATCCGCTGGCGCCTATCAATACAATTCGCATTTCAATTCCTCTTGATCACTTGATCCAATTTCAATTGGTGCAGGCCACATCGGTTTGGCCGTCAAACCCTATTTTACCGGATTCGATGTCCGGCATTCTTTCCGAAATCCGTTTGACCGTTCCACCGAGGCGCCAATCGTAAATGGTGGTAAATGCCAGTACACGCGGGATGTAATCGCGTGTTTCATAATATGGCAAGGTTTCAATCCAGATGGTGGCCTCACCCGTCGGTCGCGTATCCAGCCATCGTTTCACCGCATTCGGCCCGGCGTTATAAGCACCTGAAACCAGCACCGGATTGTTCTTCAAATCCTTGTAAAGATCGCTCATGTAGGCCGTACCTATTGGCAGGTTTCCTGACGCACTCTTTAGCTGAGCAGCGCCGTTCCATGGCAGACCATGCTTTTTTGCCACCTGCTTACCAGTCGCGGGTGTCACCTGCATCAAACCCAGGGCATTAGCTGAAGAACGCGCGGTCTCCACCATGGCACTTTCTGAACGTATGGTGCCATAGACCCAGGCCGGGTCCAGTTGATTAGTGGTCGCGGCTTTGATGACATCCGTCTCCCACAACAACGGGAATCGCCAGTCATAGAGGTTCAGGTCACCACTGTTTCCCAATGCAAAAATCGCACGGTCATACCAGTCTTCCCTGACCGCCAGTGCTGCAACGGTTTTCAATTCCGCAGATGGGATACGGCCGCTGGCAAGTATCCACTCACGCAGGGCCCAGTTTTCCAAGCCCACTTTTCTGAGCTCGAGCGCACGCTCGAACCCCTCAACACGGGCCATTCGCTCGACGTCCTGTACACCGACATCGGCTTGCCCGGGGCAGATGTTGTAGCCAAGACCGAGTTCATCTGCAGACAAAAATCCATAATAATTGGCTTTTTTTGACAGTTCCCTTAACAACTCCGAGGGCGGCTTGACCTGCCCGGATCGTAAGCCGGCCTGTGCCAGCCAGTAGCGCCAACGGTCATCGTTACGGGTATCCTCCGGCATCTGTTCAATGACGCTTGCGGCCGCCGTCCAGTCTTGTCTGCTGAGCAAAAACCGCACCCACCACTCAAGTAGCTGCGAATCGCGAAATAAAACCGGTACACGCACCATGTGCGCGACCGTATCGTCTTCCATCGCAACGGCCGAATACAGCGCGATGTCGCGCAGCAGCGATATCCCGAGCGACTCCTCCCACTGAAAATGGTTATCGAGAACCTCAAATTTTTCTGCAGCCAGACCGGCATCATTGCGGGCCAGGCGCCGCAGGGAGGCAGCTGCGATCATCCGGGTCTCTTCGTTATCGGGCCAACGCGCCGCCCTTTCGAGCCTGGAGTAGCCCTCCCGGTTCATTTTTTGCCAGTGATCCAGCCAGCGGCGCTGATCGGCGGGAACAAATCGCGCCAGGTACATTGCCAAACTGCGGTTGCCGGCCTCGATCGCCAACCGAATCCGCTCCCATGCCAGGCGTACCGTAACCCCTTCATTCTTGACCAGCCAGGCAAATACAGGGTCACACTCATCCGGTTGCGACTTGCCCACCACCCACAGTTTTTGTGCCTCGTTCAATACACCATCGGTCTGTTTTAAAATAATTTGACCGCGCACCCTCTGGCATCTGAGAACGGTATCACTGACGCCATCGGAATATGCCACAAGATCCCCCCAACGCTTTGATTTTGCCAAAGACTTCAACCAGGCATTACGCAAGCCCTTTGAAAAGGCCCAGTCCTGGTGGGATTCAAGAAAGGCCGCCATCTCATCCACGGGTACTTTTTTACGCCGGTTCCGGTAATCTTCATATTGAAGAAAGGGGTACAGCACGTAATCCTGCAGGTCATCTTTTATCTGCCTGAAACTATCATGGTCACCCCGTTTTGCGGCACTCCACGCAATTTTAAACTGCTCACGCTCAGCCTCCGTAGCACTGCTATCGGCAAATACGGGGGAGTCAAAAGAGAGCACAAGGAAGAACAACAGACACACAAGCTGCCACCCGGTTAATGCATCGGTTATGCTTGCTTTCATGTTGTAGCTCAAAGTCAGTTTCAAAGGTAGCTTCACGACAAGGTCATTGGGAGAACCAATTTATGCAAAGGCCGACTGCACGGCAAGACAAATCGAAAGTTTTTTTGACAGCAGACCTACGAACCAATGATCTGGGTTGAATACGCCCTGACCGGGCTTTTTGCCGGGTTCCTTGCGGGATACCTTGGAATTGGTGGAGGGCTGGTTCTGGTTCCTGCACTGAGCTGGTTATTCAGCCGCGACCCGGCCACCGCAAACGTGGCTGTGCAGATGGCCGTTGCGACTTCCCTTGCCACGATGCTGTTCACATCAATGAGTTCCCTGCTCGCACATCACAGGCGCGGCGCAATTTTGTGGTCACTGGTCAGACAGATGATCCCCGGATTGCTTGTCGGCGCGCTGCTGGGGAGCATCATTGCCGACCGTATTGGAAGCGCTGCTCTGGGTAATGTGTTTGGCGTGTTCGCACTTATCATCGGTTTGCAAATGTTACGCGGAACCCGTCAAACCGGCAGCCGTCCACTTCCCGGTTGGAAAGCTGTCACAGGGACGGGCTTTGGTATCGGCACGGTCTCCAGCCTGTTGGGTATTGGCGGCGGCAGCATGACCGTACCCTGGCTTCTATGGCATGACCAAAGGGTACAGAATGCCGTTGCCACCGCCGCTGCCTGCGGCTACCCGATTGCCATTGCCGGAACACTGGGGTTTGTCATGCTGGGTGATGGCACTTCAACTGCGCCCACGCTGGGTTACGTACATTTGCCTGCACTTGCAGGCGTGGCGGTATTCAGTGTGATGGGTGCGCCTCTGGGTGTAGCTGCCGTACACCGGAGTTCACCCTTGCTGGCAAAACGGTTTTTTGCCGCGTTTCTGCTACTCGTCGCCGTGAAGATGTTGTTGCGCTAGTATCCTTGTCAGGTTTTATCTTCAATTGGCAAAATGACCGTTGTGCAGGCACCACCCATGGCCGGGTTATGGATTGTTATGCGACCATCGTGCTCACTAACGATTTTGCGGCAAATAGCCAGACCAAGGCCACTGCCGTTGGTTTTGAATGTTACGTAAGGCTCAAACGGCTTTTCCAGGACCATGCCGGGGTAACCCGGGCCATGATCACTGAGTTCTATCTCCAGCCATTTTTTGCCTGCCTGGTTGATCAACCGCGTACGAATATTAACTTCGGCCTGTTGATCCTTTTCCACAGCCTCGCTGGAATTAACAATCAGGTTGTGAAGTAGCTGGCGAATCTGCCCACTGTCACCTGCCAAACCCGACGGCCCGCTAATCAGTTTCAGATGAAATTGCACCCGCTGTTCTTCATGCTGATAAAGCGCGACGACTTCCTTGATCAGTTGATCAAGCGCAATAGGCGCGCGGACAAGTTGTGGCCCCTGAGCGTAGTCACCAAAGGCATCGACCAGCGCGCGCAATGCCTCAACTTGCGAAACAATCGTCCCTGTAGCGCTTTCCAGCATGGTGCTGTCTTTTTCATCCAGCTTGCTCATCAACTTCATCCTTAAACGTTCTGCAGCCAGGCGAATCGGCGTCAGGGGGTTCTTCACTTCGTGCGCCAGTCTTCGTGCCACCTCTGCCCAGGCGGCTTCACGCTGAGCCTGGTTCAGTATGGTTACATCATCAAAAACAATGACCGACCCCCCCGTATGACTGATTTCTTTGCCCAGTCGGGAACCACGCACCAGTAAAACCAGTGTTTGACCATGCACCTGCAGACGTATTTCACGTTGCCACTCTGCCGTCCCGCGTCCAATCTGTCGCCAGATTAATTCAAATAAGGGTGCC
>Ga0316197_10002591_pt1 | contig 12888 bp, 11 predicted proteins | sample OudBiesiAoxic_MG_FD_204939 | JGI IMG/M metagenome (GOLD analysis project Ga0316197, IMG submission 204939) | Coastal sediment microbial communities from Oude Bieten Haven, Netherlands - site A oxic | ecosystem: Environmental > Aquatic > Marine > Coastal > Sediment | place: Netherlands...
AGGAGTTCGGCTTGGAGCTTCGTTGGTTGTCGCTCGACGGCTTTCACCGCTCCGTCGATGAAGGTCTCGTCGCGCTCGAACGGGTCTTGCAGCGGGGTGTTCGTCTCGTCGCGGTGAGCGCCGTCCAGTACAAGACGGGGCTTCGGATGCCGCTCGCCGAGATGGCCGCGCTTTGCCACAAGTACGATGCGGAGATCTTCGTTGATGCGATTCAAGCGCTCGGGGCAACTCCGGTCGACGTGGGCTGGGGAATCGACTACCTGAGCTCAGGCAGCCACAAGCACCTGATGGGCGCCGAGGGAACGGGCTTCTTGTACGTCGCCGAACGCTGCGCGGCGACAATGAAGCCGCGGCTCGCAGGTTGGCTCGGCCATGAGGACCCCGTTGCCTTCCTGGTGAGCGACGAGCCGCGGCTGCGGTATGACAACCCCCTCAAGCGAAGCGCACAGGCGCTCGAAACCGGCACCAGCAACGTCATCGGGCTTGCCGCGATCGGCGCATCGCTCGAGCTGCTCGGCGAGCTCGGCGTACCGGCCATCCACCAGCACGTCGATGCGTACCTCCAAGCGCTCGAAACGGGTCTCGTCGCCAGGAGTTTTCAGAGTCATCGGGCCACGGCGCCCGCGCTTCGCTCTACGCTGCTCGGCATGACGGTGCCGGCCGACGTCCGCCTGTCCAAGCTCGCAGCCGGTCTCCGGGATCGCGGTGTCATCGTCAACACGCCGGACGGCCTGATGCGTCTCGCGCCCCATTGGCCGAACGCGCATGATGAAGTTCCGCGTGTCCTCGACGCCATCGACGATGCGCTGGCCGAGCTTCGCGCTTGAGCCTAGGCTCGCCGGATGGCGCCCGAAAGCGATCGTAGTTTCTGGATCTTCAACGCACTCGTTTCCACGACGGCGGTCGGATTTCTCGGTTGGCTTCTGCTCGTTCGAGAAGGCGGCGGCGTCAACGCTGACCTAGGCTTCATGCCCGGCGTCAACGCTGCGCTCAACGCGACCTCCGCGACTTTGCTCGTGGCTGGGTTCATCGCGATTCGAAACGGCCGGCGCGAAATCCACAAGCGGCTGATGGTTTCGGCATTTGCCGCCTCCACGGTCTTTCTCGTTGGCTACATCCTCTACCACTACGCACACGGCGATACGCCATACCAGGGCGAGGGTACGATTCGAATCACTTATTTCACGATCCTGATCAGCCACGTGCTCTTGTCGATCCTGATGCTTCCGATGATCCTGACGACATTCTTTTTCGCGGCACGACAGCGCTTCGCAGCACACAAGCGGCTGGCAAGGTGGACCCTGGCCATCTGGCTCTACGTCTCGATCACCGGCGTCGTGATCTACTTCATGCTTCGCTGACGCTGACACGCCCCCAAAGCAGGCGGCAGCGCGAGCCGAAGGCGAAGCCCGGCGCGAAGCGCCGCCAAGCGCAAGCGAAGCGAAGCGCGCGGCAGGGAGGATTACGGGTGCGGGTGGGCGGGCGATGTAACCGGCAATGGCACCGATACTGGCACTGGCACCGACACTGGCACTGACTCTGGCACTGACGCTGACACCGACACTGACGCTGGCACTGAACCTGACACCGGCACTGGCACCGGCGCTGGTACTCGCGCCGCCCAAAAACCCGCGGCAGCGCGAGCCCGCAGGGCGAAGCCCGCCGCCAGAGGCGCCGCCAAGGCGGAGCGAAGCGAATGCCGCGGCAGGGAGGACTACGGGTGGGGGTGGGCGGGCGGTGTAACAAAAACTGCCACTGGCCCTCACGCCAATCTTGCTCAACACTCCCGCAGCAGGAGGGCTCTGATGGGAATCATTTCGTGGATCGTGTTTGGCTTGCTTGCCGGCATTCTCGCCAAGTTCGTCATGCCAGGTGACGACGGTGGCGGCTTCATTTGGACGACCGGCCTCGGTGTCGCAGGCGCATTGGTAGGCGGCTTCATTGGCACGCAACTCGGTTTTGGCGACGTGACGGGCTTCAACGTCCGGAGCTTTGCCATCGCGATTGCAGGTTCGGTGTCGCTCTTGTGGATCTACCGACGAGTCAAAAAAAGCTAGGCGCGTCTCAACCTTTGCGCCGCCATCAACCCCTCGACGATCATCCACAGGAGCAACACGAGCAGAAGTGATGCCAGCGCGGTGAGTGGTGCGTTGCCTTCGGCGAGGAACTGCTGGAGCTTCGTGATCAGCGCGAGGCCCGCCACCGGCATGACCAGCACCATCGGGATGACCAGCGGCCACACCGGACGCTTTCGCGCGAGGAAGTAGAGCGAAAGCGTCATCAGCGTGAGGGCGGCGAGCAGCTGGTTGCTTGCGCCGAAGATGGGCCAGAGCACCCATCCAACCGCCTTGGCCTGGCCGGTCGTGGGGTCTGGCGTTTCGGCGAGCGCCAGGTACATCGCCGGTACGACCGCGATCACGGTCGCGATGTACGGATTGGTCAGAGGCTTGATTCGAAGCGCCTCGCCGAGCTCGCCGAGGATGAAACGTTGAATGCGTGTCGCCGTGTCGAGCGAGGTCGCCGCGAACGCGATCACCAAAACGGCCATCAGTGTGCGCGCCAGCTCCGGCGATAAACCCACGGCTTCGAGAAATGCACCGCCGCCGAGGACGAAGGCTGCCGCCTTGTTGCCACCAGCATGTGCCCAGCTGTCGTAGTAGACCGCCCAGCTCAGGTCATCGACGACTCCTTGGCCGGGGAGGGCGCAGGCGCCGACTAGACCAATACCGGCAACCGCTGCAAGGGTGGAGGCGAGGGCGAGCGACCCTTCGCCGAGCATGGCGCCGTAGCCGATCACGCGAGAGTCCGGCAGGCGGTCGAGCTGCTTCGACGTGGTCCCCGACGAGACGAGGGCGTGAAAACCGCTAATCGCGCCGCAGGCAATGGTCACGAACAAGATCGGGAAGATCGACGGCGCGCCGGCCTCTGCCGTCCGGTAGATAGGCGCATCGAAGCTTGGATGCGCGATCAACACCCCGAGAAACAACAAGCCTAGGCCGACGAAGAGCTGATGACTGTTGATGTAATCACGAGGTTGCAGCAGCAGCCAGACCGGCAGGAGACTCGCAATCGCCGAATACACCAGTAGAAAGAAGATCCAGCCCGAGGTCACTGCGTGCTTGTCGAAGCCCATCGCGACGAAATCGACAGGCACCTCGGTGCCGACCCAGACGAAGAAGTACAGCACGGCGAGCGCGATTAAGGACGGCCAGAGGATCCTCACCTGCCGCTTGTAGACGAGCCAGCCGATCGCGACGGCAACCAGGATCTGAATGTTGATCGGGATGACGCTCGTCGGCTGGCTGACGAAGAGCCCGGCGATCGCCATCGAAAACACGGCGAGGACGAGCCAAATCAGGACCAGCACGAAGCACATGAACAAGATTCGCGCCCGGTTGCTGATCGTCTTTGCCGTGATCTCCGCAATCGAGTGACCTTTTTCCCGCACGCTGGCGACCAGCGCGCCGAAGTCGTGTGCGGCGCCCATGAAGATGGTACCCAAGACAACCCAGGCCAGCGCGGGACCCCAGCCCCAGTAGGCGGCCACACAAGGACCGATGATCGGCGCCGCTCCTGCAATCGAGGTGAAGTGGTGGCCGAAGAGCACTGCGCGCTGCGTGGGCACGAAATCGACGCCGTCGTTGAGCTCGTGCGCGGGCGTGACGAGGTCCTCGTGGTCTTCGAATACGCGCTCACCGAGAAATCGAGCATAGAATCGATACGCGATCAGGAATGCGCCCAGGATCAGAGCTGCGGCCACGGCTGCCATTTGTCGCGTTGGTGGGCTTTTTTCGCGTTTTGGTCAAGTACAATCCCGCTTTCCTTTGGGACGAAAAACGCTAAGGTCCCGCCATGAGTGGGACCTTTCGACCTCACGGCGTGTGGACCGCCCTGGCGACTCCGTTTAGCGCGGACAAGCAGGTCGACTACGACTCGTTCCGTCGGCTCATCGAATTCCAGATACAAGAAGGCGTCGACGGCGTTCTCCCATGCGGTACGACCGGCGAGTCACCGACCCTTTCCTGGCAGGAGCACGATGCCGTCGTCGAGGCTGCAGCAAGGGCCGTCGAAGGGCGTGCGAGCGTCTTGGCGGGCACGGGCAGCAACAACACGGATGAGGCGATTCGCGCATCGACCCAAGCAAAGGAAGCAGGCGCCTCCGCGGTGCTGCTCGTCGATTGCTACTACAACGGCCCTTCGAGCCTCGAGCTGCGCACCGAATACTACGAGCCGATCTTGGAAGGCGTTCCCGAGATTCCCATTGTCCCCTACATCATTCCAGGGCGTAGCGGCTGCGCGCTTTCGGCTGCCGACCTCGCGATCCTGCACCTCAACGACCCGAAGCGGGTGCCCGCGGTCAAGCAGGCGACCGGCGACGTCGATCGCATGCGCTTGGACCGTCAGCTCGCAGGGCCTGCGTTGAGCATCCTCTCCGGTGATGATGACCTCACGCTCACGATGATGCGCGACGACGAGATCCGCGGTTCCGGGGTGGTCAGCGTGCTTTCGAACATCGCGCCGGGCGCCATCGGGTCGATGGTGCGCGCCCAGGTTGCGGGGGACAGCGAGGAGACGGATCGGCTCGCCTCCGCGCTGGCGCCAGTGCTCAGGCTGGTGACTTGCTCGGTCAGCTCCGTGCGGACACTCCCGAACGGGCAAAGCGTCGAGGTCACCGACAAGTTCCGAAACCCGGTGCCCCTCAAGACCATGATGGCGGGGCTAGGCATGATCTCCTCCGCGAAGCGTCCACCGCTCGGGCGCATGAACGCGACCGCGGTCACTCATTGCAGGGACGCACTGGGCCAGGTTCATGCCGCCGACCCAGGGATTCTCGGTCCGATCGAGGAGGCGTTCGACGTGCGCATCGATCAGCGCCTCGGGGACGACGCGAAATGGTCGGCGCTAGCGCGTTGAGGGGACCGTGTACAAAGCCCTGATCCGTCCGCTGCTGTATCTCCTGCCCGCGGAGGCCGCCCATCATCTGGCCTTTGGCTGTCTGCGTTTGCTTGCGGTGATTCCGGGCATGCTCGCCTTGATGCGGCGTCTGTTTCACCAGGGCAGCGATTCAGCGCGCGTGCGGGCGCTCGGGCTCGACTTTCCGAATCCAATCGGCTTGGCCGCAGGCTTCGACAAGGACGCGGTCGGCTACGAGGCGCTGGGTGCGATGGGCTTTGGCTTCGTCGAGGTCGGAACGCTCACAGGGGAGGCACAGCCGGGAAACCCGAAGCCACGCCTGTTCCGGCTCACGAAAGACCGGGCGCTGGTCAACCGCATGGGCTTCAACAACCGGGGATCGGCAGACGCGGTGGCGCGTTTGCAGCGGCCGCACCAAACGATTGTGGGGGTCAACATCGGCAAGACGAAGGTCATCCCCGAAGAGCAGGCGATCGGCGACTACGTCGCGAGCGCCAAGAGGGTCGGGCCGCATGCCGACTACGTCGTGGTGAACGTGAGCTCGCCTAACACACCGGGCCTCCGCAACCTCCAGGCCACCGAGAAGCTGCGGCCGCTGCTCGGCGCAGTTCGTGAAGCGCTTAACGAAGTGTCTCCGGGGCGACCCGTCCCATTGCTCGTCAAAATCGCCCCCGACTTGGCCGACGAGGACGTGGACGCCGTCGCGGACCTCGCCCTCGATCTGGGTCTCGACGGTATCATCGCCACCAACACGACGATTTCACGAGATGGGCTCGCAAGCTCCGCGGACGACGTCGAACGTTGCGGCGCCGGAGGACTGAGCGGTCCGCCATTGGGGGAGCGCTCGATGGAGGTGCTCCAGCGATTGCGGGCCAGAGTGGGCGAGGAAATGGTCCTGATCTCCGTCGGTGGAATTGAAACCCCCGAACAAGCTCGAGAAAGGCTCGAGGCCGGAGCCACCCTGGTGCAGATTTACACCGCCTTCGTCTACGAGGGCCCGTGGTTGCCGAGTCGGTTGGCGCGGGGGATTGCGGGGCGGTGACAGCGTCAGCGCGACTCGCCTGCGTCGACGACCGCGGCTGCGATCGAGTCCGACCAGACGTTCACCGTCGTTCGGAGCATGTCGAGGATGCGGTCCACCGCGAGGATTAGGGCGACTGCGCTGGTGGGCAGTCCTACCGCGTTTAGGACGACGACCATCATGACCATCCCGGCGTGCGGAATGCCGGCTGCGCCGATGCTTGCGAGCAAGGCGGTCAATGCGACCAGACCCTGCTGTGTCATCGTCAGGTCAATCCCGTACACCTGGGCAATGAACAAGACCGCTACGGCTTCGTAAAGCGCGGTGCCGTCCATGTTGATCGTGGCTCCGAGCGGCAGAACGAACGAGGTCACCTGCGGTCTCACCCCCGCCTTTTCGACGTTTTCCATCGTGAGCGGGAGGGTTCCGTTGCTCGAGGCGGTGCTGAAAGCGGTCACCAGCGCCGTTAAGAGCTGACGGGCGTACTCGATCGGCGAGCGGCCGGTTCGTAGTTTCAAGATGAGCGGCAGGGTGATCGTCGCGTGAATCGAGAGCGCGATGAAGACCGTCAGCACATACCAGCCGAGGACTTGAAACGCAGCTGGGCCTTTGCCCGCGGCCGCGTACAAGGTGAACCCAAAAACGCCGATCGGCGCGAACCTCACGACGAAGAGCGTCATTTGCATCATCACGTCGAAGAGGCCGGAGAAGAAACGCCGAACGACGCTCGCGTCCTTCGAACCTTCCCGGTGTTCCGCGATCCCGATGAAAACGCCGATCAGCAGCGAGAAGAAGATCACGGGCAGCATGTCGCCCTCAGTGGCCGCGGCGAGCGGATTCTTCGGGATCAAGCTCTCGAGCTGTTCCCAAAGGACGACCCCGATGCTGCTCGGCGTCTCTGTCAGCAGCGGCTTGGCAGCCGCGCCCTTTTCGAGCAGGGCCAGCTCGGCGCCTTCACCAGGACGGATGATGTTCACGACCCCGATGCCGGTGACGATCGCGAGGAAGCTCGTCGTCAGATAGAAGCCGATCGCCCGTCCGCCAATCGAACCCAGCGTGCGAAGGTCCCCCATGCCGGTCACGCCGGTGATCAGCGACGAAACGATCAGGGGAACGACCAGCATTTGTAGGAGCCGGAGGAAGAGGTCCCCGATCTTTTTGCCGACCGTGGCGACGTTCCCCACGATGCTCGCATCGACCACTCCCTGGGCGCCGGCCCAGTTCAGGCCAAGCCCGAGGGCGGCGCCTAGACCCATCGCAATCAGAATCCAATGATGGAGTTGCAGTCGTTTCACTGGCGCGCATTATGCGTACGCCCTTCTTCGATGTAAAACCAAGCCATGACCGACGAGAATCCAGACAAAGGCCCGCTTCTGGAGCTACGAGGAGCGCTCGATGCCCTCGATCACGAATTGCTGGAGCTGCTGGTCCGGCGGATGAACATCGTGGCGGACATCGCCGCGCGCAAGCGTTCGCATCGAGTTCGGATTCGCGATCTCGCCCGCGAACGTCGGGTTCTCGACGATCGCTGTGCCCGCGCAGACGAGCTAGGGCTCTCCGCCGAGAGCATCGAGTCCATCTGGCGGCAGCTCATGCTCATGAGCCGTGAGCGCCAAGCGGCGCTGCGTACGGAGGTGCCGCTAGACGTCGAGTCGCAGACGGTCGCGATCATCGGCGGGGAGGGGGGCATGGGGAGCTCGCTCCGCACCCTGTTCTCCGATCTTGGACACGAAGTGCTGAGCGCGGATCTCGACACCGAGCTGCAGCCTGCCGACGCCGCGTCGAAAGCCGATGTGGTGATCATCAGCGTGCCGATTCGCGAGACGAGGTCGGTCATCGAGGCGCTAGGCCCCCTGGTTCGCAAAGAGGCCCTCTTGATGGACGTAACGTCGATCAAGGCCGACCCGGTGGCCGCGATGTTGGCCTCGACCGAAGCGAGCGTCGTCGGCACCCATCCGATGTTCGGCCCGGGGGTCAATACCTACCAGGGGCAAAGGGTGGTGATCTGTCCGGGGCGCGGCGAAGCTTGGCTCGGTTGGGTTCGGCAAATGTTCAGCGCGCGCGGCCTGGTGATCACCGAAGCGACTCCAGCCAATCACGATTCGATGATGGCGATCGTTCAGGTGCTGCACCACTTCAAGACGCAGGTGCTCGGAATGGCGGTGAGCCGTGCGGGAGCGACGCTCGAAGAAACGCTTCGCTTCACCTCTCCCGCCTACCTTCTCGAAGCCTATGTGACGGGCCGGCATTTCGCTCAGTCGCCGGACCTTTACGGGCCAATCGAGATGTTCAATCCAGATTCTGCGCGCGTGATCGAAGTCTTTCGGTCGGCTGCGGCTGATTTGGCAAAGATCCTCGCAGACGGCGATCAGGATGCCTTTGATCAGGTCTTCGTCGACGTTCGCGCGTTCTTTGGCGACTTCACCGACGAAGCGCTCGAGCAGAGCGGATTCCTCATCGACCGTCTCGTGGAGCTGAGCGCCGGGCGCTCCCCCGCCTAACCTGTCGATTGACGCTCGTCGCCGCATCTGCGATGCCCTGGCCATGGCGCAAGTTGCGATACATGGAGCAGCGGGCCGCATGGGGCAAAGCATTGCTGCCGTCTTGGCCGACGACCTCGAAGCCAATCTCGTCGCAGCGATGGACCGTGAAGACTGCGATCTCATCGGTCAGGACATGGGCGCGCTCTCGGGGGCGGAGCCTTCCGGCGTTTGCATCACATCCGACGTCGAAGAGTTCCTGAGCAACGTCGAGGTCGTCATCGACTTCAGCATCCCCTCGGCCAGCGCAAAGCTCATGCCGCTTTGCGCTGGGCAGCACATTCCCATGGTGATTGGAACGACCGGGCTCGATGCATCGACCCGCGCCGGGCTCGAGCGAGCGGCCGAGCGCGTCCCGATTGTCTTTGCGCCGAACTACAGCCAAGGCGTCAACGCGTTGTATTTCCTCGCAGCACGCGCAACCGAGCTCTTGGGCCCGGCATTCGATGCCGAGATCGTCGAGATTCATCATCGGCACAAGGTCGACTCGCCCAGCGGTACGGCAGTGCGTCTCGCTGAGGTGGTGGCCGCGGCGAAGCAACTCGACCCAGAGCGCGTAGTGAGTCACGGGCGGAGCGGCCAGGTGGGCCCCCGGCCCCTCGACGAGGTCGGCGTGATGGCGCTCCGCGGCGGTGACGTCGTCGGTGAGCATACCCTCTACTTGGTTGGGGAGGGCGAGCGCATCGAGCTCACCCATCGCGCGACTGACCGCTCGATCTTCGCCCGAGGGGCGGTCCGCGCGGCGCGCTGGGTCGTCGGCCGACCGGCCGGCCTCTATGACATGGCCGACGTGATGGGGATTCCCCGGTAGGCGCGGGTGCTAAGGAAATCTGATACGATAAGGGCGCGCTATGGATTGTCCCCAATGTGGAGCTGAAGTCCCGTCGGACGATGCGTTCTGCGGCAAATGCGGATACGCACGCCGCGACCAGACCCCCGATCGCCTCGACCAGTCGCGCATCCGCGTGCACGAGACCCCGAACCCCTCGGCGGATGACGGGCCTAGTCGAACCTCCTCCCAGCAACGGGTTCGCAAGCAGACGATGCTTGGGATTCAGCCAGGGACCCCGCCGGTCGGTGTTCCGACACCTGCGCCCATTCCCTCGCCTCCTCCCACGCCGATCTCATCGGCGCGCCAAGAGCGAAAGCGCGGTCGTGCACCTCAGAAGACGATGATCGGCATGCGGCCACTCGAACCCATGGCGCGACCGGCCGACGAGACGCCACCCGAGCAAGTCGATTCGGATCAAGCGTCTTCATCCGCTAGCGAAGCGGGCGACATGTCGGAACCAGCCGCTCCGAGTCATCGAGTGAGGGCTCGAGTCCGTTACGACAGCGTCAATGAGCCGCTCCCCGTGGTCCAAAGAAGAGCCAACGCTCTGCGCGCGCTTGCGGTGCTCGTCGTCTTCGCCGCAGCCTGGCTCGGCTACCGCTACTTCACGCTGAATGGCTAGCACGGCTCCAGACCGCCCCGCACTGTGCACAGCCTGCGGCGAGAGCAACCCGACTGAGTCGAAATTCTGTGGAAAGTGCGGAACGCCTCTTGGCGCTTCATTGCCGAGGCCGGGCGACATCATCGCCGACCGCTACCGCGTCGTCGCGCCGATCGGACGGGGGGCGATGGGCACCGTCTACCGAGTCGAGCACACCCAGATCGGCAAGGTGATGGCGATCAAGTTGCTGCACCGAGAGCTTCAGGAGCAACCGGAGAACGTGGCTCGCTTCCATCGCGAAGCCGAGTCGGCGTCCCGCCTCAATCACCCCAACACCGTTCATGTGTTCGACTTCGGACGCACGAAGTCGGGCTCTCTCTATCTGGTGATGGAGTACGTGGACGGCGAAGATCTGTCCAAAGTCGTCGAAAAAGAAGGGGCGTTGCCATTCGGACGCGTAGCCTACCTCTGCGCACAGGTGGCTGGGTCCGTCTCCGATGCGCATGCCGCCGGCATCGTGCACCGTGACCTCAAGCCGGAGAACATCGTCATCGGCGAAGGCCGCGATGGCGAGACGGCCAAGGTCCTGGACTTCGGGCTTGCGAAGCTCTTCGAAGGCAACGTCGGGACGCAGGTGACCAGTAGCGGCACAATCGTGGGGACGCCGCACTACATGTCGCCCGAGCAGATTCATGGGCAAGAGCTCGACGGACGAAGCGACATCTATGCGATGGGTGCGATCATGTACGAGTGCGTCGTCGGCCATCCGCCATTCGAAGCGCCCAATCCGGTCGGCGTACTTTCCAAGCATCTGTCCGAACAGCCCTTGCGACCGTCGGCGAGATCGCCTCTCTCCGTACCTGAGGAGGCCGACGAGATCATCATGCGCTGTCTTCAGAAGGACCCCGAGCTCCGGTATCAGACCGCTGAGGAGCTCCGCGAAGACTTGGTCGATTACCTCACGACGGTCGGCGCCGGAGATTGGCGTTTGAGCGGAGTAGGCCAGGCTCCGTTTGGGAGCGGCTCGCGTCGTGTCGACAAGTTCGACTCAATCTTTCGATCCAAGCCAAGGCTCTGGTGGGTTCTAGGAGTGCTTCTTCTGGCTGGCGCCGGAGTGCTCGGATGGCAGCTCGCCACCAGGGGGCCCTCGGAAAAGGAGCCCAACCACAGAGCCAACAACGCAACACGTTTGCCGGAAAACACCGAAATGGAAGCCTACCTCGGGCAGCGTCTGAGCGAAGAGTTGGGCGATGTCGATCTCTTCGAGATTCAGCACCTCGGGACCGAGCGACGCGCTGCGGCGCTCGAGGTCAGCTCGATCCCCAACATGGATGTCCTGCTCGAGCTCCTGAGGCCGGGTCAAGACGAACCGCTGATCGTTGCGGACTCTCGCGGACTAGGAGAAGGCGAGCAGCTTCCAAACGTTCCGATCGAGCCTGGCAAGTACCTGATCCGCGTGCGTGAGCAGGGTGTGGAGGGGGAGCTACCGACAGAGAACGTGTCCGATGCGTACTACGTTCGATGGCGACTCCTCGATGACGATCAGGCCTTCGAGCGCGAGCCCAACGATTCGCTCGAGCTGGCTGAGCCGCTGGCGCTCGGCGCGGAGCGGCGCGGCTGGATCGGTTGGCCGGGTGACGTGGACACGTTCTGCTCGAGTACCGACGCCCAGGACGTCATCGCGCAGGTCAGCGCGCTGCGGGGCGTGGATCTGATTCTTCGAGTGGTCGATCGGCGAACCGACCGCAGCGGGAAGTTCGATGACAACGGCGTGGGGCGAGGTGAAACCAGCAAGACCTGGCGCAACGCCGAGGCGGGAAAGCTTTGTGTTGAAGTTTCAGCCGACGCACGCGAAGAGGGCGGCCGGGTCGCAGAACCAAACGAGACCTACGGCGTGCGCTTCATCACGGCCTCTGAGAACTAAATGCGAATCTCGGACCTCGACTACGAGCTCCCTAGCGAGCTGATCGCGCAAGAGCCGCTCGCCAAGCGCGACGCGTCACGCCTGCTCCTGCTGGATGTGCAAGCCGATGAAGTCGAGGACCACCTCTTCGTGGAGCTGCCCGGCTTGCTCCCGCCGAGCCTATTCGTTTTCAATGACACGCGGGTCTTTCCGGCGCGACTCCTCGGCAGCAAGGCCACCGGAGGCAAAGTGGAGCTGCTCCTGCTCAGGAAGTGCGACGAACGAACCGACCGTTGGCTGGCGATGGGGCGATCGTCCAAGGCCCTGCGCGAAGGGATGGAGCTCGAGCTGTGCGAAGGCCGGCTCGAAGCGCGGGTCGTTCGTGCCCGGGAGCACGGGGAGTTGGAGGTCGAGCTTCGAGGGGCGAGCGAGGTCGACGCGCTGATCGAACAGGTCGGCGAAATTCCCTTGCCGCCCTACATCCGCCGCGCAGCATCCGATTCGGATCGCATGCGCTACCAGACGGTCTTCGCGAAGACGCCGGGCGCGGTCGCGGCCCCTACGGCGGGTCTCCACTTCACAGAAGACAGTTTGAGCGCGCTCGAAGAGGCAGGGCATCGGACCGCCTATGTCACACTGCACGTTGGTCCCGGCACCTTTCGCCCGGTGCAGGCGGACAGACTCGACGACCATGAAATGCACGAAGAAGGCTACGAGGTCCCGGAAGCCACCGTGTCCGCCATAGGCCTGGCCCGAGCTGAAGGTCGGCCCGTCGTCGCGGTGGGTACGACGGTCGTCCGCACGCTCGAGTCCTCGGTCGATGCCGACGGAGCTCCTGTCCCGGGTGTCGGGACGACGCGTCTCTTCATTCGCCCGCCGCATCGGTTTGAGGTCGTCGACCATCTGCTGACGAACTTCCACCTTCCTCGGTCGACACTTCTCGCTTTGGTGATGGCGTTCGCGGGTGAGAACCTCACGCGGCGCGCGTATCGGGAAGCCGCCGATCGGCGATATCGATTCTACAGCTATGGCGATGCGATGTTGGTTCGAAGGGGGACACGATGAACCTGCCCACCG
>Ga0316197_10002592_pt1 | contig 12888 bp, 10 predicted proteins | sample OudBiesiAoxic_MG_FD_204939 | JGI IMG/M metagenome (GOLD analysis project Ga0316197, IMG submission 204939) | Coastal sediment microbial communities from Oude Bieten Haven, Netherlands - site A oxic | ecosystem: Environmental > Aquatic > Marine > Coastal > Sediment | place: Netherlands...
TAAATTAAGTTCCTGTTCTTTAATAATCAATAGCTGAACTTCGGTGCGAATCGCTCCAAAATTAAATTACTGATGAAGCCTCACTAGGAGTAGAATCAATCTCACGAGAATCGAATTGTGCAATACGGAGTGTTTCCGTTGGCAACCATCAATACCTAAAAACAGCGTTCATCGGACTTTCCGTTACGGGCATTTGTTCAGAAGGCAAAAAATACACTTCACCCCCTTGTTCAAAAGTTAGCAGGGCCGCCAAATTGGTCAATGATACATTGTTAATTTCGTTTTTCTCGTCTATTTTAACTTCATTGTCCTTCTTATCATAAATGCCAAATACATCGCCGCCTTCTTCTATAAAGAGTGTGTCAATCTTGCCATTGAGAGCAGCATTAACAATGACATCTATCTCATAAGAAGTCTTTTGCGTATGGTATAATTCGTTGAACTTGTAAGTCTTATTTAACTGAGGTCGTCGAAAATATTCCTCAATTAGCACCCAGGATTTTTGATGTTTTTCATCATCCGTTTTATATTCGGGGTCCCCTGGCAAGTACTTATCATGCAGATTGTGATGCGTATTCGCCTCTGCATACAGCCCGTACAAACGATCGGTACATGAAAGTACCAAGGGAGCCTTCGAATCTGTCGCTATTTTTTTTACGCCTTCGTCCAGCATCCTGAAATATCGCAACAATTCATCCTTTTCATCATCCTTTCCCGCGCCTTGCCCGTGAAACGATGCCCCGTAAGTAGACTGCCCGCTTCTGAATTGCAAGTTCTTTTGTTCATAATCGGACCCGACAGCATCCTCCAATTGTCCCGGCGCAAAATCCTCCAGATGCAGATCCTTAAAAGAGTAACGTGATGCCTGATAAAGTTTTACATAATCCTGGCTAAGATCCAAGAGATAGTAAAGTCCATCGTTATGATATAACGGTAGCAGGGGCAAAAGATAAAAATGGCCCGCTACGTAAGTCTTTACCTCGAATGAAATGGGAACCATATAATATCTCATCCCCTTCTCCGAATCTAAAAAAATAGCCAATCCATCGGAGGGGTTCCTCCACAGTTGCACCTTGTCTAAAAGCTGCTCAACAGGTCGGAGATATTCCTCTATATCATTCATATGCATTTGATGTTCCGTCAACGCTTTTTGTGCCTCGTTGATACACTGTCTAAGCAAAGCTTGCGCCAAATGCATGTTCTGTTCCTTGCCTTTTTTATCCATGGGCAGGAATATGGAAACACAATAAAGATTCCGTGTTTCGGCGAGGGTTTCAAAGTCTATTTTGGAAAGTGGATGTTTTTCGGAAGTATTCATGACTTAACTATTTTTGGCCAAAATACCCAAATCAAAGAGAACTCAAAATGATTTGAATCAGTAGGTTGAAATAATTGAGCTGGCCATGGTGATTAACACCCCATTTTAACAACAATATTTTTTTAAGATGTGAGGGTCTAAGAAAGTTTCTGCTTTTTTAGGCACTTTTCAATAGAAGTCAAAAGGTCTTCAAGTTCAAAAGGTTTGGTTAGGTAATCATCGGCACCGGCATCGATACCCGCCTTAACATTTATCTTTTCTGATCTTACGCTAAAAAAAACAAAGGGTATTCTTTTTAGATCAGGATCTTGCACTACATGCCCAAGTACCGAAAAACCGTCCATCTCCGGCATTAGAAGATCGCAGAGTATCAGATCCGGGCTTTCACGTTTAATTTTTTCGAGACCCGTCCTGCCGTTCGAAGCGGTGATTACAAGGTAGCCTTCGAGCTGTAAAAGTTCTGCGGTATTCCCGCGAATGTTTACATCATCTTCAATAATAAGAATGCATGCCATAGGCAATATGAATTGGGTCATAGAAGATACGAAAACAGTTCTTATTGAAAGAATAATCTTGCGTAAAAGGTGAACTTTCTTTCAAATATAGAAAATTCACCTTTTGGCTACCCCCATTCCTGTACATCCCTTACCAAACCAGAATCATGTAAAGTATATACCTAGAATAGAAAAAAGTAATTTATATTCATTTCATCCAAAAAAGTACCATTGGCGCAGGTGACACTATGGTCGCTGGTATGGTACTCTGCCTAACCCATGGAAAATCAGTGGGGGAAGCCTTAAAATATGGCGTGGCATCTGGTACGGCCGCTGCGCTTCATCCTGGCACACAACTTTGTAATAAGGAAGACGCGGACAAACTATATGAGTGGATAGAAAATAATACTGTTAAAAAAACGAAAAAAACCCCCAAACTGATCTTGGTCATATGGAACTAGAAATTAACCTTGTATTTTTGTGCATTAGTTAAGAATAATTAAGTTCATTGAAAAATTTACAAGCCTTATTCGGGGTAATTGAGGCTTGACAGGATGGAAGAGGCATGACGCTCCTTTAGACCATTTGAACCGTGATAAGGTTTAGCGATAAATTTTGTTGAGGTCAGTGTAAGCGGTAATCGGATCAGAAAGCATCTTCTGGGAAACCGGAACATTTAGGTGTTCCGGTTTCTTTTTCAAAAAATAGTATTAAACTGACGCAAGTTATTTTGAACTTGGATGCCATTCCTTAGTTTAGCATCTTAGTTGAATGGAATAGTTCTTTGAAAACGAAGTCTGAACGACTTCTACACATCATAGATAATAATAAACTTATTATTCGTGGGGAGTAATAAGGTTTAGTAATAGAAGGTGTCGAAAATGCCCCATGCCGTGTGGTTTTAGTTATGGCCTAGCAATAGGTTTCACTCAAAATTACGCAAAGCGGTCAACGGTGGTTTTTACGCTTTCTTGGAAACTGGAACATGCAAATGTTCCAGTTTCTTTAAAGTATTGATCGGCATCATTGCAAAATGGTAAAGGTCATAGTAAAGGAAAGAGATGCAGTTGGTACTCCAATCGATCGTTTAGGTCGTTTTAGCAATAAAATGGTTTAAGAGATTGATAAAAAAGTGTTGATGAATCCCCTTTTTTTTATGGAAAACAGGAAGTTTCGGCTTCCTGTTTTTTTTTGACTTTAATATAATGGCTTTTTATTAATTCGACAGTTATAAAATTATTTCATTTACCTGTGTTTCTGTTGCTCCCTGGGGTATTCCTATTGCTCCTGCCCCGATTGGAATTATTCTCGTCATGGTACCTTCGAATGTTGTCCTCATTGTAATTTTGGATCCGTTTATATCGGGATCGCCTTAAATCGATGTTTCGGTAACGCGGTGGCAAAACGTTTCGCCGCACCCAAAGATCTCCGTCCAAATACAGATAGGTTCTTGCCGACAGATCATAGTAAATCATATATTCGGGAAAATAGACATAGCGCACCACCTCTACCCGGTTTGGATAAAACCAAGGTGGGGGCGGGTTATTGGGCCGGGAAGTAACTACAACCGGTCCACATCTTGCCAATAACAAAAAAACTATGACTAGTATAAATAGTATTCCTGATTTAAATAGCGCTCTGTTTTCCATCACTTTTAATTTCAATAACAAATTAAAGCGAGAATGGAGAAATTAGAAATGACCTACATCATATTAGAATACATGCGTTTAGAATAATTTTGTAATAGTTCTGCGGGAAGATACCAAAGAAGCATTATATAAATGTGCAGTTCAAGAAATGAATGAAGCAAATGTCTAATAGAAATAACAAAGGAACATCCAATACTTCGGGAAACGATAAGAAGAATCCGAAACCGCCCTATGGAGGTTATGGTTCCAGTTGGTACTATTTCTTGCTATTTGGACTCATATTGTGGTTTGCTCTCTTTTCCAATCCCGTTTCCGGTACTAAAGAAATCAATTGGTCTTTTCTACAAGACACCCTTTTGGCACAACAGGAGGTAGCAAAAATTGTGGTAGTAAACAAAGAATTCGCAGAAATCTATATCAAAAAAGACCGTTTGGGAGACCAAAGGCACAAAGAGGTTAGTGAAAAATTGTTCCGTGCTGAAGTAGGGCCACAATACCACATTACCATCGGATCGGCAGAGACTTTTGAGGACAAATTGCAGCGGGCCCAAGTGGATTTTTCCCCTTCAGAAAAAATAAATGTACAATATGAGGCCCGTACCAGTTGGATAGGTATCCTGTCTTGGCTGCTACCCTTTGGGCTTATCATTTTATTCTGGATGTTCATGCTACGGAGAATGGGTGGAAGAGGTACAGGTGGAAATCCGCTCTTCAATTTTGGGAAATCAACACCCCAAATTTCGGAAAAAGGCACCAAAAGCTCGGCAAGCTTTAAAGATATTGCAGGCCTAAAAGAAGCCAAGACTGAGGTCATGGAAGTGGTGGATTTTTTAAAAAATCCTGAAACCTATACTAAGCTAGGCGCTAAAATTCCCAAAGGCGTATTGTTGGTAGGTCCTCCCGGAACGGGAAAGACTTTAATGGCCAGGGCCGTTGCAGGGGAAGCACAGGTTCCCTTTTTCTCCATGTCGGGATCCGAATTCGTAGAAATGTTCGTGGGCGTGGGAGCCTCCAGGGTACGCGACCTCTTTAAAAAGGCCAAGGAAAAAGCCCCTAGTATTATTTTTATAGACGAAATCGATGCCGTGGGCCGCTCCCGTGGTAAAGTCAACGCCTTTCAGGCTAACGATGAACGGGAAAGTACTTTGAACCAGCTGCTTACGGAACTTGACGGCTTCGGCCCCAACACTGGAGTTATCGTATTGGCTGCCACCAACCGTCCCGATGTGTTGGACAAGGCCCTGCTGCGCCCTGGAAGGTTCGACCGCCATATTTATCTGGAACTGCCCACTAAGGAGGAACGAAAAGAAATCTTCGGAGTGCATCTTCGCCCACTGAAGCTTTCAAAAGATATAAATGTAGATCTTCTTGCTAAACTGAGTCCCGGTTTTTCAGGCGCTGACATAGCCAATATCTGTAATGAAGCTGCCCTGATCGCAGCTCGCAAGAAAAAAAAGGAAGTGGAACAAGAAGATTTTTTGGATGCCCGTGATCGGGTCATCGGTGGTATGGAACGCAAAAGCAAGATTATCTCGCCCAAGGAAAAAGAAATCGTTGCACATCACGAGGCAGGGCACGCCGTGGTTAGTTGGTACCTTAAAAATGTAGATTCTTTAGTTAAGGTGTCCATAATACCGCGAGGGAAGTCTTTAGGTGCCGCCTGGTATCTGCCCGAAGAGAGGCAAATTGTGACAAAATCGCAATTTATGGACCAGATTTGTGCCTCGTTAGGAGGCCGGGCTGCGGAGGAGATTATTTTTGACGAGCCTTCCTCAGGTGCTTTGGACGATTTGGAAAAAGTGACGAAACAGGCTTATACCATGGTAGCCTACTATGGTCTGGATGAGAAGATAGGCCCAATCAGTTTCTACGACTCCTCGGGACAAAATGAACGGTTATTGGGCAAACCTTATAGTGAAAATATGGCGCAACAGATAGACAAGGAAGTAAAGGAGTTGGTGACTACGGCCTATGAAAGAACAAAAAACTTACTGTTGGAACATCGTGAAGAACTGGAAAAACTGGCGCAGCTCCTCTTAAAACAAGAAGTGGTTGAAAAAGAAGATCTGGAGGAGATATTGGGTAAAAGAGGCATAAAAGAATTGGTCAAGAGCAAAGCGTGAAAGGCCCAGGTCGCACACTTTGCCTTTCAGATTGTGGTGCCTCCTTTCAAGAGATTCCCTGCCATTCTCATAAGGTGGCCTCAGACTTCGGAAAGAAATTATAGAACGGAATAAATAAACGAATAAAAATAAAGTCATCATGGAAAAAACTCAAAAACCGGAAGATGTACTCTTTAATGAAGATCTACATTTTGAACACCAACAATGGAGCTCCGAACTTGCATTTTGGCAAGACGAGTTAAAATCCTTTAAAAACAGGCTAAGTGAACTTGTAAATCGGTGGACCGATAGGGAAGTATTGGCGCAATTGGAACATTATCAAAATGAATTTATCCTTCATGGTGGTATCATAGAAGATTTGCAGGAAACTATTGAGCAACATGAGACCCGTATAGCGGCCCAAACAAAAACAGGACAAGATGCTTTGGATACCATACTCGTAAAAAAACATCTGGAATTCAGAACCAGTATGGAGACCCAACGACAGATCTATGCAGATTTGAAAAAAGAATTTTTTAGATTTCTTTCAAGGTATATGTAGCAATATCGTGCCAAAAAAGAGTTGTTTATCAGGCCATTTTCTCTTAAAGATATAAATGTCCATAAGCTGTTTTTGGCTAGTGATCTGTTTAAAGTAAAGACAAGGACATTCTTTATAAGCGGGTTTAAAGTTTATGAATATCATGGGTGTTTTCTATAAATCGAGGGAATGCTTTATGTTGTCCCGTAATCCTTTATGAAAATGTTGATTTTCATAGTCATGCCTTATGAATTTATTTGCCGGTTTCTACTTCTTAGACCTTAATTTCAAAGTTTTTTGACATACCCAAAGACCATTTTTTTAAACTCACGGAAATCACTTGTAAAAAGTTGCATACGTTTCTTTAGGTTTTGGTGTCTATCTCTGTAATCGGCATCCGCGATTCCTTTTTCACCTTTTTCTAAAAGGGCCAACAATTTTTCATGACTTATAATATCGTCCGCCAGATAATCAAACAGATTCTCATGGATCTTGTCCAGATTGCTTAGCATTTTCCCATATTCCATTTCCCCGCCATCTTTATTGCGCAAGAGATCTGCGAAGAACTTGGTCTCGTGTTTCCAGAAGGCAACGGTCTCTAGCCATTCCATGCTCTCTCTATGTAGAATGTCTAACCCAACACCCAATAAAAAATCTGTGCTTTTATTTAATGCTTTTGTGTTCATGATGGTAGTAATTATTGATTTATTTCTTTGTTCCTGCTATAAAAACTGGTTTTGAGTGCCTTACGTGCATCTTCTAAAAGTTGTTTCACTTCTTGAAGGCTTTGATTTGTTATTTCCGCGATTTCCTCGACACTAAAATGGTGTTCTGTTGCAAGTTCGTATATCTTACGCATAGGCAGTGGCAAATGGTACAATACCATTTGGGCATGGTTCCTGATATTCTCTTCGCCCCATTCCCTGTCCAGTTTGGCAATCATTTCATTATTTTCATCTTCCACAAAAACGTGGTTCAATATATAATCGTGCTTCCTGTAGGATATATCGTCCAATTCTTCCATCATGACCAGATCACCATCGCCATCGGTAGAGAATTTTTCTTCCATAGCATCCCAGGCAGGTTTTGAAAAATCGTCGATATTTTGAAAGAAAACCTCATCGAATTCCTCATCGACAATGGTATTCTTCAAAATTTCATCAGCCTTTTTAAACAACCATGGGTACAAGTCTTTTTCATTGTTGACCTCATCAAAATGTTCATATGCCGTGATGAACAATTGATCTACAAAATCATCCGGTTTGTATTTTCCCCGGGGTAGGTTTCCTTTTGATATCGCGGTATTCAATCTTTTCACGATATACCGATTTACCTCGGGCAAGGTTTTTAACAACAGTTCGTTAAATGCCTTTTTCTCGCCCATTTCCTTATGCTGGACCAAATCAGAAAAAGTACTCGCCACAAATACTCGGAACTCCTTCTGGCTTTTGTAATACGTTCTCGTATTTTCCATTTTATTGATATTTTATTAAACAAAAGTGCGAACATAAACCGTTCGGTGAAATGATTAGGATCAGTCAGAGCGGTTTTTAGGGTAAGACAAAAGCATATTAAAAGTCTGACTGACTGATGTGCGTCATTTTGAATGATTGTTGTTAAGGCTACTTTTAAGGTAAATGAATTAAACAGTTTTCCACTGCGGTTTATCATGAGCAAGGACTAAGGACGGAAACGACTCCGTAGTTAAATTATATTTTGAATTTACCCAGGTAGTAAGCTTAATAGAAGAAAGGATGAAATCTGTTGAGAATCCATATAGCGACAAAATTTATTTTCCCGTTTCAGGTATAACCAAGGGAGACCTTATCGGGTATTATGAAGAAATTGCGGATTATATGTTGCCCTATCTACAGGATCGTCCGCTGACGCTGCACCGGTTTCCAAACGGGATAGGAAAAGAAGGCTTCTATCAAAAGAATGCCTCCGACTATTTTCCTGATTGGATCAAGACGGAAAAAATCAAGAAGAAAGGTGGTTGGGTAAACCATGTTATCTGCAACGACAAGGCGACTTTGCGATATTTGGCAGCGCAGGGTACAATTACATTTCATGTCACCTTGAGCAAGACCGATAAACTGAACTACCCTGACAAATTGATTTTTGACCTTGACCCTTCGATCCAAAATTTTGAGTCGGTCATAAATGGTGCCCAAATACTTCGGAGATTGTTGGAGGAAGAATTGAAGCTTTCAACATATGTGATGCTAACGGGTTCCGATGGCCTTCATCTGGCAGTTCCACTTATGCGTGTCGAAAATTTTGACGAAGTGCGGGATTTTGCCAAAAGGGTTGCCGGGTATCTGGCGGAACTATATCCCGAAGATTTTACCATAGAGATGCGAAAAGACCAGCGTAAAGGCAGATTGTTCCTGGATTACCTTCGGAATTCGTACGCACAAACGGCGGTTTGTCCGTTTTCCGTACGGGCGTTTGAAAATGCCCCGGTCGCCGTGCCTATAAGTTGGGACGAATTAGCCCAAATGCGCAATTCCCGTGCTTATACCATACATACGATTTTTGACCGATTGAGGGAAAAGCCAAATCCCTGGAAAGATTTTTGCCAAAACGCCAAAATCTTGAGCAATGCCAAAAAGAAACTGGAAATATTAACGACCGCAAAGGTTGAACCTGATGCTATATCCAAATCCATTTAAAATAATAACATCATGAATACTTCGGAGCAAAGAATAGCGATACTCGATAAAGTAAGCAAGAAATTGGAGAATGCTTTAGATTTAGATCCCCTTATAGAAAAACTCTCCGATTCACAAGTAGTATTATTGGGCGAGGCATCTCACGGCACCCACGAATATTACACTTGGCGTACGGCCATAAGCAAAAGGTTAATCGAAGAACACGGGTTTAATTTTATTGCTGTAGAGGGCGATTGGCCCGATTTTTATCGCGTGAACCGATATGTAAAACACTATGAGAACAGTCATAGCAGTTCGGTAGAAGTATTAAAGGAATTCAACCGATGGCCCACCTGGATGTGGGCCAACTGGGAAGTAGAAACCCTGACCAATTGGTTGCACAGCCATAACCAAAAGCTACCTGCTAATTTAAGGGTCGGTATCTACGGCCTTGACGTTTATAGCCTATGGGAATCCATGGAAGCCATCATCGACTATCTGATGACCCACGATCTTAGCTTAGTGTCTTCGGCCAAAAGGGCCCTGGGCTGTTTTGAACCTTTCGGCGATGAAAAGGGTATGGCCTACGCAAGATCTTTAAAGCGCTTTCTGCCCAAAACCTGCGAAAACGAAGTGGTATCATTGCTTCAGGATATTAAAAACCGTGCCCAACATTTCAATACTGATATAGAGGCCTCGTTGAATATGGAACAGAATGCCTATATCGCTAAAAATGCAGAAGCCTATTACCGTAGTATGGTACATGCCAACCAAAGTTCATGGAACCTGCGCGACCATCATATGATGGATACCCTCAAGCGCTTGCTCCATTTTCACGGCCGTAATTCAAAAGCAATTATCTGGGAACATAACACCCATGTAGGCGATGCCAGGGCAACGGACATGGCATTGGACAGTACCGTAAATGTGGGTCAGCTGGTGCGCCAGCAACTGCCGGGCCACAATCCCAAAATAGTAGGTTTTGGATCGTACAAAGGTACAGTCGTAGCGGGCGCCGAATGGGGCGCTCCCATGCGGAATATGCATGTGCCGGAAGCCATGGAAGGTTCCTGGGAACAGCTATTGCACCAAACAGGAAAGGGGGATCAATTGTTGTTTATGGATGAATTAAAGGGAAACAACCTCTTTAAAGACCCGATCGGGCACCGTGCCATTGGCGTGGTGTACCACCCGCACTTTGAGAAAATAGGAAATTACGTGCCCTCTGTTATGCCCGAACGCTATGATGCCTTTATTTATATTGATGCTTCAGTAGGGGTGCATGCCATGGATATCTATGTAGATAAATCGCAACTGCCTGAAACCTATCCGTGGGCTTTTTGAAGTTTAGCCTACTCAAAACAATTATTTAAAAGTATGTTCAAGAACATCAAGATAAACAATCTGGACCCTTTTTGGGTTCCTGAATCAAAATTCAATAAATAAGAAAATCGTATCAGAAGCGTTGATAGATAACTATAATCGGCAAAAGATTAAATAAAGGATGAAAAGACTTAAGAATCCTTTGTATATAGTGTTTTTTCTAATAATCTGAATTTCATTGTCTCCTCTTGCCATTACGTAAAATAACCACAAGTCTAATAGACAATTGAAGACGCTGTTCAGACTACGATGCGTCTCAACGTACAAATCCTCATCTGCCTTTCAAATCTATATAATATCGCTTATACAATTCCAAATATTGGCTTATCAACGCTATCTCTCTTTGCCGTTTATCCTCAGTGATATCATCTGCCTGCGCATTAATCGCATGTACTTTCAACCTTACATTTGCCCGATATAATTTGTAAAAACAGAATATTCGTTCATCCGTTTTATTTTCAATACAGTGTATTTTAGAGAAGTAACGTTCACTGAATATTTTAGATAAATCGAAACGGCCAAACCTCTCCAGGTCCATACACAAGAAGGCGATTTCATTCAATAGATCCAGTTTTCTAAAATCATCGTTAAACTCTAAACAATCAAAAATGACGGGGTTGTCCAGAAGAAAGATATTCCGGGTATGAAGATCACCGTGTCCATCGATGACAAATCCCTTTCTGTTTCGCCCGTCGATTCTCTCCTTAATAGAATTTAAAAATTGGTAAGCCCATCGATTCAGTTCTTCTAGCAACTGCCCTGTCTCTTTACCAAAGTTCTTCACCAAAAAGTTCTGTACACTCACTACATCTTCAAATTCTTTATAGAGTTCCCTCCAATCTTCTCCCTCCGGAATAATGGCTGCCTCCTGATGAAAAGACGCCAACATATCTGCCAACTTAATAATAGACTCTGCTTTAACAGTTCCATGGTCCAGGAGTAGATCCAATTGTTTTGTTTCATCCATCCTCCTCATCAAGACCGCGTGGTCGATAATTGTTCCCTGGTTATCGAGTATACGATACGTTCCATTACTTTTTTTGATGGGGAGCACCTCGAGATACATCGCCGGAGCAAGCCTCTTATTCAGTTTTACCTCTTTTTCACAGTATTCTTTTCTCTTTTCAAGAGTTGAAAAATTCAGGAAGCTGAATTCGATCGGCTTTTTTATTTTATAAGCGTACTGATCAGTGAGTATGACCCAGGAGATATGGGTCTCTATTAGCTTTATCTCATCCGTAGGGTAATGAACAGCTTTGTTATCAATAATGTAGTTGACCTGATCTTGTGTCATTGTTTTATAAACTTTATAGCTTTTTCTATCATAACAGGCGTTTCTTCCTGATCAGAAAATAATTGCATGTATTCTTCCTGCATGGGCTCAAATTGCGATTTAATCATTTGATAAACAGCATAATCGGCTTCGCTGTACCGACGCTTTTTGGATACCCGCTTTTTCACAACTTCCTCGCCAGCAAATACTTCGATCCATTTCACGGTTACCTCATACTCCTGTGCTAAGTCCTTAAATCTTTTTCTCAGTTTCTTTTTATAAAACGTAGCATCGACAATTACGCTTTTCCCTTTTTCAAATTCTAACTTTGTCAGGGTTAACATCTCATCATAAATAAAGGTTTTATTTTCTTCATCGTACTTTTGGGATTTACCCGATAAACTTCTGATGATATCAGTATTGAAATGCGTTATCCCCAATTGGTTGGACAAAAGTGTAGCAAAAGTAGTCTTCCCTGTACCGGGAAGACCGAAGATTACAATCAATATGGGACGATCTGAATGCATATCTAAAAAAGATTAGTCATGTAAACCATGGAAGGCTGATCGATATCATTATAGTTGGATTCCGGTTTTGCTAAAATTAACAACACTAAGTTTAGTAGTTTATTCAGAAATAGGTATTCAACCTTCACATTGTAGTGAGGAACAGAACAGTTATTTAAATGAGGTATATTTTTCTGTTTTACCGTTTTTTATCAGGTTTTGGGCACGCCCATTTTCACAAATTCTACCCGTCTGTTATTCGCTTTGCCTGCAGGTGTGCCATTATCAGCAACCGGTACATCTTCTCCAAATCCTTTTGAGACCATCCTTTTGGCATCAATACCCAGTGCAATTAATTCATTCATTACTGTATTAGCCCTCTGTTCCGATAAATTTATATTAAACTGAGTATCACCATCGCTATCCGTATGTCCTTCAACACTAAAATTAATTTCCGGATGTTGCTTCATTAGTTTTGCAATTTCATTAATTACACCCATAGATTCAGGTTTTAAAGTTGCTTTTCCTGAATCAAATTTTATTCCGTTAGCAACAATTTTTCCATCGGTTAAAAAGCGATCATATAGTTGTACGGCACCTTCTGCTATGCGGACATTTTTTATCATTGTGGGATAATCTCCAGTTTGGCTATAATCATAAGTACTTCCTTTCAAACTTATTGCCAATGGATTTCCCTTTACATTGGGTAACATTAATAATCTGTCTTGATCAATATATATTTTTAGCGCTCTTATGTTAAAGGAAATTGCCACATGACGCCAGTGAGGATAGTCTTTTTGAGATTCTTTGGGTAAATTTCGACGCATTCTACCACCATCATAAGAAGCTCCCTGTTCATAGCCTACATCAATAACACCAATATCTCCTAGTTCAGATGGGCGGTGGTAGGCTTCTCCTTTATCCCAGAACAATATTTCATATTTGGTAGTTCTATGAGACAAATACAT
>Ga0316197_10002593_pt1 | contig 12887 bp, 9 predicted proteins | sample OudBiesiAoxic_MG_FD_204939 | JGI IMG/M metagenome (GOLD analysis project Ga0316197, IMG submission 204939) | Coastal sediment microbial communities from Oude Bieten Haven, Netherlands - site A oxic | ecosystem: Environmental > Aquatic > Marine > Coastal > Sediment | place: Netherlands...
AAGAAGAAAACTTAATCATCAGCATATCAGTTGGTTTTACCACCTTAGCTCGAAGTGATGATCAAGATGAAGCCTTTGAACGTGCTGACACTGCATTATATCAAGCAAAAGCAGAAGGCAAAGATCGCGTTATCTTTATAGAAAAAGCAGCAACTGATGACGAGTAAGATTTAATTGACAACAGCTAAATACATCATCTATGCAGTTTGCTTCCAGGTGCAAAATCAACAAGGTGTAAGGTCAATAAATAATAGGCATAAAGCTAGGGCTGCTGATCTTTGCCGTTGTTTACGATGAGCTTCTAGTAATCTAAGCTGAGCTTTTGGTAAAGTCTGTAGCTAATTCAATTATTTAATAAATAAGTAGTCTTTTTTAATGGCATCTCTACCTAACTAAGTTAGTCTTAATAGACAGTCAAAAGGAGAAGCTATGATTTCACATATCAGTCCCGTTGGTAGCATGGCGCTATTATCTCAATTAGAAGTAAACCAACTTAAATACAGCGCCTCTTGCGAAGTTTATCAATTATTTAGAAATTGCTCTTTAGCGGTATTAAAGTCAGGTAGCCATACCGACAGCAGTAAAGAGATCCTTGAACAACATAAAGACTTTCAAATTAATGTACTCCACCAAGAACGTGGCGTCATATTAGAACTATTAAACCCACCTGAAGATGCCTACATAGATGGAGAGTTAATCAGAGGCATGCAAGATCACCTGTTTTCAGTATTACGTGACCTCTTGTATGTCAACACACAATTACAACCCAACCCAGCATCAGCATTCAACAGTGAACAAGCGACTAGCTTAGTGTTTTCAATTTTACGTAATGCAAATGTACTTAAAGCCGGTGTCGAACCTAGTGTCGTTGTTTGTTGGGGAGGACATTCTATTAATGATATTGAATTTGCGTATACTCGAGAAGTTGGCAATCAATTAGGGTTACGAGAGCTTAATATATGTACCGGTTGTGGCCCAGGCGCCATGGAGGGTCCGATGAAAGGTGCCGCAGTAGGACACGCAAAACAACGTGTGAATAATGGTCGTTATATTGGTTTAACCGAGCCTGGAATTATTGCTGCAGAGCCACCTAACCCTATTGTCAATGAGCTAGTGATTTTGCCAGATATTGAAAAGCGCTTAGAGGCTTTTGTGCGCTTTACCCATAGTATCGTTATTTTCCCAGGTGGCCCCGGCACAGCGGAGGAGTTACTTTATATTCTCGGTATTATGATGCATCCTGAAAATAAACGTCAACCCTTACCTATCGTATTAACTGGGCCGGCTAGCAGTGTTGATTACTTTAAAGCCATTGATGACTTTATTGTCAATACATTAGGACAGGAAGCACAACAGCATTATCAAATCATTATTGACGACGCACCATTAGTTGCCAAGCTAATTAAAAAATCCATGCGCCGCGTTAAAGAGTACCGCAAAGCGATAGGCGATGCTTATTCCTTTAATTGGACATTGAAAATCGACCATGATTTCCAAGTCCCTTTTATTCCTAATCATGAAAATATGGCAAACCTTGTTTTGCATCGCGATCAGCCAAAAGATCAACTTGCATCCAATCTACGCCGGGTTTTTTCTGGGATCGTGGGTGGTAATGTAAAAGATGAAGGCATAAAATCCATTGAAGAAAATGGTCCATTTTTGTTAACTGGCGAAAAAGATCTAATGCAACGCGTAGACAAATTATTAAAGAGTTTCATTGAACAAGGGCGAATGAAACTACCTGGAACGGTTTACACCCCTTGCTATAAGATTAAAACCTAATATGAGTGCTTGTTTATTAATTATAGATGCGATGAACCTCATTCGTCGTATTTATGCAGTGCAAGAAAAGCAAAATAAAAATATCGACTTTGCATTAAGTGCAACCAACAATACTGCCTGTAATGCACTGCAAAAGATGTTAAGGGCACATCAGCCAAGCCATGTCATTTGCGTGTTTGATAGCCACCAGCAAAGCTGGCGTCATCAGTTACTACCTGAATATAAAGAGGGTAGAAAACCGATCCCCGCGGCTTTAAAAGCCTATTTGCCACAAATTCAAGACGCATTTTACGAAATGGGGATTGAATCACTAGTCACAGAACAAGACGAAGCAGATGATTTAATTGCAACCTTAGCAACTAAAGTAACGCAGAGACAACAGCGCTGTATCATAGTGTCCACGGATAAAGGGTTTTATCAATTACTGAATGCCTACACCAGTATTTACGACTATTTTCAATCGTTACATATGGACAGTTATTATGTAGAACATAAATTGGACTTAAAAATAAATCAATTAATTGATTATTGGGCCATAACGGGCATAAGTAGTAGTCATATTAAAGGTGTTGAAGGAGTTGGTAACAAAGGTGCATTAGCACTTTTACAGCAATATCAAAGTTTAGATAGCATGTTAAAACAAGCACAACCGATAGTTAGTGAAGATAAACGCCTGCAAAAAGTGCAAGCCCATCAGGCTGACGCTCTTTTATCCAAACAACTGGTTACTTTAAAAACTCAAATTGGATTAGGTTTTAATTTAAAAGATTTACGTTATCAAAACAAATAGTAAATAATAGAAAAGAATAACTTTAATGAACAAAAGGCTAAAAAGAATGACCAATAAACTTACCTTGATTGCAACATTTATTCAGCGTTCACGTTAAGTTGAAAGGGGGTAGAAATTTTATACCCGTTATCATTCAAAATACAAAAATCAACAAGGTATGTAACTTAAATTATGCACCTTGGTTAATTTGTTAATATATTATTACACGATTTTATTGACACGTTTTATTGAAACATTCACTGAAAAATACTGCCAGAGAATGTTAATGAAAAATATTGTAGGAAGCCTTGTAGGAAAATAGTTATCGCCTTCTACTCGCGATATGAACCTTGTTTTAGCAACGCATAGCGTGTGCTATTTATAACATCCTAATAAATAAATTTTGGAGTTTAAACTGTGAAAAAATTATTAATCCCTGCCGCTGTGGTAGCCATAGGCGCATTTGGCGCAGGCGTTTACTTATCCCAACAACCAGCAGCTGCTGCCTATAATGTCTTAAATTATGTCCCTTCAGACACCCCCTTTTTTGTAGGACAGCTAACTCCATTTCCAATTAAAGATTACATTGCATCAGCACCAAAACTGGTCACACCAAGTGACCAAGCAAAATTAGAGGCATTGTATGAATCAGATCAACCAGGGTTACACTTTGTTGCTAATTTATTAAAAGCCTACCAAGACGGATTAAAAGATGCTGATTTGTTAGTTAAAACCTTTGGTTTAAGCGATCAAATTCGAGCTTACGCTTATACGCTAGGATGGCTGCCAGTCATAAAACTAGAAGTTGCTGACCCACAGGCAATCTGGGACTTATTAGATAAAAATGAACAAGAAACGGGATTTGTACATAAACAAGGTAAAATCCAAGATCTTTCATACCGCATCTACACCGTGACACCTCCAGATGAAGACGAAGTTGTTGAAGTGATTGTTGCACAGTCAAATGGCATCCTAACCATCACGGTAAAAACCAGATTTGTTTCAGAACCATTATTAGCAACAGCATTGGGCTTAGAAAAGGCGACGGTGCCGATATCAGAGTCAAGCATTTTAGACAACATCATCAAACAGCATAAATTCTCTGATTCAAGCGTAGGCTACATCGATCACGTTGAAATTATTAAAGGTTTAACAACAACCGATGGCAATCAACTAGCTAAACAACTAACAGAAATTACTAAAATAGAAAATGACAACCCATTTGCTAAGCTGCAAACGCCTGTTTGCCATCAAGAATTTGCTGGTATTGCAAAAAATTGGCCACGCACAGCCTTTGGTTATACTCAAATGGATATCAGTGAAACTGAATCAACACTCGGCTTTTCAGCGGTCATAGAAAGTAAAAATGCAGTGATTTTAAAAGCACTGAGCACAATGCGAGGCTTTATTCCAAGTTACACACAAAACTTTAATGAAAGTATTGTCGCATCGGCAATCGGTTTGAATGTTAGCGAGTTATCTAACGCATTAACCACTATTTGGGGGGATTTACAAAAGCCTGCTTATCAATGCCAGCCATTAGCAGAAATACAATCGCAAATTGCCGCAAATGGACAATCTATAGCAATGGTAGGTATGAGCGCAAATATGGCTGCTGGTCTAAAAGGTCTTAGTGGTGCACTGTTTAATTACAGTATGAGCAAAACAGAGCCAACACAATTGGATAGTTTTGATGCTCTATTAGCAGTACATGCTGATAACCCACTGGCAATTTTTAACTCCATCAGAATGTTTAGCCCAGAGTTGCAACAGGTTAATTTAAGTGATGATGGTAAAGCTATTTCATTAAAAGATTTATTCCCTGTACCTGTCGCTTTAAACATTAATCCTAAAATCGCAGTCAAAGGTAAACATTTAGTGATTTATAATGGCACTAAAGGTGAGCAAGCAGCTGAAAAACTTGGACAGGAACCATTATCTGCTAATGGGCTGTACCAATTATCATTTGACGTAAATAAGATGATCACACCTTTTACTAGTGCAACACAGTTAATGTCAGGAGAATCAATTGCTGACGAAGTGAAATTCTTAATGGAATATGACGCACGTATGAATATCAATTTAGATATCAATGAACAAGGTATTCGTTTTGATTCAACGGTGAATAATAAATCACCTCAACAAGAAAAGTAGGCTTTACCCGTTACTATTGTAAATATAGCAAAATGGTAACGGGTAAATAACTCACCTAAAAGTAATCAATATCATCAATTATCTCAACCTAACAACAATGAGATATCAAACAAAAAGCTGACTGAGGTCAGTTTTTTTTGAACTCGCAAAAAGTCGCTTGTTTTTTGATCTAAGCCAAGCGAGATCTAAGTATCAATGAGATTAATTACCCTTTTAGACTAGCTAATAAAACCAGTTCTTTTATAATTGCGCGAAATTCACACAGAGAATTTGTTCATCTTATATCGATTGTATTAAGTAAGTGATTTTGAGCAATAATATAGATCACTTAATTATTATCATGGATATTAATAGGTCGGCAGGAAGTAGACCTCCACACGCGCGAGTAATGGAAAAATTATGTTAGAAAAATTATTTAAACTAAGCGAACACAACAGTAATGTGAAAACAGAAATTGTTGCAGGCTTTACCACCTTTTTAACCATGGCATATATCATTTTTGTTAACCCATCAATGTTATCTGCTACTGGTATGGACTCGGGTGCTGTATTCGTAGCAACGTGTTTAGCCGCTGCAATTGGCTGTTTCATTATGGGGTTATACGCTAACTACCCTGTCGCTTTAGCACCGGGTATGGGATTAAATGCTTTCTTCTCATACACAGTGGTATTGCATATGGGTTACAGTTGGCAAGTTGCTTTAGGTGCAGTATTCCTTTCAGGCGTTTGTTTTACCTTATTAAGTTTATTCAAAATCCGTGAGTGGATCATCAACTCAATCCCGCTACCAATGCGTAAAGGGATTGCGGCTGGTATCGGTCTATTCCTAGGTTTGATTGCCTTAAAAAACGCCGGTATCGTAGTTGCAAATCAAGCGACATTAGTGAGTTTAGGTGATTTAACTGCATTACCAGCAGCTTTAGCTTGCTTAGGTTTTATTGCAATTATTGCACTTGCACACTACCGAGTTAAAGGTGGCGTAATGCTAGCTATCTTAGGTGTTACTGTTATCGGCCTATTAATGGGTGATATTCAATATGCAGGTATTATGTCAATGCCACCAAGTATTGCGCCTACTTTCATGCAAATGGATGTAGCGGGTGCTTTAAACGTAGGTATGATCAGTATTATCTTCGCATTCCTATTCGTGGATCTATTTGACACATCAGGTACATTAATTGCGGTAGCAGATAAAGCAAAGCTACTGGATAAAGATGGCAATTTACCACGTTTAAGCCGTGCTCTATTAGCGGACAGTGGCGCTTCTATGGCTGGTTCAATGCTAGGAACATCTACAACAACAAGTTACATCGAAAGTGTATCTGGTGTTGCTGAAGGTGGCCGTACCGGTTTAACTGCAGTGGTTGTTGGTATTCTATTTCTACTGGCTTTATTCTTTGCTCCTTTAGCAGGTATGGTACCGGCTTATGCAACAGCAGGTGCATTATTATATGTAGCAGTATTAATGGTTGGCGGTTTAAAAAGCATTAACTGGGACGATATTACAGAAGCCGCGCCCGTGGTTATTGTAGCTATCATGATGCCATTAACGTTCTCAATTGCTAACGGTATTGCGATTGGTTTCATTGCTTACGCTGCTATCAAAGTAGCTAGTGGTAAAATGAAAGAGTTAAGCGCAAGCGTTTGGTTCCTTGCTGTTTTATTCTTCCTTAAACTGGTTTTCTTTCCTGGTTAAGCGCTCTTGACTTGCTATAACCGATAAAGATCAATCTTAAAAATGCCGCGCTTATTATTTCAATCTAAAATAATAAAGCGCGGCATTTTTTATGCTTTTTATACTAGAAGTTCAAACCTAAGTTTGGCGTCTCTTCATACTCTTACTAATTTGCTGCCACATAGTTATTGATATTCTCAACCACTTTATCTAACAAACATTGACGAGCTTCTACACTTGCCCAAGCCGTATGCGGTGTTACTACCAAACGCTGCGATGCTTTTACTGACAAATAAGGATGATTTAATGACATAGGCTCTACCGCCAACACATCCGTTCCATGATAAAGATCTTGTGTATCCAATGCTGTCGCCATTGCCTGTTCATCAATGATTCCACCACGCCCCAAATTCATGATCACCGCGCCCGCTTTTAATTGCTGTATTTGCTCAGCAGCAATCAAGTTTTCAGTCTGCGCATTAAGTGGAGCATGAATAGAAATAACATCACAATCACTTAATAACGTCGTTAAATTCACCTGCTCAATGGACTGCTGTGAATTTTTGCCTGAAGTCGAGTAATAACAAACATCACAACCAAAGGCAGTGGCTAGCTCTGCAACTCGTTGGCCAATGGTGCCCATGCCAATAATGCCCCAACGTTTCCCCTTTAACTCATAAAAAGGACGCTCAATATGAGTAAATACAGGGCTACTACACCAACCTTGTTTAGCAATATATTGGTCGTAATAACGGCTTTGATGTATTAATTGAAACAATAGAGAAAAGGTTGCCTGACTAACACTTTCCGTAGAATAACCTGATACATTCTTAACTGTAATACCGGCTTTCTCCGCGGCTTCTAGATCCACATTGTTAGTGCCTGTTGCAGCAATACAAATGAGCTTTAATTGTGGGTTATCGGCCATATGTTGTGAAGTGATCAGTACCTTGTTGGTAATAACAACTTCCTGCCCTACTAACCGCTCAGCAGTTTGTTGTTCGTCCGTTGTCTGAAAAACAGTTAACTCACCTAAATGATCAAAAACAGATAAATCACTGTCACCTAATGTTAATGCATCTAATAAAACAATTTTCATTTCTATCCCTTAATACGAAAAAGCCAATAAATTGAGAGTCTTAGATATACAGGATTTTGATACTGGTTACCATTGCAGATGCACAATCAACAAACTTACTAGTAACAATTAAAGCCTCACTTTCTCAACACAATAAATCAAGCACTGAATAAACTAATCGATTACTGTATTATTCTCGCATATTTCCTAAATACTAAAGAGCTTCAACTGCTATGCAACAATTCGACCATGACCTAACCATTATGCGTACAACGCTAAGTGAACCTAAGCCAGTCGCTAGCAGCGGTTCTGCCTCCCCGAAAATAGTATTAGCGACAATCAATGCTAAATATATTCATTCCAGTTTAGGTTTGCGTTATTTATACGCCAATTTAAAAGATCTACAGCCTATCGCTGAAATAAAAGAGTTTGTTATTCAAACTTGGCCGATCGATATCGTCGAGCAAATTTTAGCTTGCAAGCCTACTATTGTTGGGTTTGGTGTTTATATCTGGAATATCGTCGAAACCACTAATGTGGTTAGCCTATTAAAAGTGATCGCACCGGAAGTCAAGGTAGTGTTAGGCGGTCCAGAGGTAAGTTATGAATCAGAACAACAAGCGATAGTGCAAGCTTCAGACTATGTATTAACCGGTGAAGCAGATATCAGTTTCTACGAATTATGTCAGGATCTGATCAATAATAATCCACCAGAGAATAAAATTTTGAAGTCTAAACCTGTAGATTTAAAAGACCTTGAAATGCCGTATCAGTATTACAGTGATGAAGATTTAAAGAATCGTTTATTATATGTTGAAGCCTCTCGAGGCTGCCCCTTCAAATGCGAATTTTGTCTGTCCTCTTTAGATACTAAATCAAACCCTTACGAGTTAACAGTTTTCTTAAAACAGATGCAAACCTTGTATCAACGTGGTGCGCGTAACTTTAAGTTTATTGATAGGACCTTTAATTTAGACATTAATACTTCATTACAAATTATGCAGTTTTTCTTAGACAGAATGAGTGATGATTTGTACTTACACTTTGAAGTGGTGCCGGATCATCTACCTCGCAAATTAAAAGAGATGCTGGCGCAATTCCCAGAGGGTAGTTTGCAATTTGAAGTGGGCATTCAAACCTTTAATCAAGAAGTACAAGCCAATATTAGCCGTAAACAAAACAATGCTAAATCCAAACAAAACCTGATTTGGTTAAAACAAAATACCACCGCACATATTCATGCGGATCTTATTTTTGGTCTACCTGGTGAAACCTTTGAAAGTTTCAAAGACAGCTTCAACCAACTATATGAATGTCATCCTCATGAGATTCAAATGGGCATTTTAAAACGCCTTAAAGGTAGCCCAATTATTAGGCATACTGAAACCTTTGATTTACGCTTTAATCCGCTGCCACCGTTTAATATTTTAAGCACCGACAGAGTAGATTTTGCAACCATGCAGCTGGTTAATCGCTTTGCAAGATATTGGGATATGATAGGAAACTCAGGGCGTTTTAAACATTCATTAGGGCATATTTTGGTGGATAACCCTTTTGAGCACTTTATGGCCATCACCAACTGGTTATTTGAGGAAACAGGACAAACGCATAAAATTAATCTGAAACGATTATTTGAATTAATTTCTCAATGTGTTGAAGCCTTATTCCCAGAAATGCACCAAACGCTATTAGCTAAGATAGAATTAGATTACACCGCATCAAGATTAAAAGGTGCATTTAATACCCTTAACCTTTATGCGGGCCAGAAAAAACAATCCACCAGTGGTAGCAAATTATTACAGCGACAAAAGCAACATATGCAATGAAGAAAATAAAAGAAGAAGCTTTGAAATAGAAAAAAGGCCGCTATGGTTGATCAAACATAGCAGCCTTACTTTATAAAACGTAACATCTAAATGTTTAAAAGATTAGATGTTTAAAAGATTAAGCCCCTAAGTCTGCTAACATTTTTAATGCCACCGCTTCCGCGATTTTAATACCATCAATGCCCGCAGATAAAATACCACCTGCATAACCTGCACCTTCACCGCCAGGGTATAAACCTTGTGTATTAATACTTTGTAAGTCATCACCGCGTTTAATTTGTATAGGTGATGAAGTACGTGTTTCAACGCCTGTTAACATCGCATCTTTACTGTCAAATCCACGAATTTTCTTAGCAAAAGCTGGTAACGCTTCACGAATCGCATCAATTGCAAATTGCGGTAACGCATCACTTAAATCAGTCATTTTCACATTCGGTTTGTAAGAAGGTTCAACGTTCTCAAAGGGTTTACCTTTACCTGCAGCAAGGAAGTCACCCACCATTTGTGCAGGAGCATCATAATTACTGCCGCCCATCACATAGGCATGACGTTCTAATTTACGTTGTAATGCAACCCCTTGTAACGGGTCGTTATTAAAGTCTTCAGGAGAAATTCCCACTACAATCGCACTATTTGCATTACGCTCACTACGAGAATATTGGCTCATACCATTAGTCACAACGGCATGCTCTTCCGATGTTGCCGCAACAACAACCCCACCTGGACACATACAGAAACTATATACGCTACGGCCATTTTTACAGTGATGTACTAGCTTATAATCCGCAGCCCCCAATATTGGGTGCCCAGCATTAATACCAAAACGAGCTTGGTCAATCATCTCTTGTTTATGCTCAATACGGAAACCAATCGAAAACGACTGGGCATCCATATGCACACCTTTATCATGCAACATTTGGAAAGTATCACGTGCGCTGTGGCCAATAGCGGCAGTCACATAACGAGAGTTGATCACTTCTCCACCCTTTAAGGTCACGCCAGTCACTTGCTTTTTACCATCAACTTCTTCAATATTAAGTTCTTCAACACGCGTTTCAAAACGTATTTCACCACCCAACTCGATGATTTTACGACGCATTTTTTCCACCATCGTCACTAACTTATAGGTACCGATATGTGGTTTACTGACATAGATAATTTCAGCTGGTGCACCTGCCGCAACAAATTCTTGTTTTACTTTTAATCCTTTAAAACCAGGGTCTTTAACTTGGCTGTATAACTTGCCATCGGAGAATGTACCTGCGCCACCTTCACCAAACTGTACGTTTGATTCTGTATTAAGCTCACTCGTACGCCAAAAACGGAACGTATCTTTAGCACGTTCATGTACCGACTTACCTCGCTCTAATACAATCGGTCTAAAGCCCATTTGCGCTAAAATTAAAGCAACAAACAACCCACAAGGCCCCATGCCAATAACAATCGGTCGCTCCGCTAAGTCTGCTGGAGCAGTGGCAACATATTGATAATCAGTATCCGGAGAAACACGCACATTTGGATCTTTTTCAAAGCTCGCTAATAACTTAGTTTGATCGACATCGGTTACGCTAACATCTAAAGTGTAAATAAGTGTGATTTGGTTCTTTTTACGCGCATCATATCCACGTTTAAAAACATGGATATTAACCAGTTGCTGTACAGTTATATTTAATTTACTTAATACAAACTGCTGTAACGCACCTTCTTCGTGGTCCAGCGGTAATTTAACTTGGTTGAGACGTATCATGATGCACCTAAAAATTGGCTTAAAAAATAAGCGCGTAGTTTACGTGATCTACAATCAAATGGTAAGGTTTAATAAACCCTAATGTGCTTGTTTATGGATAGAAATAGGGATGCTGCAGGGGATAGCCTGTAAACGTTTTGAACAACTTGTCAGGCATAATTGTGAAACCTGTTGTTTTGACTCCGTGGTTAAACAACGAAAATCAGCAGCGCACAACACACCCTGTTCAAATAAATGCATTAATTTATCTTTATCAATTTCAATTTGAATAGTCATTTTAAACACACTCCCTTGAATATAAGCGAATAAAAAGTTTAATGATAACTATTATCACTTAAATAAAGCGCAATAACAACAAACATGTTACTTATTTGTTAAAAAGTACAACATCAATAAAGGTTTATTAAACAATAATGATATTTGAAACTCCCTTTAAAAAAGCGACATTAATAAAACGTTACAAACGATTCTTAGCCGATGTAATTTTAGAAGATGGTAGTGAAACAACTATTTATTGTGCAAATACCGGCGCAATGACGGGTTGTGCAACCGCAGGCGATAGTGTTTTATATAGCACCTCCAGTAATAAAAAACGTAAATACCAATACACTTGGGAATTTACACTCACTCAAGCAGGCCATTGGATATGTGTAAATACAGCTAAAGCCAATGCGCTGGTTGCACTGGCGATTGCTGAACAACAAATTCCTGAATTACTTGGCTATCAACAGTGCAAAGCAGAAGTAAAATACGGTGAAGAAAATAGTCGTATCGATTTTTTATTAACCGATGACAGTAAAGTTGATTGCTACGTAGAGGTAAAAAGCTGCACCCTATTAGACGAACGCAAACAGGCAGGCGATGGTTACTTCCCAGATGCAGTGACAACCCGCGGTCAAAAACATTTACGCGAATTAATAGAAATGAAACAACAAGGCTATCGCAGTGTCTTATTATTTGCGGTATTACACTCCGCGATAAAAAATGTACAGCCCGCGGATTTTATTGATAAAAAGTATGCCGATTTATTCGCACAGGCAAAACATGCAGGCGTTGAAGTCATTTGTTATTTTCCAGATTTAAGCGATATTGTTACCCTGACATGAAAATGATCAGTAAGCAGAGTAATCGGTAGTCTTAAAGTAGTGACTATTAACAAGCCTGTAATGGCACGGGTACCTATTAAACTGCAACATTAATGGCCAAACAAAAAAGACAGGAGTCAGATAATGAAAAAAATTATGCTAGTCATAGGATTAGTGACAGGGTTAAGCCTTTCTGCAATAGCCACAGCTGATGTGAAGCAGATTGCACGTTTTGAGCACCAGCAAACAATCCGTTATGGTGAGATTAAAGGAGATCTGATTCAACCACTTAGCGGCGAGTTATCTACTCAGTTAACCGCCACGGGCACCCCTATTGCATTAGCAGAAGTTAAACTATTACTTCCCACAACGCCGCAGAAAGTATTTGCCGTGGGTATGAACTTTAGCAGTCACATTTCATCACCATCAAAAGCGCCACCGCCTTTATTTCTTAAATTACCTTCGTCTTTAATCGCCTCAGGAGAGACTATTGTCCTGCCTGCAGATGCAACTAATGTGCACTTTGAAGGCGAATTAGTATTAGTGATTGGCAAACAAGCTAAGCATATTAAAGAGTCACAGGCAGAGGAAGTTATTTTCGGTGTATTAGCCGGCAATGATTTAACCGAACGTAGCTGGCAAAGTTCAGATCTACAATGGATGCGCTCCAAAGCCAGTGACGGATTCGGCCCTATTAGCTCAATTATTACGAGAGGTGTTGATTATAATAACCTACTCCTGACAACTCGCTTAAACGGCAAAATAGTTCAGC
>Ga0316197_10002596_pt1 | contig 12882 bp, 13 predicted proteins | sample OudBiesiAoxic_MG_FD_204939 | JGI IMG/M metagenome (GOLD analysis project Ga0316197, IMG submission 204939) | Coastal sediment microbial communities from Oude Bieten Haven, Netherlands - site A oxic | ecosystem: Environmental > Aquatic > Marine > Coastal > Sediment | place: Netherlands...
ACTGCGTCGACGTGATGTTCACGATCGCTGCCTTCGATCCGGGCGGCACACCGTTGGAGCCGTTGACCCTCAGGTCGATCGTCTGGTCGGGGCCGACCGGACCGAGCGTCCCGCCGGTGCCGTCACGAGTGTCGAGCAGGCGGGTCGGGCTCGTCGCCAGCAGGTCGTCGTTGCTGGTCGAGTACCCCGTCACATCGGCGATCAGATGGACGGTGCCGCCACGATTGAACAGCTCGACCGCGCCCCCGGTGCCGATGCGGGCGACCACGAGGTTCGGGGTGTTCTGCCCTGGCTCGGTGTTGAGGTTCGAGGTGCCAGGTCGCTCCTGCCCAGTGGGCCACACGGTGATGAACGACGGTTCGCTCGACTCTGTGGTCGTCACGTTCATCACGACGGCGCGAGCATCCGCCGGCACCCCTGCACGACCGGCGACCTGCAGGGTGATCGTCTCGGCCGGGCCGACGGGCCGGGCTCCCGCCCCGAGCCCGCTGCGGGTGTCGAGGATGCGAGTGGGGGTGACCCCCTCGAACGTGGGTGCGGAGGGGGTCTGCGCGGAGACGGTGTGGGCGGACATCGGTCCGGTGACGGCGACCGGGACAAACGCTCCGGCCGAGAGCATGGTGGCGATCAGCAGTTTTCTCATGCCTCACAGCTTCGAGAACCGTCGCTTCCCCGGCGATGGCCCCACGGGACGACTCACACGTAGTGCCTGCACCACCCTCCAGATGACGCCCCCACCACCCGAAAAATGCAGCGATCCGTACGCCACGCGTACGGATCGCTCCAGAATTCCGAGGTGGTGAGCTCAGCCGCGGGAGGCGAGCGCCTCCAGCAGCTGCGGCAGCACCTTGTGCACGTCACCGACGATGCCGAGGTCGGCGACGCCGAAGATCGGCGCTTCCTTGTCCTTGTTGATCGCGATGATGTTCTTCGAGCCCTTCATGCCGACCATGTGCTGCGTGGCACCGGAGATGCCTGCCGCGATGTACACGGTCGGCTTCACGACCTTGCCGGTCTGGCCGACCTGGTAGCTGTACGGCACCCAGCCCGCGTCGACGATCGCTCGCGACGCGCCAGGCGCACCCTTGAGCTGCTTGGCGAGCGACTCGATCATGTCGAACTTCTCCGACTCGCCGAGGCCACGGCCACCGGCAACCACCACGGCTGCTTCGTCGAGCTTCGGACCAGACGTCTCCTCGACGTGCACAGCGGTGACGTTCGCTCCCCCGGTTGCTCCCAGCTCGGGAACCGGAGCGGCCACGACCTCGCCGGCCGCTCCCGCCCCGCCCTCGGCCGCGAAGCTCTTCGGACGGAACGCCGCCAGGAAGGGCTTGTCACCGGTGAACGTGGAGTTGACGAGCTTCGTGCCACCGAAGATCGGCGTCTGCACGGTGACCGAATCACCGTCGACGGTGACGCTGGTCGAGTTGGTGAGCACGGTGCGATCGAGCTTCACCGACAGGCGGCTCATCACGTCGCGACCTTCGTAGCTCTGCGGGAACATGATCAGGTCGGGCGTGTCGCCGCCGTCGATCACGGCCTGCATCGCAGCTGCGACCGCCACGCCGGGGAGCGCCCCGCCGAGATCGCCCGTGGCATAGACCTTCGTTGCGCCGTGGTCGCCGAGTGCCGAGGCGGCTGAAGCAGCGTCGCCACCGACGAACGCCGACACCGTGCCGCCCAGCTCACGAGCCTTGGTGAGCAACTCCAGCGTGCCCGTGGTGGCCTCGCCGCCGGCGAGCTGACCGAATACCCAGATGTTGTCGATACCCATTGCGGTCTCCTCAGATCACTTTCAGGTTGTCGAGGAACTCGACGATCTTGTTGAACGATTCGCCGTCGTCTTCGATGACCTCACCGGCTTCGCGCTCGGGGGCATCTTCGACGGACACGATCTGCTGCGCCCACGACACCGACTCGACGCCGAGTGCGGCGGCCGTCACGGTCTCGACCGGCTTCGACTTCGCGGCCATGATGCCCTTGAAGCTCGGATAGCGGGGCTCGACGACGCCAGCCGTCACCGACACGACGGCGGGCAACGAACAGGTCACCTCGTCGTATCCCGCCTCGGTCTGACGATCGACCTTGAGGGTGCCGTCGGTGATCTCGACGGTCTTGGCGAACGTGATCGACGGAAGCCCGAGCACCTCGGCCAGCTGCTCGGGCACCGTGCCCGTGTAGCCGTCGGACGACTCGGTGCCCGCGATGATCAGGTCGGCGTCGCCGAGCTGCTTCGTAGCGGCCCCGAGCACCTTCGCGGTGGTGAGCGCATCAGCACCAGCGAGTGACGGGTCGGAGACGAGCACCGCCTTTGCGGCGCCCATGGCGAGCGCGGTGCGCAGGCCAGAGGTCTCGTCGTTCGGTGCCATGGAGACGAGGCTGACCTCGCCACCACCGGCAGCCGTGACGAGCTGCAGCGCCATCTCGACGCCGTAGCTGTCCGACTCGTCGAGGATCAGCTTGCCGTCGCGCTTCAGGGTGTTGGTCGAGGGATCCAACTCGCCCGGCAATGCGGGGTCGGGGATCTGTTTCACACAGACGATCACGTTCATAAGGGCTCCCAAGTTACCGGTGGGTCAACTTGACCCCCAAACCGGCGTACAGGAGTCACAGCAAGCCGTTGGGCGACGCAACCACTTGGTACGGTCGATTGCCTTGAGGATCCTGCTGGTGGTGAACTCGTTCGCGTCGTCGGTCACGGCGCGCAACACGGTCATCGTGCATCGCCGACTGAGCCGTGGCAACGACGTCGAGGTGGTCGAGACCAACCGGCGGGGCCATGCAACGCGCTTCGCGCACGACGCAGCACGTCGGGGAGTCGACGTCGTGATCGGCTACGGCGGCGACGGCACGCTCAACGAGGTGGCCACCGGGATCGCCGGAACCGACACCGCTCTCGGGGTGCTTCCCGGAGGTTCGACCAACGTGTTCGCCCGAACGCTCGGCCTGCCGAACGATCCGGTCGAGGCGGTCGATCACCTCGCGAACGGGATCGATGCCGCCGACCTGCGCCCGATCGGCCTCGGCCAGGTCAACGGCCGATACTTCTGCTTCCACGCGGGCGTCGGGTTCGACGCCGCCGTCGTCGAACAGGTCGAGCGACGGGGCTCACTCAAGCGGTGGTTGGGCCACCCACTGTTCATCTGGGCCGGCCTCACGACGTGGTTGCACGGCTACGACCGCAGACACCCGCACTTCGCCGTCAGCGGCGACGGTGGCCCCGACGTGGCGGGGGGCTATTTCACGATCGTGCTCAACACGAATCCGTACACGTACCTGGGCAACCGACCGCTCGATCTCTCACCCGCGGCGGCGCTCGATCGCGGTCTGGTGGCGATCACGTTCACCACGATGAACGCCACCGCCATCCTCGGGTCGCTCGCAGGCGCCCTACGAGGTGGCGGTGTGAAGCCGGCGCAACATCTCGACATCCGCACCGATGTCGAGCGCCTCGTGCTCGAGCACGACGTTCCGTTCCCGTACCAGGTCGACGGTGACGCGCTGGGAACCACGAAGCGACTCGAGTTCGTGCACGTCCCCGACGCCGTCCGCCTGGTGTTCCCGAGGGTGTCGCCCAGCAGCGGCCAGGGCGACGTCACCCCTGACGGAACGTCCACTGCGGCGTAGCGGCCGGCGACCGACCCGCCGCCTCGAGCCCGACGTCCGGTACGTCGGTGCACACACCGTCGACACCCAACTCGTCGAGCGTCCTCAGTCGTTCGGGATCGTTCGCCGTCCAGACGTTCACCGCGAGGCCGACCGCGTGGCACTCGGCGACCAGCGCTTCGGTGATCGCAGCCTCCGACGGATGCAACGCACTGTGGCCGGCCGCCACCACCCGATCGAGCATCTCGCGTCGACGCGTCTCCTCGACACCGTTGCACAGCCACGCAGTCGGGAGCTCGGGGGCCGCCGCACGCACGGCAGCGAGCGTCGCCCACGAGAACGACGACACCAGCCACCGGTGACGGTGCTGGGGGCCCCGGCGGCGGAGTTCGTCGACCACGAGCGGGACGATCTCGCAGGTGGGGTCGAACCCGCCGTCGGACACGGAGTTCTTGATCTCGACGTTGACGAGCATCCGGTCGCCACAGGCGTCGAGCCCGTCGGTGAAGGCCAGCATCCCGTCGAGGTCGGGCACGGCGTCGTGCGACACGACGAGCCGTCCGCTCGGCGACAGGCGAACGTCGGTCTCCACGCCGTCGGCACCAAATTCGTCGGCGAGCCGGAACGCGGCCACCGTGTTCTCTGCCGCGGCGGCCGATGCGCCCCGATGTGCGATCACGAGCATGGGCTCATCTTCTCACCGCCACCGCCATTGGACCCTTGCGGGAACGCGAATCCGCGCCTAGGTTTGCATCCGGCCAAATCGAACAGAGCACCCCACCGGGCGAGTTCGAACGCCACGGACACCCCCACGAAATCCCCCAACCGCCGGCGCACCAGCGCCCCACGCCATCTACGAGGAGCACCAACGTGTCGATCCTTGCGTCCAGCCTCACCCTCGGAGCCGCAGAGTACGAATGGCGTGATCTCGCCATCTGCCGCAACACCGATCCGGAGCTCTTCTTTCCGGTCGGCACCACAGGACATGCGCTGGTCCAGATCGATCGTGCCAAGGATGTGTGCGGTGAGTGCGGTGTGGCCAAGGACTGCCTCGACTTCGCGCTCGACACCAACCAGGACTCCGGCATCTGGGGCGGCTTGACCGAGGAGGAGCGTCGGGTCATCCGTCGCCGCCGCGTCGCCGCCGCCCGCGCCGCCCGCGCCAGCTGAGCCGGCGGTCCGCGAGGCCGCTCGCCGGTCAGCCTTCGGTTGCCACTTCGAGTTCGATCACCGTTCCCGGGGCCCGCGCGGCCAACCGCGCTGCGTCGAGATCGTCGGTGTCGGCAGGTCTGATCGCGATCGTGCCGTTGAGCTCGGTCGTCACCAACGTCCGTACGATCGACAGCCCGAGCCCGGTGGCCTTGTCGATGTCGAACCCGGGGTCGACCCCGCGACCGTTGTCGACGACGCGAACGTTGAGCCGAGCGTCACGGTGCGCCAGCAACACGGCCACGTCTCCCCCGGCGCTTCCCTCGGGGAAGCCGTGATCGACGGCGTTCTGCAACAGCTCGGTGAGCACGACCGACAGCGGTGTCGCCGTGTGAGCCGGGATGCGCCCGCCGTCGCCACTCACGGTGAAGCGAACCGGACGATCCGGCGACTGGAGGCCTTCCTCGGCAAGCCGCAGCAGCGGCCTGACGATCTCGATGAACGCGATGTCCTCGCCCGGCTCACGCGAGAGCGACTCGTGGACGAGGGCGATCGTCCGGATCCTGCGTACGGACTCCTGGACAGCCGCCTTCGCTTCGGGGTTGCTCAGCCGTCGAGCCTGTAGTCGCAGCAACGACGAGATCGTCTGCAGGTTGTTCTTGACCCGATGGTGGATCTCACGGATCGTGGCGTCCTTGCTCAGCAGCAGTCGATCACGCTTGCGCAGCTCGGTGACGTCGCGGACGAGCAGCAGACCACCGGCCACCTCCTGGTCGCCATCGAGCGCCGAGACCACCGGGACGCAGCGGCACAGCAACGTCACGTCGGCACCCTGCTCGAACTCTTCGACGATCGGCTCGCGTCGCTCGAACGCCTGGCGGACCGGTCCGTCGTGGAAGCCGAGCTCGGCGAGCCGCATACCCACCGGATTCGCCTGGATACCGACGCGGTGGAGCGCCGAGTTCGCATTGGGCGACACGTACGTGACCGTGCCGCTGGCGTCGAGCGTGAGCACGCCGTCACCCACTCGCGGCGCAGCACTCGAGTCGGCGACGCGACCCTTGAACGGGAACGTGCCGGCCTCGATCATCTGGACGAATTCGTCGAAGATGATCGAGTAGTTGCGCTCGAGTTCGCCGAGCGGACGGCCGGCGCGGACCTTCCACTCCTTGGTGAGCACGGCGATCACGTCGCCGTCGTGACGAACCGGGATCGCGAGCATCCGCACCTGCGTCACGTCGGCATCGCCGTCGATCTCGATGTCTCCCTCGACCCGAGCGCCCGACGTGGCGGCGCGCTCGATGATGTCGGCTTCGATGCCCTCCGCCCACGCGCCGACGTAGTCGACGGTGTACATGGTCTGGTTGGTCGCAGGTCGCACCTGGTCGACGATCAACCACTTGTGATCCGCAGAGCGGACGTACAGCAGCAGGTCGGCGAAACACAGGTCGGCAAGGAACGCCCACTCGGCGGCGAGACGGTGGAGGTGCTCGACGTCGTCTCGTTCGAGTGACGTGTGCTCGCGGGCAAGGTCGGCGAGAGAACTCATCGACACCGAGTCTGCCCGATCAGCCTCCCTCGCGCAGGTGCATCGCGAGTTCGCCGAGTCCGGCGAGGTCGTGGATGTCTCCCGACATCCACGGCACCGACAGCAATGTCGGTGCCAACGCCGCCAGTTCGGCACGCCGGTCCGACTCTCGTGCGGCCACGAGAGCGACGTCGTCGAAGCCGGTCGCGACCTGGGTGAGCACCGAGACGACCTGCTCACGGGGTGCACCGAGTCGTTCGGCGACCGCATCGGCGAGGGGCCCATCGGCCTGCTCGGCGAGCGCCACGGCACTGTCGGCAGCCGACCGCTCCGCGAGCGATTCGGGGAGCACACGGTTGGCGATGACCGCCCCGAGCGACATGCCCCGCTCGAGCAACGACCGGGCCAGGAAGCGGGCTTCGTGGCTCGGCGCGGTCTCGAGGGTGGTCACGACGACGAACGCGGTGCGGGGATCGGCCAGCAACGCTTCGACCTCTCGCGCCCGCCGCACGAAGCCGCGCTCCATCGCCTGGAACAGCACGAAGAAGTCGGCGATGTCCTGCAGGAACCGCGACCCGAGGACCCGATCGGCGACTTGGTAGAAGGGCTTGGACGCCACCGTGAACAGACGCGACCGATAGGGCACGGTCAGCCAGCGCAGGAGACGACTGCCGAAGAACTCCACCATTCGACCCGGGGCGTCGAGGATCGACAGGGCGTTGCGTGACGGAGGCGTGTCGACGATCACCAGGTCGAAGTCACCGGTTGCGTGCAGATCGTGCAGTTGCTCCATCGCCAGGTACTCGTGGCTGTGGACGAACCTGCTGGTGATGTTCTGGTAGAGGGGGTTGTCCAGCACGGCCTCGCGGGTCTCCGCGTCGGGCGCATGCCGGGCGATCAGTTCGTCCCAGCCCGCCTTGGTGTCGAGCATCGCCACCCACAGCTCACCTCGCGCCTCCACACCGGCGTCGGCGAATTGGGCGGGGGCGATCTGCACCGGGGCGTTGCCGAACTCCTCGAGACCGAGCGCCGTCGCGAGGCGGCGGGCCGGATCGACGGTGAGCACGAGCGTGCGGCCTCGGTGCCCCGACGCCGCAGCGATGCCGAGCGCGGCGGCGATCGTGGTCTTGCCGACGCCGCCCGAACCGGCGACCAGCACCATCTCGCGACTCGCGAGCAGATTGTCGAGTTCGCTCGCCGCGCTCATCGACGGCCGTCCCGGTCTCGGTGCGGTTCCCGCGTGCTCGGTTCGAGTTCGTCGTCGAGGCTGTCGGCGACGAGCGAGACCACCCGGGGGCCGGCCCCGCGAGCGAACAACTCCGGCACGGTGATCAGCGGCAGGTCGGCGGGGACGTCGAGTTCGACATCGAGAGCCCGGCGGAGTCGGTCGAGGTGTTCGGCCCCGGTGCGCCGACGGGCCTCGGTGAGCTCCGACGCCATCACGACGGTCGATGCTCCCGGCCCGACGGCCTCGGTCAGCAGCGGCACCACGTCACCGAGCGAACCGGCGACGCGTTGCTGGCGGCGGGTGAACACGAGTGGCAGCACCCTGTTCGCGATCACTGCCGCCGCGTGCGCTCCCGTCTCTGCGCGCAGACGGCCGAGCAGTTCGATCGACTCGGTCACCGGCATCTCCTCGGGCGTGGTGACCACAGCGACCCCGGTGCGGAGCGGGTCGTCGAGGATGTCGAGCATCCACTGGGTCTGATCACGGACGAGGCCGACCTGCACCAGGTCCGCGATCACCTTGGGCGCGCCGATCTGGCTCACGATGTGACCGCTCGCTTCGGCGTCGACGACGATCAGGTCGTAGTTGCGTTCACGAACCTCGTAGCAGAGCTTGCCGACCCCGAGGATCTCCTTGACGCCGGGTGCTGCGTCGGCCACGAAGTCGAACGTGGACGCAAGCGGCCCGATCCGTCCGAGCAGCGGGATCTTCACGAAGAGCCGGAGGTACTCGCGCAGCGAGTCCTCGGTGTTCATCGCCATCGCCGACAGATCGGGGGCGACCCGGGTCGGCTCGAACGTCAACTCGCCGACGTCGAAGGCGTTCGCGAGCGCGCCCTTGGCGTCCATCTCGCACACGAGCGTGCGCCGACCGTGGCGCGCCGCGAGGTCTGCCAGCGCCGCGGCGATGGTCGTCTTCCCGACTCCTCCCTTGCCGGTCACCCACAGCAGCTGGAGGTCGAGCAGGCCGGGGCGGCCGGGCAGGTTCAGCCCCCGAAGCCGATACGACGGTCGCCGTCGGCCGAGCCGAGCTCGATGTAGGCGATCTTCGCTGCGGGGACGCCAACGTCCTTGCCGCGCTTGTCGGTGATCCAGAGCACATCGCTCGCGCCGCTCAACGCGGCCTCGACGCGCCCCTTCAGGTCGTCACGATCGGCATCCTCGCCGAGTTCGATGTTCAGCTCTCGAGGGGCCTGGGTCACTCCGATGCGTACGTCCACGACGGCAACGCTACCGGCGGGCGGGTACGGTCGCCGCCGTGACACGCATCGCCATCCCGTTGTTCCCCCACTTCACGGCCCTCGACGGGATCGGCCCCTACGAAGTGCTGCAGCGCATCCCCCATTTCGACGTGACGTTCGTGGGCCACGAGCGCGGTGTGGTGCGCTCCGACAACGCGATGCTCGGCATCGAGGTCGACGCCACGTTCGAGGAACTCACCTCGCCGGACGTCGTCGTGTTCCCCGGCGGATTCGGCACCCGCGCCCTGGTCGACGACGACCGCGTGCTCGATTGGGTACGAACCGCCCATCCCTCCACGACGTTCACGACGTCGGTCTGCACCGGATCGCTGGTGCTCGCTGCCGCCGGTCTGCTCGACGGCCTCACCGCCACGACGCACTGGGGCGCGCTCGGCCGGCTCGCAGAACTCGGTGCCGTGCCGTCGGACGAACGGGTGGTGGAGCATCTCGACGAACGGATCATCACCGCAGCCGGCGTGTCGAGCGGGATCGACATGGCCCTCCGGCTCGTCGAGCTGCTCGTCGATCGAACCGCCGCACAGGCGTCACAGCTGATGATCGAGTACGACCCGCAGCCGCCGTTCGACATGGGTTCGACCGCCAAGGCGACCGACGAGGTCATGCAGCGCGTGATCGAGTACTCGCAGACTCGCCACTGAGGCGCACGATGTAACGGTGGTGTCTGACACCACCGTTACACGGTGGTGGTGCAGAACGTGTCGCCGGCGGCGAGGCTCGACTCGGTGATGATGCCGAGTTCGTCGGCCCGATCGGCGTCGTAGAGCTCGCTCAACATGCCACGGACCATTCCCCGGTCGACCGCGCAGATCACCGGGTGTTCGGCGGCGACGTCACCGAACGGACAGTTGTTGTTGATGATGCGCAGCTGATCGTTGCGACCCTCGGCGTGCGCCGCGAAACCGTGGGCGGTGAGCGCATCGGCGACCGCCTGCATCGCGGAGCGCAACGAGCGCTGGCCTGCCTGCAACGCGTCGCCGGTGAGACCGGCCGCCATCGCCCGGCCGTACTCGCCGCCGACTTCCTCGGCCATCTGCTCCGCCTCGTCGTGAGGGAGCCGATCGAGGGCCCGGCCGAGCAACGAGAGCAGCAGATCGTCGCTGCGAACGGGAAAGTCGACGTCGCTCAAGCGCACCTCGGCGACCGCGAGATACCGCTTCGACGGACGGCCCGCGCCGCCGCCCGCGACCTTGCCGCTGGCGACCTCGAGATAGCCGCCCGCGGCGAGCTTGTCGAGGTGGTGGCGCGCGACGTTCGCGTGGATTCCGATCTCGTCGGCCACCATCGATGCGGTCACACCGGTCCCCGCATCGCCGGAGTGCTCACGGGCGAACAGATAGACCCGCCGACGCGTCGGATCGCCGAACGCATCGGTGATCGCCGACACGGTGGCGGTGAACGACGGGTTCGTGCTCATGTGATCGATTGTACCGCGACGATTCTCCCTATGCGGATAGTGCAAATTCGAGCCGCCATCGCCACAATGACTCCATGGCCACACCCGTCGTCACCGAAGACCAGATCATCGAGGCCCTACGCCCCGTCGAAGATCCCGAGCTGCACCGCTCGATCGTCGATCTCGGCATGCTGCGGGGTGTCTCCGTGCGTGACAACGGCGTCGTCGGCGTGCTGATCGCGCTGACCGTGCCGGGCTGTCCGCTCAAGAGCGAGATCCAGCGGCGCGTCTCCGACGCCGCCACCGAACTCGACGGTGTCGACTCGATCGACCTCGAGTTCACCGTCATGTCCGACGAAGATCGCGAGAACCTGCGGCGCACCCTGCACGGCGACGCGGGCGCCACCGCCGGTTCGAGTCAGGCCCACGGTCACGCCGAAGGCCGGGCGATCCCGTTCGCCGACTCGTCGTCGAAGACCCGGCCGTTGCTGATCTCGTCCGGCAAGGGCGGCGTCGGCAAGTCGAGTGTCACCACCAACCTGGCCGTTGCGCTGGCCTCGCAGGGATACAGCGTCGGCGTGGTCGACGCCGACATCTACGGATACTCGATCCCGCGCATGCTCGGCACCGACCGCGACCCGGTGGTCATCGACGAGATGCTCGTTCCCCCTGAGCAGTGGGGTGTGCGCTGCATCTCGATCGGCTACTTCGTGCCGCAGGGCCAGGCGGTCATCTGGCGGGGTCCGATGCTGCACAAGGCACTCGAGCAGTTCCTCACCGACGTCTTCTGGGACGAACCCGACTTCCTGTTGGTCGACATGCCCCCGGGCACGGGCGACATCGCACTGTCGCTCGCCCAGTACCTCCCTCGCGGCGAGGTGTTCGTGGTCACCACGCCCCAGCCGGCGGCGCAGGAGGTCGCCTCGCTCTCGGCGGCGATGGCCGCCAAGGTCAACCTCCCTGTGCGCGGTGTGATCGAGAACATGTCGTGGTTCACCGGCGACGACGGCACCCGGTACGAGATCTTCGGTTCGGGCGGCGGCCAGGTGCTGGCGGACGAACTCGACGTACCGTTGCTCGGCAAGCTGCCACTCGTGCCCGAGTTGCGCGAGGGCGGCGACGACGGCACGCCGATCACCGCGGTCTCACCCGAGTCCGAGGCGGCACAGATCTTCCAGGAGATCGCTCGCAGCATTGCCGTCGACATGAAGCCGAAGAAGGTCTTCTCCGACAAGCTCAAGGTGCTCTGAGCGGCCTCGGGCGCTCGAAGGCGTCGTCGCTGGGAGGCGCCGTCGCTGGGAGGCGTCGTCGCTCGACGGCGGCGGCTGACGTAGCGTTGCCCATCATGTCGTCACGGCTCGGTTCACACGACCACTGACATGGACATCGTCCCCCGCTACAAGTTCGAGGCCATGGTCGCCGACGCGCTCGACGAGTTGCCGGAAGAGCTGGCGCACGTGCTCGACAACGTGGTGGTGCAGGTGGTCGATCGCCACCCCGACGAAGCGGACCTGCTCGGGCTGTACGAGGGAGTTCCGCACACCGAACGCACCGGTCACGAGGGACCCGACGTCGTGTCGATCTTCCGGTTCCCGTTGTGCGAGATGTGCGACGACGTCGACGACCTCGCCGACGAGGTGTACGTGACCGTGATCCACGAGGTCGCCCACGCTGCCGGCATCGACGACGATCGACTCCACGAGCTCGGCTGGGCGTGACGACCGGACAGCCGGCAGCGATCGCCCTCGATCGATCGATCGGCGCAGCCGTCGTCGCCGATGACGGCTCCGTCCGTCGGTTCGCTCCGCACGAGCTCACCGAGGGGCTCGCCGCGGTCGAACGCGACCTCGCGCCGCGTTGGGTCTGGTGGTCGATCGACACCGCCCGCGAGCTCGTCGAGTTCGGCCTCCGGCCCGCACGTTGCTGGGATGTGGCGGCCGTTCATCGACTGCTCCACGGGGGCTGGCGGGCAGATCCGGCCCGGGTCTGGGCGGTGTCCCGGGGCCTCGACACGGCGACCATCCCCGAGGCCCGGCCGGTGGACCTGTTCACGACGTCCGACGGAGCCGACGACGACCCCGCGGTGCGACGCGACGGCCACCTGCATCCCGAGTGGCTCGACACCCGCCGGGAGGCCGGCACGTGGCGTTCGAGCCTCGATCACGTCACACGGCATGCCCGGCTCGCGCTCGACGTGTCGCAGCGGCAAGCCGGCCAACTGGCCGCGCTCGCTCGGCGACCGGCCGCGGCGACCACCGCACTGTCGGAGTCCGCCGCCGAACTGCTCTGCGCAGAACTCGAACACGACGGGCTCCCGATCGACGTCGACGCCGCCGAGCGGATCATCGCCGGCTTCATCGGTCCCCGACCCGCGTCGGCACGAGACGAGCAGCAGCGACTGGCCGAACGGGACGACATGGTCCTGCGCCACCTCCCGGCTCCCGGAACGTCGGGCCACGGCATCGACCTTCGCAACCCGGCGAGCGTCAAGTCGCTCCTCCGTCGGGTCGGTATCGAAGTACAGGACACGCGTGCGTGGCGCCTCGAACAACTCCGAGATCGTCACCCGATCGTCGACGACCTGCTCGTGTGGCGGCGCGCCGAGCGCATCGCCACCACGTTCGGTTATCGGTGGCTCGACGAGCACGTCCGAGCGGGACGACTACACGGCAGCTGGTCGGGCGCCGACGGCGCTGCAGGACGGATGACCGCGACCG
>Ga0316197_10002597_pt1 | contig 12875 bp, 13 predicted proteins | sample OudBiesiAoxic_MG_FD_204939 | JGI IMG/M metagenome (GOLD analysis project Ga0316197, IMG submission 204939) | Coastal sediment microbial communities from Oude Bieten Haven, Netherlands - site A oxic | ecosystem: Environmental > Aquatic > Marine > Coastal > Sediment | place: Netherlands...
CACGATCCAGCGTTGGCGGCAACCCGCCGAGGCGAGTCCCAACGCGATCACGAACTTCGTAGCCGACTGGAAGCCGACGATCGAGGTCGTTGCCGTGGTGGTCGGACTCGGCGTCATCCTCTTTGGGCCACCGCCGACTGGATTCTCCGTGCTGCTGACGGCCGTGATCGTCCTCGTCGTCATCGTTGTCACAGAAGTCCTTGCCGCGCCGGAACCCGAAGCCGTCGACTCCATCGAGATCGTCGAAGTTGTCGAGGTGAATGAGACCGTCGAAGACGTGAGTCCGTCGACCTAGATCGAGACGGAGGCGGCTATGCAGAATTCAGCGTTCGGACGACTCGCTGTCTTCGTGCTCGTGCTCCTGGTGCTGAAGTTCTTCTTCGGCTGGAACATCTCGATCATCGGGAGCGTCGTGCTCACCGTCGGCCTGTCGCTCCTCTTTGGGATGATGAACCGCCGCTGAGTGTCAGCCCCGCTACCCGTTCTGCCGGAGATCCCTCCGCTGGAAGAGCACGACAGCCGTAGCCACCAGGATCACGAACAGTCCGCCGAGGATGGCGGCGTGTCCCCAGTCCATTCCCGTCAACAGGGGGTCGCTACTCAGGTAGTAGTAGAACGGTGAGACCTTCGCCCATGCGGCCGTGCTGTCGTTGAGTGGCAAGAACCCGTTGATGATGAAAGAGACCACCGCCACGCCCACCGCGCCGTAACTGGCGATCTGCGTCCGACCGGTGGCCGCACCGAGGGCTAGTGCCAGGCCGCCAAAGGCAAGTCCAAGCAGGGTTGCGAGTGCACACGTTGCCGCGATGTTTCCGATGTCCATGCCGAGATTGCCCAGCAGCGATCCGCCTGCGACTCCGAAGAAGGACGCAAGAGCAACGATCACGGCGTACACGATCATCGTCCACGTCTTCTGGAGCACGACCGTCGAGCGGCGTACCGGGTTCGCGAGGAGCAATCCCATCGTGTTGTTCTTCTCTTCACCTGCGAGAGCCGCCGTCCCGATCACGATGGTGACCACGAAGAGGCTGATCGGGACCATCATCCCGAACATCTCGATCTGATAGAACCCCTCAGGCGTGCTCATGTCGCCACCGCCGAATAGCGCGAGCAAAGTCTCCGGGAACTGCTCTCCGAGCGACTTGAGCGTGTCGTCGAGCATGGAGAACATCGGGCCGATCATCACGGACATCAAGAACATCAGCGGGACGATCACGTACAGCAGTGCCTGGTGCTCCGACGCGGTCTTGATCCAGATCTTCGACACCCTCGCAGACCCGGCGAGCATCTCCGCGACCTTGTGTGTCATCGGGTTGGCGCGCAGGCGGTCGATCATCTTGGTCCCGACCGACTGGCTCCGGAGGTCGCGTCGGTTGACGCCGACGACTCCGGCAGTGAAGAACACGGCCGCTCCAACACCGAGGACGGCGAAGTGGCCCCAATCGATGCCGTTCAAGACCGGTTCGTTGCTGCTGAAGTAGTACCAGGGGAAGAACTTGGCCAGGCCGGCGAGGCTGTCCACCAGCGGCAGCAGTCCAACGGCGATGAACGAGATCACCATGATCCCGGCGGTGACGCCGCCGGCGAGTGCGCTCTTCCCCGTCCACCCGCTCAAGGCGAATGCGAAGAAGCCGTAGAAGAGAGCGTTGACGAACATCATCACGATCAGTGCGTTGATGTCCATCGCTCCGGTCTCAACGTCGAGCAGCACGGGGGTGGCAAATGCGGTCAGCCAGAGGATGATGAAGGCCCCGGCGGTTACGGCGGCGAGCGCTGCCCCTTTCGAGACGGCCATGGTGGTCCTGCTCACCGGGTTGCCGAGGAGAAGCCCGATCGTCCCATTCTTCTCCTCACCGGCGATCGAGACGGCTCCTCCTGCCAGCGCCACAGCCCCCATCGTGAGCATGCCGTAGCCCGCGTAGATGGCGCCGTAGGCGAGGCTTCCTGCGTCGGCTCCGTCCGGTATGCCGAACACGCTTCGGAACGCCTCCGGGAGTTCATCCCAGAATGAGACGTCGATCCCGCGGTACACCGCCATGCCGAAGAAGAGCAACGCAGCGAGCGAGACGGCGGCGATGAGGGGCGGCTTCCACCGATCGAGGGTGGTCTTGGTGAATACGTTGGCAAGCATCGCGCTCATGCCTCTTCGCGGTAGTAGGTCAGGAAGATCTCTTCGAGGTCCGCTTCCTGCGTGTTGATATCGACGAGCGTGTAGTTGCTCGTGGCGACATTGAGGAGTTCCTCCATGCTTCCGTCGAACGACAGGCTGACGTGGTGGTTCCTGACCTCGGCATCGCGAACACCGTTGATCGGCTTGAACACGGCTCCGTCTGCCGGTCCGTCGAAGTAGAGATCGACCCGTCGGATCGCCTTGGATCGGAGTTCCTGCACGCCTTCGACCGCAACCAGGTGGCCGGTCCGGATGATGCCGACGCGGTCGGCGACCCGTTGGACCTCGGACAGTGTGTGGCTCGAGAGGAAGACGGTCGCTCCGTCGTCGACGGCTTCCTTCATCATGCCCTGAAATTCCCTCTGGACGAGGGGGTCGAGGCCTGAACTCGGTTCGTCCATCATGAAGACCTGAGGCTTGTTCATGAACGCCTGGATGATCCCGACCTTCTGGCGGTTCCCGGTCGAGAGATCTCCGACCTTCCTCGACAGGTCGGCTTCGAGGCGCTCTGCAAGAGCATCGACAAAGTTCCAGTCGACACCGCCGCGGAGATTCGAGAAGTAGGTGAGCGTGTCCCTGCCGGTGAGGTTTGGGTACATCGAGAGATCGCCGGGGATATAGCCGATGTGCTTGCGGATCTCGACGGAGTCCGTGTGCGTATCGCGACCGATGATCGTGGCGGATCCACTCGTTGGTCGGATCTCGTCCATGAGCGTCCGGATCGCGGTCGTCTTGCCCGCACCGTTCGGCCCGAGGAATCCGAAGATCTCACCGGGGATGATGTCGAGGTTCAGGTCCACGAGGGCTTCAACCTTGCCGTAGTGCTTGGTGAGTCCCTGGGTGTGGATTGCGACGTTGTCGGTCATGCGTCTTCCTTGCTCGTAGGTGCCGTTCTTTGTGGTTGAAGATCTGTGGCGGCGTCGGTGAACGCCGATTGGAGGTGGGTGGCGATGGCTTCGGTGAGCACGCCCTGGCCCAGGATCTCGTAGACCGGGATCGCGTACGCTGCCATTGCGGTGTCGGCTCCGATATTCGGATCCGTGAGGTCCACACCGAGGATTCGGTTGAGGTGGCGGTGCATGACCAAGGCCCCGAGCGACCACAGCGTGAGCACCGCCGCACGTCCGCCCGGATTCGGGGAGGGACGCACCATCCCGGTGTCGACGCCATGCTCGATGTAGCCCTCGGCGTCGGTGACGAGGTCATCGACCAATTTGTTCACGATCGGGGAGTCGTCACCGAGCACCGCAGCGAGATAGCCCACGAGCGGAGCCTGGGTCGCGCCGCGGAGGGCGGCGAGTATGTCGAGGTTGGGCCCCTCATCCATGGCTTCGTACTTGAAGTTCCTGATCGTCAGGGCGACGTGCTCGTCGCATGCGGAGCGCAGACCGTCCATTGTCCCGAAGTGGTGGATCACGAGGCCGGGGGAGACACCCGCCGTGGTTGCAACCTTGCGAGCGGTCGTGCCGGTGATGCCGTTCTCAGCGAAGCAGGCGATCGCGGCATCGCGGATCCTCGCCCGGGTGGTGCGGTCATCCACGGACGGATCCTCGACCGGAGATGCTCCCATTGAACTCATGTTCAACAGTATAAACAACTGTTCAATTGGTGTCTAGGTGGTTTCCACTCGTGACCGCGACAGTGGTGCTGGTCGGATCTGGACTACGGTTCGCATCCCTTCCACGATCGGAACCGGCATGCCGGTCGGCGACTCCATAGCTCTTGCGACACAACGGGTTATCGCCCCGGTCCAGGGGATGCATCGCGTCGTCGCCGATCGGTGGTTTTCGGCTGTTGGTCCTCCCGCTCAGCCGGTTCGGCGGGTACACGACGGGGTGTCCGATGCCGTGTACGGGTCGCTCCGCTTCGGAGGTGTGATTGCAGGGAGGCTTCTCGAAGCGAGGGTGGGTCGGGGCACCACCGCCGCCGGCTCGGCGCAATCCGTCGTGAACGGTCTCTGGGGCGACGATCTCGGATCGCGTACGCCTGGTCTCGGGATCGAGATGGCCGTTCGAGACCGCCACGGCTCCATCATTCCGGCCGATCAACGACTCGGTGACGCGTTCCCGGAGGCAACCGGAAACGTGGTCGTGCTCGTGCATGGACTCTTCGAGACCGAGCGATGCTGGGCCGGTTCGGACTCGGATCCTGGGATGTTCAAGGCCCTCGCCGATCACCCGGATCTGACGCCGATCATGGTCCGCTACAACTCCGGACTGCGCATCTCGGACAACGGTGTGCACCTGGCGGCCCTGGTCGAGGACATCGGCTCCTTCTGGCCTGTTCCGGTGGAGTCGATCTCCCTCGTCGGTCACTCTGCCGGCGGACTGGTCATCCGGAGCGCCTGTGCGGTCGCATCAGATGCCGGGTCACCGTGGATCGGCCACGTCGATCGCATCGTCACGATCGGGACACCGCACCGGGGCGCGCCGCTCGAGAAGCTCGTCAACGCAGCGGCGTGGGCGCTGGGCGCCGCGCGAGAGACGCGCCCGCTCGCCGACTTCCTCAACGGTCGGAGTGTCGGCATCAAGGATCTGCGGTTCGGCACGACCGCTGAGGAAGACTGGTGCGACCGCGATCCAGACGCTCTGCTCCGCAACACCGTCGGCGACCACCCGCTCCCGCCGGGGATCGATCACCACTTCGTCGCCGGCGTCGTCACGGGAGATCCGACGCATCTGCTCGGTGCATCGGTCGGTGACTTCGTCGTCCGTCCATCTAGTGCCACGGCACGAGATCGGCTCTCACCGACAAGCACCGCCATCTTCGGCCGAACGAGCCACCCCACCCTGCAACGAGACCCCGCCGTCGTAGAACATGTGATGGAGTGTCTCGCGCGACCGTCTTCGCCTCCCTCACGAAGCCTCAATCCACGGTCTCTCGGTGGAAGGTCGGCGGGAATCCCAGTCATCCGAGGGGCTCCGCCACCACTGGAGTAGCCACGCTTTCGGTGCGGCCCCGGAACCGCGGAAGAGCTTCTCTGCCAAGGGCCCCGGACACATCCCGATCCACAACTCCGTGGATTCAGGCGAAGTGGGGGAGGCGCGAGCACCGGCCGCTAGGCCGGAGCGCAGTGGAGGGGGCTGCGATCGTGACGAATCATCTACTCGCCAGAAATGCCTTCGCTACGTCCTGACCCCATTCTCTTGCGCGGTCGGTCTCGCCTTCGGTGATCGGGCCTTTGCCACCCTCCACGAGGAAGAGTTCTCCTGGGACGAGCATGGCGTAGCCCTTCTTCTTCAAGCGCTTCGCAGCGCCGCGCGCTGCCGATCCGGGGAGGTTTGGTTTGCGGATACTCGTGTCGAACGTTGCGGCGGTCAGGCCGGAGACCTTCGGCAGGCCCTCGATCCACTCTCGGATGCCGACATCGAGGGAGACAACGGGTTCGTCGTGATCGTCGGCACCCTGCTGGCGGGAGCTCTTCCTGCTGAGACCGAACTGATGCGTCGGGCCCCCCACGACGAGCAGATCGACATCTGAGGGGGCACCGGGAGCCTCGCCGACTTCGGAGATAGCTACGTCGCAATCGGGGGCGAGGCCTTCGGCAATCGCCTCTGCGATCTGTTTGGTGTTGCCGTAGAGCGATTCGTAGACGACGAGGGCGTTCATCTGGGTCCTCCCGGTAGTCCCGAGCATCGTGCCCCGAGGCGCTGAGGTCGCGCCAGGGTCGACCGTCCCGATCGCCCGACTATTGAGCGGTGGCCGGGGTGAATCGCGCAGAGGGAGAACGGAGGATGCGGCGGTCTTCAGTGACCGCGACGAACTGATAGTCACCGAACCGGCCGAGCCAGGCGGCATCGCGCAGCCCACTTGCGAAGAGCGCGGTCGCCACGGCGTCGGCGATCCCGAGGTCGGGACCGAGCACGGAGACGCTGGTCAGCGCGTTCGCATTGTCAGCCGTTGTCCAGATGTGGTCGCCCCGCTCGTATCGACCCGAGGTAGCGATGGCGGAGTCGGTGAGGCTCACCGTTCCAAGCACAGCGTCGACGTCCTCCGGGTCGCGGATTGCTGCCGTCCACGCAGCGTCCCCGGGGGGTGCACCGCGAGCGACGATGTCTCCGCCGGCCGAGATCAGGAAGGACCGAAGACCAGCGTCTGACATGATTCGGGCTGCCCCTTCGATCGCCCATCCCTTCACGTAGCCGGAGGGATCGAGTTCGGCTCCCGAGCGATGGTCGAACGCACCATCCGTCTCGCGTCGGATCCGGTCGCAGCGTTCGAGGACTTCGCGAACAACGGGGGCGGCGTCCATCAACGCGAGGCGGCCGTCTCTCAAGTGGGAGATCTCGCTGTCCTGTTGGTAGGTGCTGAAGATGGACTCCATCGACCGGACGTAGGCGACGGCTCGGTCGACGGTCCCGCGTTCAGACTCCGGACCTCGCACGTCGAAGAGCACCGCGGTGCCCATGATGTGCTCCACCCGAGGCGGGCGGCGGTCGGTCACACGCCTGCCTCGTAGAGCGCCGACTCGAGCGAAGCGCCCCAGGCTTCCCACGTCACCGTGGCACCCGAGATCACATCGAAGTCTGAACTCTGGGCGCTAATCGCTTCCTCTTCATAGATGGGGAGGACGGAGTCGTTGATGCGCTGCGACCGACGGTCCGCCGGCTCCTCGAGGGTGACGATGTCGGTTATCACCCCGTCCTCGAATACGACCTCCACCTGGAAGAACCCGAACGGTGACGGAACGGCTTCTCCGATGATGCTGAACGAACCGTCGGTGATCGCGGTGGTGGTTGTGCTCGACGTAGTGGAGGACTCTCCTGGTTCGGTAGTCGTGGTCGCCGACGACGTCTCCGGTGATGGAGGAGCACCGGTTGTGGTTGTCGTCGGCGACGCCACGACTGCCGAGGTCTGGGTGGTCTGCTGGGCCGTTGCGGTCACGATCCCGGTGTCGGGATCGAGCAGCAGCAAGAGGCCAATCACGAGGAGGCCAACAAGTGCGAGTGTTCGTTTCATGAGTCCTGGAGTGATTCTGGGGGACAGATCGTGGGCACAGTCTGGCCGACGACCATGAAGAGAGTATGAGAGCGGTCCGTGAACAGTCTGAGAGTCCAACCAACCCGGCTCTCATCTCATTCTCACACCGTCTCTAGGTGGTTCACACATAGGCCTGCTTTCATCTGCGACATGGCGACCTACCTCGAGAACGAAGCACCGGTGCAGAGCGAACCCACCATTGACGTGGCCCGAGCTCCACGACCGCCCAAGCGGCGCCGGAGAACCGCGGCGTTGTTCGCGGTCGATGCTGTGCTGTTCGCCGTCTTCCTGGTGGTCGTGAACGTGCCCTTGACGGGCCTGACCATCCATGAATGGCTCGGGATTCTCATCGGTGTTGGCTTCACGGTTCACCTTCTCCAGCATGCCGAGTGGATCGTCACGACAACACGCCGGTTCATGACGGCGAGCTCGCTGCAGAACCGCTTCAACTATCTGTTGATGATCGGTCTCTTCGTGGGGTTTGCCTCGATCATCGTGTCCGGCCTCCTCATCTCGGAAGTCGCCCTTCCTTGGATCGGCATCACGCCGAACGGCGGGACGTTCTGGCTCTGGCTGCACCTCGGCTCGGTCGGTTGGGTGATCTGGCTGACCGCGATTCACGTGGCAACGAACTGGCGATGGATCGCCCACGCTGCGGACCGCCTGATCTTCAAGCCGGCGTCGAGACTCGGGGGCCCCCGATGACGGTGCTCCGACGAGTCGTGATCGTTCTCATCTTCGGCGTCGCCGTGACCATGGCGTGGGCCTGGATTGCCAGGACCCCATGGGCTGCGACCGTCGATGTGCTGACCGCCGGCGAGCAGTTCACCAACTGGGTCGAACCGTTCCGCATGATCGCCGGAGCCCTGCTCATCGCCGTTCCGGCAGCTCTGCTGATTCGGTCCGGGTGGGACTGGACCCAGCGCAATCTCTTCGGGCAGGAGCCTGTCCAGCGCGTGCCCGTCGTTCGCCCTGCCGACCGCTCGCCGCGCACCTGATCGACGCCGGCGCCCGGAAGGCTCCGCGATCGGGGATGCCGAGGCGATGTGAGTCCGTATCATCATGCGGCGTCGCACCTCACCGCCAACCCCCGGAGGATCCGTGAGCAACTCCAACGCCTCAGACCCGGTCAAGAGCACCACGGTCGATCTCGGACCGGTTGCCGTCACGATCGCCACGGACGCCGGCCCGCGGATTCTCGCCTATGCGCGCCACGACGGTCCGCACCTCTTCGCCTCCCTCCCAGACCAGGCGATTGAGCATCCAGCGGTCGGAACGTTCCGGTTCCTCGGTGGGCACCGACTCTGGCGGGCACCCGAGGTGCCGGCCATCACCTACGCACCCGACGACGATCCCGTCACGATCACCGAGCGAGACGGCGGTGTCGAAGTCGTCGGATCCCCCGACTCCGAGAGCGTCACCAAGATCATCACGGTGACCCAGTCCGGAGCGTTCACGATCGTCGATCACGAACTCCGCAATGACGGTTGGACCCCGGTTCGGTGCGCACCGTGGGCGATCACACAACTTGCACCTGGCGGCACGGCGTACCTGCCCCAGGCCATCGGCCCACTGGATGAGGACGGCGTTCTTCCCAACCGCAACATCGTCCTGTGGCCCTACACCGACCCATCGAGTCCCGAGATCACGATTCGCGATGAGGAACTGACGGTCCACGCGTCCGACCGGGTGTCGAAGGCGAAGGTGGGCGTGTCGAACCGCCGCGGATGGATCGCCTACGCCCACGACGGCGAACTCTTCGTCAAATGGTCCCCGCTGCACCGGGATGGCGATCTCTACAACGACTTCGGCGCCAGCGCTCAGTGCTACCGCGATGAGCGCTTCCTCGAACTCGAGACGCTCGGCCCCAAGGTCACCGTCCAACCAGGGAAGAGCACGGTGCATCGTGAGATCTGGACGCTGAGCGAGGTCCCTCAAGAAGAGCTTCGCGATGTCCTCGAGTCCCTGCCGTCCGCACCGGAGGTCCCGTCACTGTGAGCTACTTCATCGGAATCGACTCATCCACCACTGCCACCAAGGCACTGGTTATGGACGAGCGGGGAGCGGTTGTTGCGATCGGCCGGTCCGAGTACGACTTCGAGACGCCGCGGCCGCTCTGGTCGGAGCAGTCGCCCGACCTGTGGTGGGACGCCACGGTGGTCGCGATCACCGAGGCGATTGCAGCGGCGGGTATCGACGGCGTCGATGTGGCGGGGATAGGCCTCACCGGACAGATGCATGGCCTGGTGCTCCTCGACGAGGCAGGGGCAGTGCTGCGACCGTCGATTCTGTGGAACGACCAGCGGACACAGGCCGAATGCGACGAGATCCGAGACCGCGTCGGCCCCGAGAACCTGATCGCGGTCACCGGCAACGATGCGCTCACCGGCTTCACGGCACCGAAGATCCTGTGGGTGAGGAACAACGAACCCGACGTCTTTTCGAACGTGGCCCACGTCCTGCTGCCGAAGGACTACGTCCGCTTCTGCCTGACCGGCGAGTACGCCGTTGACCGTGCGGGTGGTTCCGGCACGATTCTGTTCGACCTCGCTGCTCGCACCTGGTCGGACGAAGTGGCGGCAGCGCTCGATATCCCGACGGACTGGCTACCACCGACCTTCGAGGGTCCAGACGTGACCGGTGTCGTGACTGAATCTGCGGCAGCCCTCACCGGCTTGCGCCCCGGGACTCCGGTGATGGCCGGTGGTGGCGATCAGGCAGCCAACGGCGTCGGCGTTGGTGCGGTGAAGCCCGGCGTGGTCGCGATGAGCGTCGGCACCAGCGGCGTGGTGTTCGCCGCGGCCGACCACCCGATCATCGAACCGGCCGGCCGTCTTCATGCCTTCTGCCATGCGGTCCCCGACATGTGGCATTTGATGGGCGTGATGCTCTCAGCCGCCGGGAGCTACAAGTGGTTCAAAGACACGTTCGCCCCCGACCTCAGCTACGACGAGCTCAACGCCGCCGCCGCTGCTGCTCCGGCAGGCTCCGAGGGCCTCGTGTTCCTCCCGTACCTCACCGGTGAGCGCACGCCGCATCCTGACCCGCTGGCGCGTGGCGCGTTCGTCGGCCTCACGGTGCGCCACGGCCTCGGCCACATGGCCCGGGCGGTCATGGAAGGCGTCGCCTTCGGCCTGCGTGACTCTGTGGAGTTGATGGCAGCCGAGATGGAGTTGGGTGAGGTCCGCGTCTCCGGAGGCGGGGCATCGAGCGACCTCTGGCTCCGCATCATCGCCGACGTGATCGGTCTCCCGGTGCGCGTCGTCGGCACGGCCGAATCTGCCGCACATGGGGCGGCCATCCTCGCTGCCACCGGAGCCGGGGTCTTCGGCTCCGTCGCCGAGGCGTGCGACGTTGCCGTCGAACTCGGTGAGATCACCGAACCGGGCGCGGCCGCCGCCGTGTACGACGCGTTGTACCCCGTGTACCGCGACCTGTATCCCGCGCTGCGGGAGTCATTCCATCAGCTGTCGACGTTCGACAGTTAGGAAGCGCTCCAGATCGTCCGGTTGATCAGGTTCTCGAGTTGCTCCTGGCGACCGGAGACCGCGCTCGGGTCGATCTCGCCTGCGACGACCTTCGCCTCGAGTGAGGCGAGGTCTGCAGTGCCGTCCGTGATCGCGGCACCGAGGGCGGAGTCCCATCCCGCGTAGCGGGCATCTTGGGCAGCCTTGAGCGCACCGTCCTCGACCAGTTTCGCCGCAACCAGCAGCGAGTAGGCGAGGGTGTCGATGCCTCCGACGTGGCCGTGGAACAGGTCGTCGCGCGACATGCTCTGACGGCGCAGCTTCGTGTCGAAGTTGAAGCCGCCGCTGGTGAGGCCACCGGCCTGGAGGATCTCGTACATCGCCAGCGTCACGTCTTCGACCGAGTTCGGGAACTGGTCGGTGTCCCAGCCGTTCTGCGGGTCGCCGCGGTTGGCGTCGATGCTGCCGAAGATGTTGTTCGCCACGGCGTACGCGATCTCGTGGTGGAAGCTGTGGCCCGCCAGGGTCGCGTGGTTGGCTTCGATGTTGACGAAGTACTCACCGAGCAGGTCGTAGCGCTCGAGGAATCCGTGCACCGTTGAGCTGTCGTAGTCGTACTGGTGCTTGGTCGGCTCCTGCGGCTTCGGCTCGAGGAGCAGCTTGCCTTCGAAACCGGTCGACTTCTTGTAGTCGACGACCATGTGCAGGAAGCGGGCGAGTTGGTCGGTCTCCTTGCTCAGCTTCGTGTTGAGCAGCGTCTCGTAGCCCTCGCGGCCGCCCCACAGCACGTAGTTGGCGCCGCCCAACTGGTGGGTGGCGTCGATGGCGTTCTTGACCTGTGCTGCCGCGTAGGAGAACACCTCGGGGTTCGGGTTCGTCGCAGCGCCTGCGGCGTAGCGCGGGTGGCTGAACAGGTTCGCGGTGCCCCACAGGAGCTTGACGCCGGTCTCGGCCATCTTCTCCTCGGCGTAGGCGACCATCGTCTTCACGTTCTGTTGCGTCTCGGCGAACGTGGCGCCCTCGGGTGCGATGTCGAGATCGTGGAACGTCCAGAACGGTGTGCCGAGCTTCGCGAAGAACTCGAACGCCGCATCCATCTTCATGCGGGCGGCCGCCATCGGGTCCATTGAGCCGTCGAGCCAGGGACGGTCGAAGGTGCCTGCGCCGAACACGTCGCTGCCCGGCCAGTTGAACGTGTGCCAGTAGCAGACGGCAATGCGGAGCTGCTCGTCCATGCGCTTGCCGAGGACGATGCGCGCCGGGTCGTAGTAGCGATAGGCCAGGTCGTTCTGAGCGTCCGGTCCCTCGTAGCGGATCGGCTGCACGTCTGGGAAGAAGTCGGTCATGGGACTCTCGCTTTCGTTCGGGCACGGGCGGCGCTTGATGGAGCGCGGCAGACTCTGAAGACCGACACATCGTACCAACTCGAACGCAGCCAACATCGGGCTGCGGTGAGGTGCTGTCGCTAGTGTCCGCCTCATGAAGTTCACCTACAACATCCCCAACTTCGGCCCGTACGCCGACGCCGCAGCGGTCGCCGAACTCGCAGCAACTGCCGAGGAGTCCGGATGGGACGGATTTGTGGTCTGGGACCACATCGTGATCTCCGACGGCATGCCCGTTGGTGATCCGTGGGTGATCCTGACCGCAGTAGCGATGGCGACCGAGCGGATCATGATCGGCCCGATGGTCACGCCGTTGCCGCGTCGTCGACCGTGGGTGGTGGCGCGCCAGACGGCCACGCTCGACCACCTGAGCGGGGGTCGCCTTGTCCTCGGTGTCGGCATCGGGGTCCCGTCCGACGTCGAGTTTGGAACCTTCGGCGAACCGACCGGTGTGCGGGAACGGGCCGAGCGCCTCGATGAGGCCCTCGACGTGATCGTCGGAATGTGGTCCGGTGAGCCGTTTTCCTATGACGGCAGGTACTACCAGGTGAAGGAGACCACGTTCATGCCGCGGCCGCTTCAGCAGCCGCGCATCCCGATCTGGGTAGCGGGGACCTGGCCGAACAAGGGTCCATTCCGCCGTGCGGCGCGCTACGAAGGCGTCTACCCGCTGGCCGACGACAACGGGAGTCCCACGCTCATCACCCCGCAGGGTGTGCGCGAGGTGGTCGCCGAGGTGGCGTCACAGCGGCCGACCATGGATGGCTACGAGGTGAGCGCCGCGATCGTCCCCACTGGGGATGAGGACGCCGATCGGCAGCAACTGAGGGACTTCGAGGACGCCGGCGTCACGTGGGCTCACATTGGCCCCGC
>Ga0316197_10002598_pt1 | contig 12875 bp, 8 predicted proteins | sample OudBiesiAoxic_MG_FD_204939 | JGI IMG/M metagenome (GOLD analysis project Ga0316197, IMG submission 204939) | Coastal sediment microbial communities from Oude Bieten Haven, Netherlands - site A oxic | ecosystem: Environmental > Aquatic > Marine > Coastal > Sediment | place: Netherlands...
AAATTGAAAATATACGCAAAGAGTATCAGAAAGAGTTCGACTTTTTTTTAGAAAGTTTCAATTTTACCGGTTTGGATGTAACAAAAGAAATTGAACAAGGAGTTCCTGATATAGAAATACTTAAAGCTATTGAAAAGCATAATTCTGACTTGTTGATTATTGGAACAACCGGCAAATCAGGTATCAGTAAGATTTTAATGGGTAGTGTAACAGAAAAAGTGATCAGGAAAATACCAAGTTCTTTTATTACTTTAAAAAATGAAAATGTTATTATATTAGAATTAGAGTCCAAAATCAGAGATATAGAAAATCACTATAATTTAGCCCAACAACTTTTTAAAGATGGACTTTTTGAAGAATCCATAAATGAGTTTAAAACTTGTCTGAACATTAGTTTTATGCACTTGCCTTCTCTAAAAGCACTAGCTAATGCTTATAAGAAACTAGGAGATACAACTAATGAAAAAAAATACAGGGATATGAGGACTCAAGTTATAGGCAAAATGTATAATGAAAAAATAGAATCTGAAATTAGAAGGTTTAAAGGCAAATAGGCTAATATTTTATGCACAAGACCTAATATCGTATATGAAAAATAGCGAATAAAAGACAGTCTGCGCTGATGAATTTTTGCTTTCGCAAAACCAAAAAAATAAGCCACCTTAATTTAATACGTTACATTGCTTCTGCCCTTAAATGACCCAGATCATTTCGTGGACGCTGTGGCAGCAGGTATCGGGAACAGCAATGGAAAATAATTAAACGGAATAGATTATAAAAACCAACCAGGTTATTGCCCAGGTTTGTTGCAGCTTATTTTACAACTATTTGACAACTTTCCAACTTAATGGGGTTCCAAATTGTATGCCTTTTTATTGCTGTTATTTAATTTAAACTACGTAAAAAATTGTAAATCTCATCCCGATAGCTCCTTCTCCATAGTATTACGAAGGAGAAGCTATCAGGACCAAAAGCCAAGGTCCAATTGAACAGATTTAAGGTGACCTCATCGAGAAAAATGATATATGTCATAAATGCCAGGAGCGCTTAATTATAACATTGGGGATAAATTGATGAAAAAGGAAGACAGGTCTCATTATACGCTAAAAAAGGTATGCAAAGAATGCTTTTTATGACTTATATAAGGAGTTGTAGCCAGTATCCAAAATGTCAATGCCAAAAAAATCTGCCTGTAACAAAGCTTACACTTCTCCAACCTTAATTTTAGGACCGTAAAAGTGCATTGCATAGTTAGTCAAACTACTGATTGATATCATAGGAACTAATCTGACTACTATTGAAATTTGCATTTCATATTGGAAGAAATTAAATATGAGATTCGGACAACATTCATAAAACAATATATCATAAAATCTAAAATTTAGTAATCATGAAACGTTCAAAAGAATTCTTAACCGTTTTTATGGTAATAGCATTTGCATCAGTTTTTTTATCATGTAAAAACAATGAGAAAAAAGACACTAAAAAAGACAAACCCATAGAAGAGCTTGCCGTAATAACCGTAAGTCCTGTTGTTATTTTCGAAAATGACTATGCCAAAGTATCAAAAATCAGTCTTGCTCCAGGAGAATCTCAAGCAACCCATGAAGGAGAAATCCGCCTGATTTATGCATTAACTGATTTCTCAATTGATTGGGAAGAGCAAGGCAAAAAATTAGGTGCTAAAACCTGGAAAAAAGGAGATGTTCATTTTCATGAGGCTGGAACACATGCTGCAAGGAATAACGGAACTACCGTGGCCGAATGGTTAGTATTCGCCAAAAAAAGTACAGATTTGCCAGAATGCGGAGAAAATACAGTTGAAAATGATGCAACCTCAGTATCACCTGACTTTGCACAGACTTTATTCGAAAATGAAGCTTTTAAGATGACACAGGTAAATTTGCCTGTAGGAGAAATTATTCCAATGCATTCGGGAATCAACCGTATTCTTTATTCACTGACTGATTATAACTTAAACTACGAATCCGATAAAGAAGGTAAACTCGATAAAGCATTTACTTCGGGTGATATTCATTGGCATGAGGCTTGCAAACATGCTTTAGAAAACAATGGAGATACCGAAGCCAAATTTTTGGTCGTTAGTTACAGATAGGGTAGATAAAAGTACTGGCTACAACAACTGGAATAGCTCATTGCTGCTGAATTCCTAATCGGAATTTATTGCATTTTGTTATCTTTTGGGATCCTTTTGTGCCCGTCCCCAAATTAGCTCCTTGCCTAAAGGCTTAGGTTGTACTTCCCTTTACAGCTACAAACATCTAAAAATTCATACTCCCCAACCCAGGAAACTGATAAAAATAAAGCCAGAAATAGCAGGGTTTTTTCATTGCTACTAGCTCTTTAAGGTGAGGAAAAGGGCATATGATTTATATCAGTAGTTTCTTACTTAACAAATACTAAATTTGCGAAACAACACCTATAATTCAGAGCACATCATTACATCAAATAAAGATTAATCCTACATTTATCCAATAAACAAAGGTGAACGATTTCGTTATAGGCAACCAAAAAATTGAAAATTATGAGTCGAAAAAACATTATATTATTTAGCCTGTCATTATTGATCTTCCTTTCTTGTGACCGTGATTCAGAGGAAATCATACTAGACCCCCAGACTAATTCTCTTGTGGAAGCTCTTGATCTGGAGCTTTCCCCTCTTACTATTAATCCGTTGAACTGGAGTGATAATGAATTGGGTTTTTTAGATCCGATTGCTACTAAAAAGGTCATTGCCTTAGGTGAAGCTACACATGGGACGGCTGAATTTTTTAATGCCAAACATAGAATATTCAAATATTTAGTTGAAAACCATAATTTCAAAATATTCGCTTTTGAGGCGGATTTTGGAGAATCATTGTTAATTAATGACGCTGTTCAGAGAGGTGCATCAAATGAAATTGAGGAATTAATGAAGACCAAAATGCACTTTTGGACTTGGAGAACGGAGGAAGTAAAAAATCTTCTTGTGTGGATGTGTGAATATAATCTCGACAAATCGGAAGAAGAGAAAGTGCAATATATGGGAGTTGATTGTCAATTTAACTCATACCACCCAGGGATGTTAAAAGACTACCTGGAAATAACTGGTGCTCCTTTCTTTTCCAGTGCAGAAGTAATTCTTAATGAAGCTGAGATGGCCACAGAAGCAGGTTTTGATTCTTATTCAATGGAGGCATTTGCAAATTATCTGCAAAGGATAGATGCTCTGAGAGATTCAATTGCCAATCATGAAAATGAGTTGATTGAAGTCAGTTCTGAGAAAGAATATGAGCTTAATGTAAGAATCTTAGAAGTTATCAGACAAGTCTCAGAAGTAAGATATACCCAAGACGATTATTCAATAGGTTATCGTGATCAATACATGGCTGAAAATACAGCTTGGTTAAATGAATACTTTGATGGGAAAAAAATTGTCTTGTGGGCGCACAATGCCCATATTGCAAATGATCCTAATTTTGGAGGCGGCTCAATGGGGTATCATCTCACACAAGATTTCGGCAATGATTATACTACCCTTGGTTTTCTTTTTTCTCGAGGCTCCTTTACTGCTGTTGGGCTGGAAGGAGAGCAATATACTGAACTTGGTGAGCAAGAAATTAATGTGAATCCCAAAACAAATTCACTCAATTTCGTGATGTCTCAAAGTAAAGAACCAGTTTTTGCACTGAAGATCGCGGATTTACAAAAATATAATGAGTGGAATGATGCCTTCACCAATGGTATGGAGGTTTTTGCATTAGGTGCTGTTTTTAACAATAATCCTAAGGATTATTACTATAAGTTTAATCCTACTTTCTTTGATTACATAATCTACTTTGATAAGTCAACGGCTTCAGTTTTACTATAATTACGAGCTATGCTTATAACAATAGGCAAAATGCATAGAAACTCATTTTAACGGGAACGTTACCTACTTTTGCGATTCTTTTATGCCCATACCCAAATTAGCTCTTTGCCTGAACAGGCTAAATTTGCATTAAAATGCTTTCTAAAACTGGCATAATTAATGGGCCACACTAGCAAGATGTTTAGTCTTGCAGGAAATAGATATAAGAACTAATGACCATGAAAAAGACGCTTAAAGCCTTCGTATGGGATTGGGAACAGGGTGTATTATAAGAGGATTGAGGTTGAAAACTACGTGATTAGGATCAATTAGTACTCCCCATTCTAAAACGCTAAAAAGCTCAATTAAAAGAGCAATATTTTAGTTTGATTATTTAACCTTCCATATAAGGGATTTCTGAAATATTCGGATAAATAACATTAGCGTTAAAGAGAACTCCACAACTATAATATTATCTCGTAATTACAATATGACGTGCGGTTTCTATTTCCAATTCTTCATACTCCCAATCTTCGCCAATTATAGCAACACCATCCTCGTAATGCATGCGTGCCAATTCTTCTATCTGAAAACCACCCTGTGCCAATGATTCTAAAAAAGTATCACTTTGTTTTGTGTTGGCATATATCGTTTCTTTTTTGGTGTAGAAAAGTTTTGTAGGGCATTCTAAAGCTTGTTTAAAACGTGATTTTGTAAGGTAACGAGGTTTGTTTTCTTTCATACTTATTATTAATAAAGTCTAACCGATGTTTTTATAATCCTCAATCATTTCCGCATAATCATTTAAATGTCTTTTCATTACGGATAAATAAAATCGTTTAGCATCTTTAATTTCGTGTTCATTTTTATTATGAAGATGTTGAATTATTCTTTTAGCCAAATCAGTATGTTTCTTTTTTAAATGTCCTGTGAAAAAGTCACTTCTATTTTTTTTATCTGAATTAAATTGTTCAAACTCAATGAGAGCTTTGTTTACTTCTTCTTTGAACTCTCCGTTAAAAAAAATCTTGAGATTCCTCAAAGAATCCTTTGGGAATACTATCGCTTTTATATCGATTCAAACTAAATCCTATTGGTACAAGGTTTTCGACAATGTTACCTGGGGCACCAACAGATTTAGGAACAAAATGATCAATATCGACAATATGACCGATACCTTTACGTTTGGTGAAATAACTCCAAAGTTGCGTTCTTAGAAGACTGGAGATATTAGGCTTCAAATCACTTTCAATCCATAAATCAGGCTTAGAAATGTAATTTAGATGTTTAGGTTTTAATTCATTAATCCCTTGCCACCATTTCAGAGTTTCCAATTCCCCAGTTAAAGAAACACTCTGCGGCAGAATTTCTTGGTCGGTTTCATAAAACTGAATTATAAAACGTGCTTTATTATTTTTTGTTAGTTCTACTTCAAAACCATCTAACCTATCAAGGAAGAACTTATCATCTATAGGGCTTTTGTTTTCTCTACGGAATCTAATTACTTCCGACAAATTATTAAAAACTTTCGGGGCATGAATTTTTTTAACAACACATTTGGCATAAATTGAACCTCCTCCTGTTTCCGCTACATAAATGGTGTCTTCTTCTTGTAATTTGGAACTTTGTGGTTCGGACTTTTTCCCATTTGTTTCGTAAAAAACTTTTTTTGTTTTTTTCCTTTCGGATATTCGTATTTCCATTATAGCTGTTTTAAACTGTTAGTAAATAAAAAAAGGACCTATACGTAGTTTGTATAAGTCCTTAACTGGAATTAAATGATCTCAGAATTATATTACTGCCTTATCATCAATTAATTGTTTTGTTACTTGCAGTAATCCAGAAAAGTCATCAGCCGTTGCTCTATCAGCATTGCTTAGATGTGACATTCTAATTTGTGGATTACCATTTTCATCAAAGGATAGGGAACACAAATAATTCTTACCCTCTTCTATTCCATACTGGTAGTTAGACTGGTAGCACATTGCTGTACGCTCCACTTCTTCACCATCTGGTAAATTGAATTTTAGGGTTACTACTTTGAATAGTTTTTCATTGGAATTTTCCAACACACTCTTTCCAATCTTTAACAATGTGGCATTGAATAAGAATTCTGCCTCCCCAGTTTCAGAGTTCTGAATTTGTTTGTAATCTGTCATAATATTTAAGATTTTAATTTTCCGGCAAGACTATCTTACCTTCGGAATTTAAGAAGGGTGAAGTTGAAGTTTTATTCCATTCGCGGAGCGAGTGCTCTTATTATGAAGACGTTGGGTTTGCCAATATTTAAATTGTACTTTTTATTTCAGCTAATTTTTTTTGTAGTAGCATTTGAAGAATTAGGCCCCTAAAGGAGGTACCCAGGCAACCAAAAATGAAAACACCTAGGGGGTGAAGTTGTATTTATTAAGCGCAGGACTAAGTCTTCAAAAAAAATTAAAAAATTTATTTTAAATCCTAAAAACTTCTCAATACCAATGGGGTTTAAAAAAATTCATGTATAAGTTTATGCTACTTTCATCTAGGTCGCTTGGGGGCATATTTTAATACCTACCTGACTTAGATCATTGCCTGATAATAGTGTGTATGTTAATTTAAAACGCTTTAAGCACAAGCATTGGATTTTTATCCATGAACACGCTAATCACCTTAAATTATTAAACCATATAGTAATAGTTTTGAAATCCTTGATTATGAATAGATCATCACTGTTATTGGTATTCTTTCTATTGCGATTATTTTACACCGCTCATGCCCAATTTTCTACAGATCAACAAGCTCAAATAGATTCTTTAAATGATTTAATTAAAGAAAATACCCATGATACAACAGTAGCCCATGCTTATTTAGGATTATCAGAGATCATGTATGTGTCTAACCCAGATACCCTGTTGTTTCTCGGTGAAAAAGCAAGGTCGATTGCGGAAAAAAATCTGGAAAAAACTGCATTAAACACCCGGGAAAAAAAGGCATTCCAGCGTATTAGGGCAAAGGCCATAAATAATATCGGATTTTTACATCAATTCCGAGGAGACTATTCGATGGCTTTGGAGCATTTCCTCACGTCCCTTGAAATATACCAAGAAATCGAGGATAAATTAGGTTTGGCCGAATCCTACAATAATATTGGCGCCATGTATAATTTTCTTGGAAACGTTGATAAAGCCCTTGAATCTTACCAAATAGCATTGGATCTGGGACGAGAACTAGGGGATAAGCAAATTATGGCATACTCCTTAGTCAACATAGGGTATATTAATAAGAAACAGGGAAATCTTCATCTGGCATTGGAGTTTTACCAAGAATCTTTGAAGATTGGCCTTGAAGTTGGAAATAAGCCAAATATAGCAAACACATACAATAATATTGGAGTGCTTTACCGGGATCTTGGGCAGTATCCATCCGCGATGGAGTATTATCAAAATGCTTTAAATATTCAGGAAGAAATTGGCCATAAAAAGGGGATGGCTAGTACCCTGGGCAATATGGGGCATATCTATAATCTACAAGGCAATATTCCTCTATCCCTAGAATTTTATTACAGCGCATTAAAAATAAGAGAAGAAATTGGAGCGAAAGGTAGTATCGCCAGATCCTTAGGCAGTATCGGGTCCATTCACAAAGATCAGGGTGATATTAAGCTGGCATTGGAATGTTACCAGAAATCTTTGGAGATTCAAGAAGAAATTGGAGATAAAAAAGCTATTGCCGGTTCACTAAGTGCTATCGGATCTATATATGAAATAAATGGAGATCTCGATTTAGCGCTGGAATACTACCAGAAATCTTTACAGATGAATGAAGATTTAAAAGACAATCAAGGTATAGCAAATAAGCTCAATAATATTGGAGTGGTATATATGAAACAAGGGAAATACTCCTTGGGATTGGAATATTTTCAAAGATCCTTAAAGATCTATGAAGAAATTGGTGAAAAAATAGGTGTCGCTGGATCCTTAATAAATCTCGCCTCGATCTATAAGGATAAAGGGGATTATACAACTGCCACAAAATTTGGTAATCAGGGACTAAACATCGGGCAAGAACTGGGGGCTGTAGCTACTATAAAAGATGCAAGCGAACTGCTATTTAATGTATACAAAAAAAGAGGCCAAGACGGAAACGCTCTCCGCATGCACGAATTATTCATCGAAATGCGCGATAGTCTTATGAATGAGGAAAATACCCGGGCGGTTATCGTACAGGAAATGAATTATCAGCACGAAAATGAACAACAAGCAGAGCGACTCGCTCTTGCAGAACAAAAGCATCTGGATGAACTCAGGCAACAAAAAAAGAACCAACGCACCTATGTGGTGTACGGATTAATCGTAATCCTAGGATTGTTCGGGTATTTAATCATGCGTAACAAACAGCGTAAAAAGGAACTCTTACGCCAACGAAAGCACAGTGAAAAACTAGAGCATATTGATCAACTCAAAGACCAGTTCTTGGCAAATACTTCCCATGAATTGCGTACACCTTTACAAGGTATCATTGGCTTGTCCGAATCGTTGCACGAACGGGAAAAAGAATCAAGAAAAAAACAGGAACTTGCTATGATTACCTCCTCAGGAAAGAGATTATCCAGTTTAGTAAATAGCATCCTCGACTTTTCTAAACTCAAAACCCATGAACTGCAGCTCAATCTTAAGAATATTGATTTAAAGACGATCGCTGATATAGTAATTCAGATATGCCATCCTCTGATCAAAGGGAAACCAGTAAAGCTCATCAATGAAATTGATCTTTCCATTCCTTATGTTCATGCCGATGAAGATCGAATCTACCAGGTCATGCATAACCTGCTTGGCAATGCGATAAAGTTCACTATTAAAGGCGATATTAGAGTTTCTGCTACTGAAAAGGCGGATTCAGTACAAGTATCCATTAGCGACACAGGTATAGGGATCCCTAAAGACAAACTAGAGCATGTTTTCAAATCCTTTGAGCAAGTTGATGCCTCCATTACGAGAGCATATGGCGGCACCGGGCTCGGACTGACCATTACAAGACAACTCATTGAACTACAGGGGGGAAATATCTGGATCGAATCGGAAGTGGATAAAGGGACTAGGGTATATTTCACCATGCCAAAATCAAGTTCAAGCGAAAGAAGTGTTATCAAAGATAAACCTGTGCTCAGCAAGGTAGTTCAATCCACCGCTAAAGTTTCACTCCAACCTCCTAAAACTACCGAAGAAGGCCTCGCTACTGGAAAGATCTTGTTCAACATATTGATCGTTGATGATGAACCGATTAATCAGCAAGTACTTTATAATCACTTGTCCAATGATAAATTTAGGATACTACAGGCAATGAATGGTCAGGAAGCGCTTGATTGGCTAGAAAAGGAAAAGCTGGATCTGGTACTATTGGATATTATGATGCCCAAAATGTCAGGTTATGAAGTTTGTCGTGAAATCAGAAAAAAATTTCTGCCCAGTGAGTTACCAGTGATTATGATTACCGCTAAGGATCAAGTGACAGATCTCGTGGAAGGACTTGCTTCCGGTGCGAATGATTACTTATCCAAACCATTTTCAAAAGATGAACTGCTAGCCAGGATAAAGACCCATCTGAATCTTTACCAGATCAATTCCGCTTATTTGCGGTTTATTCCCAAAGAATTTTTTAAAGCCCTCGGCAGAGATAGCATCATTGACGTAGAATTGGGTGACCAGATAAAAGGTGAAATGACCGTGTTGTTTTCAGACATCCGGTCTTTTACTTCCATCACGGAAAAAATGACCGCCACGGAAAGCTTTAATTTTCTCAATGAATATCTCCGTTGGATCATTCCTGCGATCACTTCAAATCGTGGTTTTATTGATAAATACATTGGGGATGCCGTGATGGCCCTATTTCCTTTTGAGGCAGATGATGCTTTGAAGGCTGCTATCGAAGCCCAACGAAAATTGCAGGAATATAATCTGGTTCGAAAAAATAAAGGTTTGAATCCGGTCCAGATCGGGATCGGTATTCATACAGGTCCTCTAATGTTGGGCACGATTGGAATACCCAGCCGGATGGAAGGTACGGTGATATCGGATTCTGTTAATCTTTCCTCGCGATTGGAAGGATTAACTAAATTTTATGGAAACTCCCTTATCTTAAGTGAAGCATCGGTTGCGAAATTGAAAAAAATTGATGCATATCATTACCGTTTCCTGAGTAAAGTAAAAGTAAAGGGGAAAAATGAAATTACCCCTGTCTATGAATTTTACGATGGCGATGTGAAGTACCTTAAAGAAATGAAAATCCGGACACAACAGTATTTTGAACTCGGAATTAAATTTTATTTTGAAAGAAATTTCACCAGTGCTTCCGTACAATTCCAGCGCGTATTAGATCAATTTCCTGAGGACATGGCTTCAAAGATCTATCTGGAACATTCTGCTCGATATATGGTAGAAGGCGTACCGGAAACATGGGATGGTGTGGATGTCATTGACAAAATACATTAACCCATTTTAACGTTACGAAAACAATTCTATACTGTTAGGGGTTCGTTCCTTTTACCATAATAAAACAATTCTTTTTTATAGTGCATTGACAGTTAAAAAATCATTTATTATGTAATTCTCCGCGCCAGTCCGTATCCGCCTTGAGCGGAGAAGTAGGGGTGGGTCCACCCTAACGAAAAACGCATCTATGAGATAAAGGACATATTTAGCATTGCCATCTACATAAATATCCAGGAACTTGCCTTTGGAAAATATTATGTCGTACTGCTCATCTGCTGAGAGCATTTTGTATTCATAGAGAGTCATTGTCCTAAATTAATTATGTTGAATGCAACTAAAATGCAGGATCAAAATAACTATGAGTCACTAGGGTTAACTTAATAAAATCATTACCTTTTCAAAAGGCATTATGAAGGTAACATTTCTATTTTTCTTTTTTCTATTCACAGGACTTTTCGCCAAGGCCCAAACCAACCTCGATTCTCTATGGACAGTTTGGCAAGATGATAATCGACAAGACACAACTAGACTACAGGCCATAAAAACTTTTATATGGGATGGATACATGTATACCCAACCAGATAGTGCATTTTATTATGCTCAACTGTGGTATGATTTCGCTAAAAAGAGCGATTTAAAAAACTACATGGCCTCTGGAGTATTTACGCAGGGCAACTCTTTTTTGATGAAGGGAGATTACGTCAATGCCCTTATGTATATGCAAAAAAGTCTAGTAGTTTTTCAAGAAATTGGCGCGAAGGGTAGTATTGCTTCAAATTTGAATAGTATAGGGGTCGTATATATGGATCAAGGGAATAATGTTAAGGCTATCGACTATTTTGAAAGAAGTTTAAAACTTTTTGAAGAGCTAGGAAATAATTCTAGAACTGCTTATTGTTTAAATAATATAGCCTCTATTTATGAAAAACAAGATGAAGATGCAACTGCCTTGACCTATTATCAAAGATGCTTAAATTACTTTGAAGAAGCTGGCCACAAGAAGGGTATTGTTTTCTCTTTGTATAATATTGGGGGTATCTACTCCAGGCAAGGCGACATTGCTGCTGCCTTAGAGTATTCCCAGAAAAGTTTATTACTCGCTGAGGAGATTGAGGATAAATTAGAGATTGCTACATGCCTGATGAGTATTGGAGATATTTATAATCAGAGTGATAATGATAAGGCCTTAGATTATTTTCAAAGCAGTCTGAAAGTCTTTGAGGAAACAGGAGATAAACCCAATATTTCAAAAGTACTAATTAGAATTGGCGGTATTTATTATAGCCAGGGAGAATTTCTTAAAGGTATTGTGGAATGTAATAAAGGCTATTTGTTAGCCCTGTCAATCGAAGGCGTTTTAGAACAAAGAGATGCTTGTAAATGTCTGTATAATGGGTACAAAGCTCTAGGAAACAGCAACAAAGCGCTAACTTATTATGAGCAAATGACAGTCCTTAGTGACAGCTTGAAAACAAGAGAAACTTCAAACAAACTTCAACAAATGGAGTTTGACAAGCAAGTGTTGGCCGATAGTATTGCTCAGGTCGAGAAAGAACGCTTGGTGCAAAAGGCCAATGACGAGCAAGTAAACAAGAAGAACAAAACAATATACTTAGCCGTTGGCGGTGGATTGCTTTTTATGATTTTGGCTGGGGGATTTTTCAGTCGTTCGAGGTACATAAAAAAATCAAGAGATGTCATCTCAAAAGAAAAAGACAGATCAGATAAACTATTACTCAACATTCTACCAGCAGAAATAGCCGAAGAACTCAAAAGCAAAGGAAAGGCTGATGCCCGTGATTTTGATAATGTGTCTATTCTATTTACCGATTTCAAGAGTTTTACCGAAGCTTCCGCCAAGCTAAGTGCTCAGGATCTGGTATCGGAAATCAACGCTTGTTTCGAGGTCTTTGACGGTATAATGTGCAAGTATGGCATCGAGAAGATTAAGACCATCGGAGATGCCTATATGGCCGCAGGGGGGCTGCCAGTGCCCAGTGAGGATTCTTTAAAAAATACTGTCTTGGCGGCTTTGGAGATGCAGGCTTTCATATCAAAGCGGAAAGTTGAGATGGACACCATTGACAAACATTCGTTTCAAATGCGTGCGGGCATACATACGGGAGCGGTAGTAGCGGGTATTGTGGGTGTAAAGAAATTTCAATATGACATTTGGGGAGATGCAGTTAACATCGCCAGTAGGATGGAAAGCAATGGGCAAGTCGGGAAGGTGAATATATCAAAACAGACCTTCGAGCTTATTAAAGATGACGAGCAATTTACCTTTAAAAAGAGGGGCAAGATACAGGCCAAAGGCAAAGGTGAAATTGAAATGTATTTTGTTGAATTATCATCTAACGGTTAAGAACAAATCAATATCCCTTACAGTCAACTTCAGAAAGCATTTTGTATTCATGAAGAGTCATTGACCTAAATTAGTAGTGTTGAGTGCAACTAAAATGCAGATTAGAGGAAAAAAGTAGTTGTCAATTATGACCTTTGTTAAACTGTGTAATTTTCACTTTTTCCCAACAGGGGTTTAAGAATCAATAACTTTC